>Ga0209794_1000934_pt1 | contig 29174 bp, 31 predicted proteins | sample EBPBio232013_DNA_FD_185869 | JGI IMG/M metagenome (GOLD analysis project Ga0209794, IMG submission 185869) | Wastewater treatment Type I Accumulibacter community from EBPR Bioreactor in Madison, WI, USA - Reactor 1_5/23/2013_ DNA (SPAdes)... | ecosystem: Engineered > Bioreactor > EBPR >... | reverse complement strand
CGCCCAGATCCGGGGCCTCGGTCATCTTGGAAGGATCACGATCGCCCAGATCCTGCCCGGCGCAGAAGCCACGGCCCGCCCCGGTGATGAGAATGGCGCGCACCTCGGCATCATCGCGCGCATCTTCCATCGCGGCGCGCAGGGCGCGGTGCATCTCATCGTTGAAAGAATTGAGCTTATCCGGCCGGTTGAGCGTGATGCGGCACACGCCGCCCGCCTTTTGAACCAGAATCGAGGGCGATTCCGCCATGCTTATCCTCCCGAAGTTTCTTCCCGAACCATTTTGTCGTTGGCGACAAAATCGCAAAAGCTGACCGATCAGTCAATGATTGGGGCGGGCTTTCTTTTCACCTCATGCCAATTACCAAGGGAGCGCTGCTCTCCGGCGCACCAAATCGAGCCGGGGAGATCGCACGCAAGGCGTTGCTCCAGCCCGGTTTTCCGTTACAAACGCTGCGTTCGAGCCTTTTGTGTGCCCTTGTTCCCGTTGGAGAGAAGCCGATGAACCTCAAGTCCCTGCTGATGGCCTCCGCCCTCGCGCTGCCCGCCTTTGCCGCGCAGGCCGAGCCGGTGAAGATCGGCTTCATGGCGACGCTCTCCGGCCCCTCTGCGGCGCTGGGCGTGCACATGCGCAACGGTTTTCAGTTGGGCATGAAGGAGTTGGGCAACACGCTGGGCGGCCAGCCTGCTGAGGTGATTGTTGTCGATGATGAGCTGAAGCCCGATGTCGGCGTCGCCAAAGCCAAGGGCCTGATCGAGCGCGACAAGGTGGATGTGCTCACCGGCATCGTCTTCTCCAACGTGATGATGGCGGTGTCCAAGGTGGCCAATGATGCAGGCACCATCACCATTTCCACCAATGCCGGGCCGTCCCCGCTCGCGGGTAAGGGCTGCACCGCCAATTTCTTCCAAATCTCGACGCAGAACGACATGAACCACGAGGTCATGGGCAAATATGCGCAGGACAAGGGCTTCAAGCGCGTGGTGCTGATGGCCCCGAACTACCAGGCCGGCAAGGATGCGCTGGCGGGCTTCAAGCGCTTCTACAAGGGCGAGGTCGTGGATGAGATGTTCACCCAGCTCGGCCAGCTCGATTTCTCGGCGGAGATCGCCAAGATCTCGGCGGCGTCCCCGGATGCCATCTTCACCTTCATGCCCGGCGGCATGGGCGTGGCGCTGGTGAAGCAGTATGATCAGGCGGGCCTTTCCAAGAAGATCCCGTTCCTCTCCGCCTTCACCGTCGATGAGACGACGCTCCCCGCCACCAAGGAAGCCGCCGAGGGCATGTTCTCCGGCGCGCAATGGGCCCCCAATCTCGACAACGCCGAGAACAAGGCCTTCGTTGCGGCCTACGAGAAGGAATTCGGTGCGCCGCCCTCGCTTTACGCCTCGCAGGGCTATGATCTCGCCAAATTGCTCGATGGTGCGCTCAAAGCCACCGGAGGCAAGGTGTCCGACAAGGCCGCCCTGCGTGATGCCATTGCCAAAGCCCCGTTCAAGTCGGTGCGCGGCGCGTTCAAGTTCAACCGCAACGGCTTCCCTGTGCAGGATCAGTTCGTGGTCAAGGCGGTCAAGCGTGCGGACGGTCAGTTCGTGACGGAATCCGTCGCCAAGGTCTTCACCGCCCATCAGGACGCTTACGTGGGTGAATGCCCCCTCAAATAAGGAGTAGCATTTTCAAGCGAAGTGGTTTCCGGTTCGCGTGAAGAAAATGCGTCAAAAAGCATAAATCCTCCAACCTTCGCGCATGAGTTCCACGCTTTTCCTGCTTCAGCTGCTCAATGGCCTCCAGTTCGGCATGGTGCTGTTTCTGGTGGCCGCCGGGCTCACGCTCGTGTTCGGGGTGATGGATTTCATCAACCTCGCGCATGGCGTGCAGTATACGCTGGGGGCTTATCTCACCGCGCTCTGCGTGGCGAAATTCGGCCATTTCGGGCTGGGGCTGGTAGCGGGACTGCTGGGCGCGCTGATCCTCGGATACGTGCTCGAATGGCTGCTCTTTGGCGTGTTGATGCACCGCTCGCATCTGGAGCAGGTGCTCGGCACCTTCGGCGTCATTCTGGTGGTGACGGATGGGCTGAAGATGCTCTTTGGCCCAGCGCCGCTGCCGCTCGCGGTGCCGGAGGCGTTCCAGTGGTCGGTGCGGCTCACGCCGACACTGGTCTATCCCGCGTGGCGGCTTGCGATCATGCTGGCCGGCGTGGTGCTCGCGCTGGTGCTGTGGTGGCTGGTGGCCAAAACCCGGCTCGGCATGCTGGTGCGCGCTGGCTCAACGGATCGCGAGACCGTCTCGGCGCTCGGCGTCAACATCGACAAACTCTTCCGCCTCGTTTTCGCCTTCGGCGCGGTGCTCGCGGCCTTTGCAGGCGCCATGGCCGGGCCGCTGATCTCGATTGAACCCACCATGGGCGATAATATCCTCATCCTCGCCTTCGTGGTCATTGTGGTGGGCGGCATCGGCTCCGTGCGCGGTGCGTTTTTCGCGGCCATCCTCATTGGTGTGGTGGATACGCTGGGCCGCGCCTTTCTCACGGGCTGGCTGGCAGGGCTTGTGGGTAAACCAGCGGCAGCCTCGGTGGGGCCCGCGCTCGCCTCCATGCTCATCTACATCCTGATGGCGCTGGTGCTGGCTGTGCGTCCGCAGGGGCTTTTCGCGGGCGCGGGGGGCAAATGACGCCCGGTTTGCGTAAGGATCTCGCACTGGGTGCGCTGGCGGTCGGGCTTCTGGCTGTTGTGCTGTTCGTGGCGCTGCAAATCGGGGCGGGCGGCATCGTCAGTCTCATCGCCCGCATCGGCATTTTCGCGCTGGCCGCGCTGGCGCTGTCCTTTCTCGTCACGCAGGCGGGGTTGGTCAGCCTTGGTCAGGCGGCGGCGGTGGGCCTTGGCGCTTATGTTACGCTGGCGCTGGCCGAACGCGGGCAAAGCGAGCTGCTGGTCCAGCTGCCGCTCGCGGCGCTGGCGGCGGCGGCTTTTGCGGGCCTGACGGGTTTGGTCGTGCTGCGCGCAAGGGGCGTGGCCTTCATCATGCTCACGCTGGCCTTTGCGCAAATGGCGTTTTTCGGTGTCGCGGCCTTGCCCGCCTTTGGCGGCGATGATGGCATGGCGCTGGCGGCGCGCTCCACGCTCCTGGGGGTCAAGGTGCTGCGCTCGGAGGCGGGGATAGCCGTGGCCGCGCTGCTGCTGCTGGGCCTTGCGCTTGCCGCGCTGACACTTGTTCGCCACGCGCGCCTCGGGCTCGCGCTGCGCGCCGCTATGGACAACGAGCGCCGCGCCGAGGCCAGCGGCATCAACATTCCCCATGTTCAGCTCGCCGCTTATGTCGCCTGCGCGGCCATCGCCGCGCTATCGGGCGTGCTGCTTGCCAATCAGGCGGATTATGTCTCCCCCGGTTATCTCAACTGGCACCGCTCGGGCGAGCTGCTGGTCATGGTGGTGCTGGGCGGGCGGCGGCTCGCGGGGGCGGTGCTGGGGGCGGCGCTGGTGCTGGTGACCGAAGACCTCATCAGCCACTACACCGAATACTGGAAATTCTGGCTCGGCCTTCTCATCGTGGCGGTGGTGCTGCTGCGCGGGCGCGATCTCTCGAGCCTCTTCGGGAGGCGCGCATGATCGCCCCGATCCTGAGCCTCACCGGCCTTGAGAAGCACTTCGGCGCGCTCCATGTCACGCGCGGAGTCAGCCTCGATGTTTTCCCCGGCGAGGTTCACGCCCTGATCGGCCCGAACGGCGCAGGCAAAACCACGCTGGTGAGCCAGATTGCGGGCACCTTGCGCCCCGATGCCGGGCATGTGCGCCTTGCCGGGCAGGATGTCACTGCGCTCTCCGCCCATGCGCGCTCGCGGCGCGGCCTCAAGCGCGTGTTCCAGATTTCCTCGACCTGCGAGAGCCTGAGCGCGCTCGAAAACGTGATCCTCGCGCTGCCCAAGTTTCGTAACAGGCTTTTTTCGCGGTTTTTTCCGGCGCTGGCAGATGAGCGTCTGGGCGCCCCGGCGCTCGAAGCGCTGGCCAATGTGGGGCTGGCGGCGCGGGCGGAGGCACTCGCCGGCGATCTTGCTTATGGCGAGCGCCGCGCGCTGGAACTGGCCATGGTGCTGGCCGCCAGCCCGCGCGTGCTGCTGCTCGATGAGCCGATGGCCGGCGTGGGGCGTGAGGAAAGCCGCGCGCTCACGGCGCTGCTCGCAACGCTCAAGGGCCATGTGCCGATGCTGCTGATCGAGCATGACATGACCGCCGTTTTCGCGCTGGCGGACCGCATCTCCGTGCTGGTGGAGGGCGAGATCATCCTGACCGGCACGCCCGAGGCTGTGCGGGCGGATGCGCGCGTCAAGGCGGCCTATCTCGGCGCGGGGGCAGCATGAGCAACCCTTTGGTCGCTCTCTCTGGCATTGATGCGGGTTATGGTCGCGCGCAAGTGCTGTTTGATCTGTCGCTGGAAGTGGCGCCCGGCGAGGTGGTCACGCTTCTGGGCCGCAACGGCATGGGCAAGAGCACCACGCTCAAGGTGCTGATGGGGTTGGTTCCGTCGTGGTGCGGTGAAATCCACCTGCGCGGCCAGCCTGTCACGGGCGCGGCCCCTCATGTCATGGCGCGCGCGGGCCTTGGCTATGTGCCGGAGGGGCGGCGTATTTTCCCGCGCCTCGATGTGCGTGAAAATCTGATGGCGACCGCGCGCCCCGGCGCATGGACCTTGGCGCGCGTCTTGGCGCTGTTTCCGCGCCTTGCGGAGCGCTTGGGCAACCTGGGAACCCAGCTTTCCGGCGGCGAACAGCAGATGCTGGCCATTGGCCGCGCGCTGATGACCAACCCCGCCTTGCTCATTCTCGATGAAGCAACCGAAGGCCTCGCCCCGGTCATCCGCGATGAAATCTGGACCACCATCCGCGCGCTCAAGGGGGAGGGGCTCTCCCTGCTGATCGTGGACAAGAACCTCGATGAACTGGTCTCGCTCGCAGATCGTCACGTCGTGATCGAGAAGGGCCATGTTGTCTGGCGCGGCACCTCGCAGGCCTTGATGCAGGATAAGGCGCAAGTCATGACCCATCTTGAGGTTTAACGCGCTCAGCCCCGGATATTGGCGACCAGCTTGTCCAGCGCTTCTTCCATCACCACCGATTGCGCCTTGAGGCTCGCGGCGGAGTCGCGCACCAGCGAGGCGGATTGGCCGGTTTTGTCCACTGCGCCATGCGCGCCGGAAACTTCGCTCAGCGCGTTGTCGGTAAACAGCGCCGCATTGGCGATGTTGGCGGCGATTTCCTGCGTGGCTTCGCTTTGCTCGCGTGCCGCCACCGCCACGGTCGAGGAAATGGTGTCGATGTTGCGGAAGGTCTCGACCACGGAGGCCAGCGCATCCATGGCGTCCGTCGCCGCGCCCTGAACTTCCCGGATTTGCTCGGAGATTTCGGCGGTGGCCTGCGCGGTTTGCGAGGCGAGCGATTTGACCTCCCCCGCCACAACGGCGAAGCCCTTGCCCGCCTCACCGGCGCGCGCGGCCTCGATGGTGGCATTGAGCGCGAGAAGGTTGGTCTGGGCCGCAATCTGCGTGATCAGGCTCAGGATGTCGGAGATGCGGCGCGAGGCGGAATCAAGCCGCTCCATCTTGTCCGAGGCAGCGCCCACCTCCTGCGAAGCGACAATGGCAAGATCCGCGCTTTCCTGCACGCGTTCGCGCGTCTCGCGCACCGAGGCGGAAAGCTCTTCGGCTGCGGCGGCTACGGCGGAAACATTGCGTGCCGCATCGCGCGAGAGGCCGAGCGCGCCCTGCGCATGGCGGGTGGAAAGGCTCACGTCCTCGCTCATCGAAATGGCGTTGCTTTCCAGCTCTGTCGCTGCGCCGCGCACCATGGCGATGGCAGAACCGATGGTGCGATTGCACTGGTCGGCGATGGCGATGAGCGCGCTGCGGCGTTCTTCCTCGGCGCGCTGGCGCTCCGCCCCTTGCTGCTGGCGAAGCTGCTCGGCCTCGCGCGATTGTTCCGCGAGAATATTGACCGCGTTGCACACGTCTGTGATCTCGTCGTTATGGCGCCCGACGGGGAGGTCAACATCGAAGTTGCCGGTCGAGACATCGGCGATGGCGCGGGAAAGACGCGTCAGCGGGCGCACGACACGGCGTCGCAGCACCACCACGGAGACCAGCGCAATCAGCGCCGAAACGACAACAACAGCCAGCGCGCCGATCAACACCATGCGCGCATGGGCGACACGGTTTGCCGCATCCTGCGCCACACGGGTGATCGCGGCGTCCCGCAGGCCCGTGATCGAGCCCAGAGCGCTGAGCGTCCACGGACGCCACACATCAATGGTGATCCCGGGGTCAGATCCGCTGCGCGCGGCCTGCGCGATCTGGGTGTAGCGGGCCTCGCCCTCTTGCCGGAATTTGACGCGTGCGTTCTCCAGCGCATCGCTCAGGCCGGGCGTGCTGCCGGCGGAATTGGCCGCGCGCTCGATGGCACCCCAGACATAGCCGACACGGCCATCGGCCTCGTGAATGCGCACACTGGTTTCGGCGGAAATCGCTTTGCGGGATGCCACATACTGCGAGAGCCAGGCCGAGCGGACCCCGGCGATGTCGCGCAGGTCCGATGCGAAGGAAACAAGCGGCACGGCACGGGCAATCTCGCCGTCGTGCAGGGCAATATCCGCTTCCAGACGGGCAATCAGCTTGCGCGACAGCGTGCCGATGGAGGTGGCCTTGGCGAGATAGGTCTCGGCCAGATTGGGGGCGCGCTCTGCGCGCGCCTTGAGGAAGCCCGTTTCCGCCAGCGTGCGCGATTCCTGCACAACCTTGCCGACCGCGTCGATATCCTCGCGGTAGGCTCCCGTTTTGCCGGCGCGGAGCGTCGAAAGCACTTCGCGGAAGCGCAGGATCTGCGCATCGACATCGAGACGGCGGCGGGCCACATCGTCACGCGCTGCCGGGCTCGCAGCCCCCTCCGAAGAGAGGCTGGCCCCGTATTGGCTGCGCTCCAGCGCCACCAGTTCGATCAGCTTCGCCTGATTGGCGAGCAGCCCGGAGAGAACCTCGGCGTGGGTGGCGTTCGTGTGGCGATCGGCGGCATCAACGGCAATCCATGCGCTCACCCCGATGGTCATGGCGCTTAGGGCAAAAATCGCGCTGTTGAGGATCGTCGCAATACGCATTTCGGCCTCGAAAAACCCGGTCTGAAAAGGAAAAACCCAACGTCAAATACAATTCAGGATTGATAACGGTAAAAATGCCGTGAATGCCGGAGGAGCCGTTGGGCTTTGATATTTAAGAACATGCCCTCATTTTGAGCATTTTTTTGCCGAGTTTAGCGCTTGAGAGCAAAATCAGAAGTTGTGTTTCCGGCTAAAATACCGTTCCCGGCAGCCCGAGCCGGATAGGCAGAAATCCGCCAAAGGTGGTGCAAATTTTTTCAGCGAAAAGGCGATTTTTGCGCCGAATTCAAGCCTCACGCGGGCGTTGTATCCCCAGACGACGCATCTTGTCGTTCAGGGTACGGCGCGGAACACCGAGAATCTCCATCGCCTGCGCCACCGACCCACCCGTTTCATGCAGGGTCGCCACAATCAGCTTGCGCTCATAGGCATCCACCAGCGCCTCAAGAGTCGGGCGGGCATCGGGGGCCATCGTCTCGCGCACGGCGCCATCAATATCGAGCCCCAACCCCAGCCCGAAACGCTCGGCGACAAGGCGCAACTCGCGCACGTTGCCCGGCCAGTCGTGGTCCAGCAGCGCGGAAGCATTGAGCGGAGAGAGAGGGCGCGCCGCTTGCCCCGCGCGTTGGGCCGCCTGCGCTGCAAAGCGTTGAAACAGCAGCAGCACATCTTCGCCCCGCGCACGCAAGGGCGGCAGATCAAGTTCATACCCCGCGAGGCGATAGTAAAGGTCATCGCGAAAGCCGCCGTTGCGGGCCAGCACCTTCAGATCCACCTTTGCCGCGCTCACCACGCGGATGTCGATGGGCACGGCGCGGTTGCCGCCCACGCGTTCCACCATGCGCTCCTGCAAGACGCGCAGCAGCTTGGCCTGCGCGGATGCGGGCATGCTTTCGATTTCATCGAGAAAGACAGTGCCGCCGTTGGCGAATTCAAACTTGCCGACCCGCGCCTGCCGAGCGCCGGTAAAGGCGCCCGATTCATGGCCGAACAGCTCGCTTTCGATGATCTCGGCGGGCATGGCCGCGCAATTGATGGCCACAAACGGCTTGGCCGCGCGCGGGCCGCACTCGTGCAGCGTGCGCGCCACAACTTCCTTGCCCGCACCTGTTTCGCCGCGCAGCAGCACATCGAGCGGTGCATTGAGCAGCGCGCGCACGGCATGTTGCAAACGCCGCATGGCGTCCGAACGCCCGACCAGTCGCATCGCCACCGGGTCGCTCTCGTCTAGGTCACCGGAGAGGCGCTCGAGTTGGCGGCGCAAGCGGCGCTGCTCGCAGGCATTGCGCAGCGTCACCGCGAGCCGGTCCGGGTCATGTGGTTTGGTCAGAAAATCGAACGCGCCGAGCTTGAGCGCCTCGACGGCCTGCGGCACATCGCCATGCCCGGTCAGCAGCACCAGGGGCAACCCCGGCCAGCGCGCCTGCACCTTGCGCAACAAGGCGATGCCATCTTCGCCCGGCATCCGCAGATCCGCCAGCACGGCATCGAAACGGCCGTTTTCAAGCTGGTGGATCGCCTCGCTCACAGCGGCGGCGCTTTGCGTAGTGAAGCCAGAGAGGCGCAGCCATTGCTCCAGTGCCCCGCGCAACACCGCATCATCATCAACGATGAGCAAATGGCCTTGAGCGGCGTTTTCCGATGTTCCGAGCATTCTTCTTGGCCTTTTCAGTGCTGTTCTGGCGTCGTATCGGGGCTTTTGCCATCCCCTGACAGGGGCAGGGAGACGAGAAACCGCGTCTCGCCCGCCCCTGAACGTTCGTATTCCAAGGTGCCGCCATGCTCGCGCACGATGGCGTAACTGATGGCGAGGCCGAGCCCCACGCCATCTTCCTTGGTGGTGAAAAACGGCTCGAACAGCCGACCGCGTTCGGTTTCCGGCACGCCGGGGCCATGGTCCGTCACGCTGAGGCGCGCGCGGTCATCCTCTTTGAAAACCCGCACGGCCACGCGTGCATCCTCGGCGTTGGCTACGGCATCCAGCGCGTTGAGCACAAGGTTGAGCACCACCTGCTCGAGGCGGTTGGCATTGCCCGACAGTGTGATCCCCTGCGGGGCATCCAGCTCGAGTGCGACGCCATAGTCCGCGAAGCGATACTTCATCAGCTCTGCCACCCGCCGCGCGATATCGCCGAGGTCGATCGTCTCGCTGGTCTCGTCCGAGCGACGGGCGAGGCGGCGCAGGTCACCCGTCAAGCCGGCAAGGCGCTGCACAGCCCCTTCCATCACCGTGATGTTGGCCAGAGCATCCGTTTCCGCCCCCCGTGTTATGAGAAGCCGCAGGCTGGAGAGATAGGTGCGCAGAGCGGCCAAGGGCTGGTTGATCTCATGGGCGAGGCCCGAGAAAGCCTTGCCCATGGCCGCCAGCTTGGCGGCCTGCACCAGCTCGTCGCGCGCGCGGTGCAGCTCGCCGTCGATGCGCTGGCGCTCCGTGATCTCCGTCTCAAGCCGTTCCAGCGCGCCGGCCAGATCTTTCGTGCGGGCCTGAACGCGCCCCTCAAGCTCGAGATAGGCCGCCCGTTCCGCCGCGAGCCGCGCCCGGCGCTGGCGCAGCGTCACCAACACAAGGATCAGCACGAGGCTGGCCATCACCGCCAGCGCGGCTGCGCCCGCCGGTGCCCAGCCCTTGCCGACCCAAGGGGTGACCACGCTCATCCGCCACGCGGTGCCGTCGATGATGCGCGTGGCGCGTTGTCCTGCGGGCCAGTCATCCGTGCCGATGACGGGCTCAAGGCTCAGGTTCGAGTAGCGCAGCTCCCGCCGGATCTCCGCCGAGCGCGCGGCATCGAGCCGTCCGAGCGGACGATATTGCAAGGCGGGGTCGGTGGAGAGAAACACGATGCCGTCGGCATCGGACACCAGCACATGCTCGCGCCCGCTCGTCCAGCTTTCCAGCAGCGGCGTGAAATCGACCTTGGCAACCACAACCCCGCTCACGCCCTCATCGAGCCGAACCCGAGAGGAGAGAAAATACCCGGCCTGCCCGGTGGTGACGCCGACGCCGTAATAGCGCCCGCGGCCGTTTTGCATGGCTTGGGTGAAATAGGGGCGGAAGGCATAATCATGGCCAACAAAGCTCGTCGGCTCGCGCCAGTTGCTCGCGGCCAGCGCCTTGCCCTTGTCGTCGAGCACATAGAGCGCGGCCAGACCGACTTCACGCGTGGCCCGTTCCAGCGCCGCATTGGCGCGGCTGCGGGCTTCCGGATCGGTCGGGGCCAGCAGAAGCCCGGCGATAGAACGGCTCTCGCCGACGATGTCCGGAACGGCGACGAAACGATCGATCGTGGATTGCAAGGTGTCGGAGAGCAGGGAAAGCCTGTCCTCCGCGAGGCGCTGTGTCGCGCGCTCGCCCATGGCATCAACACTCCGGTAAATCGCGCCGGCCAGCAGGGCCTGCGCGATCACCAGAAGGAAGGCAAGGGTACGGACCGACATGGACCTGACCCTAAATTCGTTCGGGGTTTCAATCTATTGTGGTTGCCCGCAGGCGATCTTCATCCCGGTCGATATGCGAGGATTTCCGCGTGTCCGGCATGGCGAGATACACCATGAGCGAGCAGGCGATGCAGAAGGTGACATACCAATAATAGTAGGATTCCACGCCTGCCGCCTTGAAGTACAGCGCGATGTATTCCGCCGTGCCGCCGAACAGCGACACCGTGATCGCATAGGGCAGCGCCACACCGATCGCGCGCACCTCGGCGGGGAATAGCTCTGCTTTCACCACGGCGTTGATCGAGGTGTAGCCGGACACGATCAACAGCGCGACCATGATCAGCGCGAAGGCCATCAGCGGGCTCTTGGTGGTGGCGAGCGTCGAGAGCAGCGGCACCGTCAGCGTGACGCCCAGCACGCCGAAGCCGATGAGCAGCGGGCGACGCCCGATGCGATCGGAGAGCGCGCCGAACACCGGCTGAAGGCACATGAACAGGAACAGCGCCGCCGCCGAGATCAGCGTGGACTGGTCCTTGGTCAGGCCCACCGTGTTCACGAGGAACTTCTGCATGTAGATGGTGTAGGTGTAGAAGGCGACCGTGCCGCCCATGGTGAGGCCCACCACGACCATCACCGCGCGCGGATGCTGGCTCAGCGCTTTAAGGTGCGAGAACAGCGAAGGGCGCTGCGCCTTCTGCCCGCGCAGGGCTTCGAACTGGTCACTCTCCACCATGTTCCGGCGCAGCCAGAAGGCGACCACGGCACAAAGCGCGCCGATGATGAACGGAATGCGCCAGCCCCAGGCTTCCAGCTGGGCCGAGGTGAGCACAAAGAACTGGAGGATCAGCAGCACCGCCAGCGCCGTCAGCTGCCCCATGATCAGGGTGACATACTGGAAGCTGGAGTAAAAACCGCGGCTTTCCTTGGTGGCGACCTCGGAAAGGTAGGTGGCGCTTGCGCCATATTCACCCCCGAGGCTGATGCCCTGCACAAGGCGCGCCAGGACCAGCAGGGCCGGAGCCCAGATGCCGATGGTGGCATAACTCGGGGTGAGCGCGATGACGAGCGAGCCACCGCACATCAGCAGCACCGAAAGGCTCAATGCTGCGCGGCGACCATAGGAATCCGCGTAAACACCCATAAGCCAGCCGCCGATGGGGCGCATGATGAAGCCGAGCGCGAAGATGGCTGCGGCATTGAGCAGCTCTGCCGTGGGGTCGCTCTTGGGGAAGAACGACTTGGCGAAATAGAGCGAGAAGGCCGAATAGGCGTACCAGTCGTACCATTCGACCAGATTGCCGACTGAACCGCCGAAAATGGATTTGAGACGCGAACCGACGCTCGATTGCGTCGTTGCAGGGGCGCTTGTCGCGCCGGGAAGGGCTGTATCTGTCATCGTCCTCTCCTTGGGGCCGGGCCGCTTCTTGGGCGGCTTGGGCGGGAAAGGTTGGCAAGCGGAATGCCAAACCAAGGAACGGGTGAAAAATCGAATAAAAACAGAGCGATGATATTTTGGCTGGATGCCTTTGTGAGCCTGAATGAGCAGAAAAATGCCGACGCTGACGGCGTTTTCGGCAGAAACCGGCCACCCCCTCAAAACGCCATCACCGGCTGCGGGGGGGCAGCCGGTGAAGCATCGAGCGCGAAGGGGGGCGGGCAACGCTCAATCGGGGAAAATCAGCGGCACACCCGGCGGTAGCCCACGACATCGCCGTAGCGGTTGAAGCGCTCCACCGTGAAGCAGCGGGGGGCTTCATCCTCCACATAGACCGGCTCGGCATGGGCGCGCGAAGCGGCGATCATCGAGCCGAGAACGAGGCCACCGGCGACGGCGGCGCCTGCACCCCAGCCCCAGCCGTGACGCGGGCGGGCCTCAGCACCGGTGGCGAGGGCGGCAGAGCCGAGGGTGAGAACCGCGAGGGCGAGAGCGGCGGACTTCTTGGAAGCGATCTTGGTCATGGTCTTTCTCCTGCTGCGTTGGCGGGGCCGGTCCATCGGCCTCCTTGCCCATTGGTCGCGGCGAGCGGGAGGAAGGTTCAAACCCCTCTCGATTTTTTTTCGGGAAAAACGGGAGGGGTTCAAGAGGGCTGATTTAGCCGGGAAAATGCTCGGTGTGCGTCTCTGCCGTGCAGCCGAAATAGACCACCCTGCGGCCCGGAAAGGACACCATGTACCCCGCGCAGCCTGCAGACTTCACGTTCCGGCAGAAGGCGGCGTAGCTGTAATCGGCCTCCCCACGCTGCGCCCAGGCCACCTGTGCGGCAATCGCCACGCCATCAAATGCGAGCGCAATAGCATCCGCGCTGGCCGGCAGGGGTAGAATCAGCGCCGCTGCCTCGGGATGGAAGTAGGTGGCGGTCTTGGTTCGGTAATCCACCATATAGCCTTCAAACCCGGCACCCATCAGCGCGCCGACAATCTCGGGAAAAGACATGGCCCCGCTGTAGGCACCATCAAGCGTGCGGCGGGCAAGGTCGGTGAGGGGCGCATCCATGGCGCGGTCCTTTCAATGGGGGGAGGGGCAGGGTCAGCTCAGAGGCGTGTTGCGCAGGCCATGCGCCTCGGCCATGGCTCGAAGCAGGTTCCCCAAGCGGACCTGATCTTCAGGTCCCAGCGCCTTGAAAAACCGGCTGTCATTTTCGTCTGCGAGGGCGGCCAGCTTCGGCACGAGCGCGCGTCCGGCGGCGGTCAGGGCGAGCCGATGCGCACGCCGGTCAGCCGTGTCAGCGGCGCGGGCAATCAGGTGCTTGTCGAGCAGGCGGTCGCTCAGTTTGGAAATGGCGCCCTTGGTCATGCCCATCTGTTTGGCGAGATGCGAAGGGGCGGCACTTTCCTGATCGAACAGCATCCGGAGCAGGACCCACTCCGCGACCGTCACGCCCTGGCCCTCAATGGATCGGGCAAAACCATGGGAGACCGCGTTGGAGACAAGCCGCATCCAATAGCCGAGATGATCGTGCAGGGCGGAGAGAGCTATGCCGGGATCTGAAGTTACGGGCATCGGGCTTCCACGATAAAAAGTTGACTAGGAAACTAGTCGATAAGGTTTCCTAGTCAACTAAAATCGCAAAAAAAAATGCCGGCTGCCCCGGGGGGAGGGCAGCCGGTAAATGCCCGCGGGGGCAGGATCAGTAGTAGATCGGGCGCACACACACCCGGCGCAACACCACATCGCCGTAACGGTTCACGCGCTCGACGAGGCGGCAGCGCGGCCCGGCCGCGACATAGGAGGCGGCCCCGATCAGGCCGTAAGCGCCCCAGTGGCGATGATGATGGCGGAAATGACCGTGATGCGGGCGATGATGGCCACCATGCCAGCCGCCATGGCCGCCATGGCCGCCGGGGCGGGCTTCGGCGGTGCTGACCGCGGCAAAGGTGCTGCCGAGCGCAAAAGCGGCGAGCAGAGCGGCGAAGATCTTGCGGGTGCCGGAAATCTGGGTGGTTTGGGTGGTCATGGCGGGTCTCCCTTTGGCTGGTGAGGGGCCGGCTCGTCGGCCCTCTACACCTTGGTCGCGGGAGCCGCACGACAGGTTCAAACCTGTCGCAACTTTTTTCAGGGGCGCTTTGCGGCCTCTTCCGCCGCGCGCGCCACGGCGGCCTCCGCATTGGCGCGGCCCGCGCCATAGGTGGCATCAAAGCCCTTGGGGCCAAGATCCTGCGCTGTGGCGGCGAGAATGCGCTTCACCCCGGCAAGATCGAGATCCGGGTTGCGCTCCAGCATCAGGGCGACCAACCCCGCGACATGCGCGGTGGCGATCGAGGTGCCCGAGGAGAAGGCATATTGGCCCGAAGGTGCCGCCGCGATCACATCCACCCCCGGCGCGGAAATGGCGACATGGTTCCCGGTATTGGCGCGCGAGAACACCGCATCGGCGGCATCTGTGGCGGTGACGGCCAGCACGGAAGCCTCGGCGGCGGGATAGAGCACAGGCGTATTCGGCCCCGCATTGCCCATGGCGGCCACGGAAACGATCTTGCGGGCACGCGCGCCTTCAAGCTCTCGGCCCATCAGGCGGTCCTGAGGGCCGGCAAAGCTGAGGTTGAACACGCGGGCGCCTTGCCCGGCCGCCCAATCCAGCGATTGAAGAATCTGGAAGCTGGTGCCGCTGCTTTTGGCGTCGCCACCAAAGGCACGCGCCGAGAGCAACTGGGCTTGCGGTGCTGCCCCGCGCAAGGAGGCGCGGGCCACCAGAGCACCCGCCATGGCGGTGCCGTGCTCCCGGCTGTTTGTTTCGCCGGTGACAGCCTCGAACCGCGCGACAACGGCACCCGAGAGTTCGGGATGCGCATCATCCACACCTGTATCCACCAGCGCGATGCGGATTTTCTCGCCGCTCGCGAGCTTTTGCGCGCCCGTCAGCCCCAGTTTGTCGAGCACATATTGCTCTTTGCGCGCGGGGGGCGGCGGTGGCTCACTCACCGCGACCTTCTGGGCTTCCTCTTGCAAGGTGTAGACGTAATTGGGCTGAGCCGAGGCGATACGCGCATCCCCGGCCATCTGTTGCAGGGCCTGACGCGCCGTACGGCCCCCCTCGATCCGCGCGCGGATAATGGTGGTATTGGCCAGCTCGAACCGGGTCTGCGCCAGCTGCGTCAGCCGATGGCGACGCAAGACAGCCTCCGCGCTGGCCGGGTTCTTCACCTCGATCAGCACTTCCTCGGGCACAAGGCGTTGCTCGCTCGCGACCGGAATGCTGACCGGGGGAACGCGCGGCGCAGCAGGGCGCGCTTGGCGCGGCGGCGGAGCCTGCCGGGCGACTTTGGGAGCGGGCTTGGGGCGCGCCTTGGTGCCGCGCGGACGACGCGGGCGCTCCTCCTCGACATCATATTCCTCGACATAAACCGGTCCGCGCGGGCGCACCGCCTCAATGAGACCCGGCACGAGAATTCCCGCGCCGAGGCCGATGCCGAAGCCGCCGCGCCCGCCGCCGCCGGGAACGCGCACGCCCCCGCCGGTCATCGGCGTATTGCCCCGAAACTGGGCCTGCGCCTCGGCAAGCCCCAATCCCAACGTCAGCGCGGTCAAAGCCGTGGCAAAACCGAGTTTCCTCATGGCGCAGCCCTCACTGTTCGGCGTCCGCGGAGATTACCACGCCTTTGGCGGCGCGCAGAGCGGCAAGACGCTTGGCAATCTCTTCTTTCGAAAGCGCCGTGCTGCTCAGGCGAAGGCGATAGAGCCCGCTGGCGCGCGGCCCTTCGACAATGCTGGCCCCTGCCGCCTTGAGCGCGGTTGCCATCTCCGCTGCCTTGGCTTCGGGCGCAAAGGCGACGAGCGCATAGCTGCCCGCTTCGATGGCGGAAGCCGTCTGGTAGCTCGGCGCGGTGGCAGGGCCGTTCAGCGCGCCGGTCATCACCGCGCCCTGAAGCGCGATGATGGCGACGCAGGCCGCCGAGGCATAGGCCAGCGTGCGCGGCGAAAGCGCGGCCAGCATGGCACCCAGACGGTCCATAAGCCCCTGTTTCACGGCGCTGGCGACATGGGCCGCCTGCTTTGGCTCGGTCTCGATCTTCGCCATCAGCACGTCAAGCGCACGGGAGGAGGGAGCCCCCAGCGCTTCGTTGAGCGCAATGGCTTCCATGCGCTCCTCCTCGATCAGCGCGAGGCGCCGCGCGAGTTCCGGGCTTTGCTTAAGCGCAGCCTCGACGCGGGCATGGTCCGCCGCGCTGATCCGCCCGTTGGCGTAGAACGGCAGCAGATCCTCGATGTCTGTCATATTCTCAGGATTGGTCATGGCCACCCCCTGTCGATGCCATTGGCCTTGAGGACCTCGGCGAGTTTCTTGCGGGCGTGGAAAAGGCGCGTCTTCACGGTGTTTTCGGGGATGCCGACAATCATGGCGACCTCCTCGACGGAACTGTCGTGATAATAGACAAGATCGAGCACCTCGCGGTGTTCCGGCGAGAGCTTTTCCATGCACAGCCGGATGGCCGCGCCCTTGTCCGATTTCTGGATCTGCACCTCGGGGTCATCCGCTTCATCCTCCATGGCCTCGGCCACGCCGTCATCGAGCGCGGCCTCGCGCCGCTTGCGCAGCGCGCTCCACGCCTTGTTTCGGGCCATGGCGAGCAACCATGTGGAGACGGCGGATCGTTCTTCGAAGCGCCCGGCTTGCCGCCAGACATCGAGGAAAACCTCGCTCAGCGCGTCTTCCGACGTGGCTTCATCCCGCAGCAGATGCTGGAGAAACCGGAAAACGCGCAGGTGGTGACGCGCATAAAGCGAACGCATCGCGAGGCTGTCACCCCCGGCGATCCGGCGAACGAGATCCTCGTCGCTCGCAGCCTGCATCGTCACCCCCGCTTCAAGCCCTTGCACCTTGGTTGCGCAACAGGGCATCGCGGTTCAATGAACGCGGAAAATTTTGCAGAAGCAAGCGCCCGCGCCGTGGATGAAACGACGCGGGCGCAGGTTTTTGCGGTCCGATCAGAGGGATGCGTTACGCATTTTCCGGCCGGTTGAAGGGCAGCGCGCGGATGCGGCGCTTGGTGGCGGCATAAAAGGCATTGGCCACCGCCGGGCCGATGGGCGGCACGCCCGGTTCGCCCACGCCGCTCGGCTTGTTGGTGGAAGGCAGGATATGCACCTCAACCTGCGGCATATCCTCCATGCGCAGCACCTCGTAGGTGTCGAAGTTGCCCTCGACGATCGCGCCCTTGTCCAGCGTCAGCTTCGATTTGAGGATCGCGCCGAGGCCAAAGCCGATGCCGCCTTCGATCTGCGCCCGCACGTTGTCCGGGTTGACGGCGATGCCGCAATCGAGCGCGCAGACCACGCGGTGAACACGCGGCGCCTTGCCCTGAACCGAGACTTCCACCACCTGCGCCACCACGGTGCCGAAGGATTCCGCCAGCGCCACCCCCCGGAAGCGACCGGCGGGGAGGGGTTTGCCCCAATCCGCCTTTTCCGCTGCCAGTTTGAGCACCTGCGCGTGGCGCGGGCTGTCTTTGAGCATGGCCAGCCGGAACTCGACCGGGTCTTTGCCAGCCGCTTCCGCCAGCTCATCGAGGAAGGCTTCCACCGCATAGGCCGTGTGGGTGGAACCCACCGCACGCCACCACAGCACCGGCACGCCGACATCCGTTGTCGTCAGCTCCACCTTCATCGCGGGCAGGGCGTAGGGCAGATGCTGCGCGCCTTCCACCGAGGTGGCATCCACCCCGTTTTTCACCATACCCGCTGCAAACGGCGTTCCGGCGACAATCGACTGGCCGACGACATGGTTCTGCCACGCCGTGATGTTGCCGCTGGCATCCAGCCCCGCCTTGAGGCGATGGACATAAGCCGGACGATAGCGCCCGCCGCGCGTATCATCCTCGCGCGTCCACTGCACCCGCACCGGCTTGCCGCCGATGGCTTTGGAGACGCCCACGGCTTCGGTGATGATATCCGCATCGATCACCGCGCGCCGTCCGAAGCCGCCGCCGGTTTTCATGACATGCATCTTCACCTTGTCCGGGGTGACGCCCGCCACCTGCGCGGCGGCCATCTGGTACACATCGGGCATCTGGTGTCCGCCCCACACCTCGACCACGCCGTTCTCGATGCGCGCCACCGCATTGAGCGGCTCAAGCGCCGCATGGGCGAGGTAGGGGAACTCATAGGTTGCCTCCAGCACCTTGGCGGCGCTGGCGAACCCCTTGGTGAGGTCGCCCTTATCCGTGGCAATGGCCTTGCCCGGCTGGGCGGCAGCGGCACGATAGCTCGCCATCAGATCGGAGGAGGAGCGCGTCTCCGCGCCCGTTTCGTCCCATTGCACGCTCACCGCCTCGCGGGCTTTGAGGGCGCGCCACATGTTGTCGGCCACCACCGCGATGCCGCGCGGGATCTGCACCACATCGACAACGCCCTTCATGGCCTTGGCCTTGGCAGCATCAAAGGATTTCACCTTGGCCCCGAAGCGCGGCGGATGGATCATCACCGCCGTGAGCAGGCCGGGCAGCTTCACATCAATGGTGTAATCCTGCCTGCCGGTGGATTTGGCGCGACTGTCAAATTTTCCCAGAACCGCGCGATCCTTGCCGATGTAACGCCACTCGGAAGCATCTTTGAGCTTCACATCGGCGGGGGGCGGGAGCGCAGCGGCTTTCGCGGCAAATTCGCCGAAGCCCGCCTTGCGCGCGCCATGGCTAAGCGTGCCGTTCTCGATCTTGATCTCGGCGGCGGGTACTTTCCATTCCGCCGCTGCGGCATTCACCAGCATTTGGCGGGCGAGCGCTCCGGCGCGGCGATAGCGCTCGAACGAAGAACCTGTGCCGGTGGAGCCGCCCGTGCCCTGCATCACCCCGCCCCACGCGAGGTTGCCGAAGAGCTTGGGGTTGCCTGAGCCGCCTTCCACGCGGATCTGGCGCCAATCCGCGCCCAACTCCTCGTTCAGCAGCGTCGCAATGCCGTGGTAGATACCCTGACCCATATCCATATGGGCGGAATAGATCGTCACCACGCCGTCTGGCGCAATAGCGACATAGCCTTGGAACGGGTTCTGGCCACCGGCCTGCGCAACAGCGCCGCGCGGGGCAAGCCCCACCATCAACCCGCCCGCAAAAGCGGTCGCTCCCATCAGAAAACCACGGCGGGAGGGGGAAGCCGTCTCGAAAAGCGTCTTGAGCATGGAAAATCCCTCCTCAGGCCAGCGCGCGGGCGGCTTCGTGCACGGCGGCACGGATGCGTTGATAGGTGGCGCAGCGGCACAGGTTGCCCGAGAGCGCAGCGTCAATATCGGCATCGCTCGGCTTCTTGTTCTCGCTCAGCAGCGCGATCGTCGCCATCACCTGACCGGACTGGCAATAGCCGCATTGCGGCACATCGAGGCTCACCCAGGCGTTGATGACCGCCTCGGCCACCTTGCCGTTCGCGCCCTCGATGGTGATGACGTTGCGTCCCGCCACATCCGCCAGCGTGGTCTGGCAGGAGCGGCTCGGCACGCCATCAATCAGGATGGTGCAGGCGCCGCATTGGGCCTGCCCGCAGCCGAATTTCGTGCCGGTCAGCCCCAGCACATCGCGCAGCGCCCAGAGGACGGGCATGTCCCCTTCGGCGTCAACCGCCTGCTTTTTGCCGTTGAGGGTGAGTTCGATCATGCACAAGTCTCCATCAGCCAAGAGCGGAGCGGAATTGAGAGGAGCGGGATTCGCCGATCCTCAACTTGGAACTCTTTTGCGCCGGGAACAGGGCAGGGTGTTACAACGATCATCGCGAAGATGTCCGTGATCCTGCAAATGCGTTCGGGCGGCTCTCGCGCGGGGCAGGGGGCTTGCCTATGCTTCAGCCCTCAGGAGCCTACTGCCGATGACTGAACCTTCGCCTGATCTTGCCCCCCTCTTTGCCCGCATGGCGGCGCAGATCGCCCGCCGCGCGCCGCTGGAAGAGCTGAACGAAACTGCCGTGCCGGGCCTGTGTCTCTACAAGGCCAGCCAGATCAATGCCCCGCGCTTTTGCGCCCAATGGCCGACATTGGTGCTGATGGCGCAAGGGGCGAAATCCATGATGCTGGGGCAGGAGACCTTCCGCTACGGCGTGGGGGATTTCATGGTCGTCTCCATGGATCTGCCGATCATCAGCGCGATTATCGAAGCCTCGCCCGAAAAGCCGTTGCTCTCCGTGGGCATTGCGCTTCGGCCCGAGCGTTTGCGCGCCATGCTGGATCTGGGCGGTCCGCTGCCCCGGTCGGAGAGCGCGGAGGGGTTGCGCGGGGTGGGCGTCAGCCGCATCTCCGCGCCGCTGCTTGATGCCACGATGCGCTATCTCGATCTGCTCGACGCCCCGGCCGATATTCCTGCGCTGGCACCGCTGATCGAGCAGGAGATTTTCTACCGCCTGCTCACCGGTCCTTACGGCCCGCGCCTGATCCAGAACATGACCATGGACAGCCCCGCCAACCGCGTGGGCCGCGCCATCAACTGGCTGCGCGAGAATTACGGGCAGACGCTGCGCATCGAGGGACTGGCGGCCCATGTGGGCATGAGTGTCTCTTCGCTCCACCATCATTTCCGGGCGATCACGGCCATGACGCCAATGCAGTATCAGAAGCAGCTTCGCCTCAATGAAGCGCGCCGCCTGATGCTGGTAGATGAGATGGATGTCGGCTCTGCCGCCTTTGCCGTGGGCTATGCCAGCCGCTCGCAGTTCGGGTTGGAATATGCCCGCCATTTCGGCACATCGCCCAGCCGCGATATTGCAGCCCTTCGTGCCGGGGCGGGCTTGCCGCCTGTGATGACGCCCCCCATCCCCGCGCTGAGAGGCTGAGCGCGCGGAAAGTCTTTCCGTTTTGACGCACCTTGGTGCAGGCTTTGTTTTGCCTGCGTACCCCGGCTTGGATCAAACCGCAGAAAAAACGCTGTCGGCAGGCGCTTTGCAGAAATTCTGCCAAGCTTTTCCGTATTCGTTCGTTCGACAAAGCGAACGCTTTTGGCACCTTTGGCTCAACGCATTCAGTCCTCGCCGGAGATCGTCATGTCCTCAGCTGTTACCCGCCGCGCTTTTCTGGCCTCGTCCGCCGCCCTCGGGGTTGCTCTGGCGTTGCCCGCGCAGGCCGCCAATGTCTCGCTGCTCAATGTTTCCTATGATCCCACGCGCGAACTCTATTCCGATGTGAACGCCGCCTTCGGCAAGATCCTGAAGGCGAAGGGCGACACCCTCTCGGTCAGGCAGTCGCATGGCGGCTCGGGCAAGCAGGCTCGCTCGGTCATCGACGGGCTGGATGCCGATGTCGTCACCCTCGCACTGGCCTATGACATCGACGCCATCGCCGAGCGCGGCCTGATCGCGAAGGATTGGCAGAAGCGCCTGCCGCAGAATGCCTCGCCCTACACCTCGACCATCGTGTTCCTTGTCCGCAAGGGCAACCCCAAGGGCATCAAGGACTGGGGCGATCTCGCCCGGCCCGGCACCGATGTGGTGACGCCCAACCCCAAGACCTCGGGCGGTGCGCGCTGGAACTACCTTGCGGCATGGGCCTATGCGCTCAAGCAGCCGGGCGGTTCTGATGCGAGCGCCAAGGATTTCGTCGCGAAGCTGTTCAAGAACGTGAAGGTGCTCGATTCCGGGGCGCGTGGCTCTACCACTTCCTTCGTGGAGCGCGGCATCGGCGATGTGTTGATCTCGTGGGAGAACGAAGCCTACCTCTCGCTCAAGGAATATGGCCCGGACAAGTTCGAGATCGTCACCCCCTCGCTTTCCATTCTGGCAGAGCCGCCGGTGGCGGTGGTGGACAAGGTGGTGGACAAGCGCGGCACCCGTGCCTTGGCGGAGGAGTATCTGAAGTTCCTTTACACCAAGCAGGGGCAGGAGCTTGCCGCCAAGCACTTCTACCGCCCGCGTGATGCGGAGGTCGCCGCCAAATATGCCGCCACCTTCGGCAAGGTGAACCTCTTCACCATCGATGATGTCTTCGGTGGCTGGGGCAAGGCGCAGGCCACCCATTTCGCGGATGGTGGCACCTTCGACCAGATCTACGGCAAGTAACGCGGAACAGGGGCCGGGGTTATGAGCAGGATCATCATCGTTCCGGGGCTCGACAATTCCGGCCCCGATCACTGGCAGACATGGCTTCAGACCCAGCTGCCGCAGGCGCGCCGCATCGAGCAGGCGCAGTGGCAGGAGCCAGACCTGCCGGGCTGGATGGCGGCGATCCGCGCGACGCTGGACCCGCGGGATCCCGCCATTCTGGTGGCACACAGCTTCGGCTGCCTCGCGAGCATCCGCATCATCGAGCAGCATCGCGCCGCCATCCGCGCGGTGCTGCTTGTGGCCCCGGCGGACCCGGAGAAGTTCGGCTTTGAGGCCGAGCGTTTCCTTCGCCCCTTGGGCGTGCGTGCGCTGCTGGTCGCATCGGAGGATGATCCATGGATGAGCCTTGCGCGTGCCCGCACGCTGGCAGCAGGGCTGGGGGCTGATGTGCTCAATCTCGGCCGCGCAGGGCATATCAACGCGCGCAGCGGTTATGGCGCTTGGCCGGGTGGCCTCAAGCTGGTGGAAGGTTTGATGCGTCCGCCGGTGCGCAGCTTCCGGCAGGCTGGGGTCAAAGAGGCCGGAGCGGTGCTCGCGCGCTAGGCGCTGGCACGACGAGAAGAATTTTCTTCCGCCATGAGGCCGACGCCCCAAAGGGCTTGCCGCTGTGCCGGTCGAAAACGCAAGCGGCTTCCGGCGACGGATGCCAAAAACACAATTATATCAGGATTATCGCGGCGCCTTGCCGTGCGGAGGTGTCATCATGGTGCAAAAGGGGCTTGGGTACATCGGCTTGGCAGCCAGCACCTTGCTGATCCTGTCGGTCGCCGCGTTCTCGCGCGGCTTCTGAGTCGGGGCTGCCGCATCATGAACTTCCAGCAACTGCGCATCCTGCGCGAATGCCTGCGCTGCAATCTCAACCTCACCGAGGTCGCCAATGCGCTGGCAACCTCGCAATCCGGTGTCTCCAAGCATATCCGTGACCTTGAGGAAGAGCTGGGCGTGGAACTCTTCGTGCGGCGCGGCAAACGCCTCACCGACATCACGGAGCCGGGGCGGGAAATTGCCGCCATCGCGACCCGGATGCTGATGGATGCGGAGAACATCCGTCGCATCGCGGGGGAACTGGGCGGGGTGGAAGCGGGCACCTTGACCCTTGCGACCACCCATATGCAGGCCCGTTATGCCCTGCCGCCGGTAATCGCGGCTTTTCGCAAGCAATTTCCACAGGTTCAGCTGGTGCTGCATCAGGCTAGCCCTTCCGATATTGCACGGGAACTCCTCGATGGGCGCGCAGATATCGGCATCGCCACCGAAGCGGTGGCGGCGATCCCGGATCTGGTCACGTTCCCTTACTATTCCTGGCGTCACGGCGTTGTGGTGCCGAAGGGGCACCCCTTGGCAGAGGGGACGCTCACCCTTCAGCGCCTCGCCCAGCACCCTCTGATCACCTATCAGCAGGGCTTCACCGGTCGCCCCGGCGTCGATCGCGCGTTCGAGGCGGCAGGGCTGCATCCCGATATCGTGATGGAAGCCATCGATTCCGACGTGATCAAGGCTTACGTCGAACTCGGGTTAGGGGTCGGAATCATCGCTTCCCAAGCCTTTGATCCCGCGCGCGATACGGGGCTGGCGCTGCTCTCGGGCGAGGGGCTGTTTCCGCAAACCACATCGCATCTCGCCATCCGACGCGGGCAGTTTCTGCGCGGTTACGCCTATCGCTTTCTGGAAGCATGCAGCCCCACACTCACGGAAGCTGCCGTCCGCCGCCAATGCCAGCGCGAGAACTGAGCCCGCATCAACCCTCTTCGGCGGTCTTTGCGTAGAGGCCGTCAAGAACCTTGACGAAGTGCGCGCGCACCGCATCGTCGCATTGGCAGGCGGTGCGGGCCAAGCGGTCCTGATCGCGGATCAGCAAGTGTCCGCGCCGCGTCATGATGATCTCTTCCGCCCGGAAACGCGCCAGTACGCGCGCGACATAGCTGCGCCCGACGCCCAGAAGCGCGCCCAGTTGCTCCTGCGTCAGGGGAACGCGGTCGCCCTTGGTGCGTGTCAGCGCGGAAACCAGCCATTTGGCCGAGCGCTGCTCGATGGAATGGGTGGCGTTGCACGCCGCGCTTTGGAATATCTGCGCCAGCAGGCATTCCGCATAGCGCGAGAAAAGGTTGCGCACACCGGCGGACTCCGCCTTGATCCGGTCCAGCTCCGCCAGTGGCATCCGATAGAACATGCCGGCGAACTGCACGATTCCACGAGAGAAGGCGGGCATGCTGCCATTGCTGACAATGCCGCCCACCGCGCCTTCGCGCCCGATGAGGCCCGCCTCGACGATATTCCCATCGCCAAGAACAATGCGGAACGACGCCATGGCCTCGTGGCAGGGAAAATAGACAAACTCGATGTCCTTGCCCGGCTCATGGAGCACGTCATCGCGCTCCCCGGCCCAGCCATCAAGGTGCGGCTGAAGAAGGGCATAATCGGGCGCCGATAACCGTTGCAGCAGACAATTGCCGATGGTGTCTGCGGCAGGGGCCGGGCATGCAATTGGGCGCGTGATCATGGCAACAGCATCTCTGGCTGCATCGAGAGGCAGACGCATAATTTAGTTTGGCATTCATGCAAATTAATTTTTGATTGTTCCAAGCCTCCTTCGGATGGCGCGGGTCTGAAGCGTAACTAAACGGGCGCGTGCGACGCCCCGAAAACGGGCGTAAAACACAACAAATTGGCTGGGTGTAGATATTTTTTTGGTTAAAAATTCGTAGCTTGGCCGTTAAGGCATTTCGAAAAATTCTTTATATGAGTAAGTCTTCATAAAAAGCTCTGGTTGTCCGGAAGGGTGTTTTTGCGCTCACAGGTAAGCCCAGGCACGCAAGGCGCTGTGTCGCGATCGGTCGATATACGTTCGAATCAAAGGCAAAATTGCACGGCTTGGTTGTTTGTGCGGTGCGATGGGTTGAGCGCAGCGTGAAAACTCGCTGCGCGCGGGCAGTATTTCCGTGAAAGTCGCAGAACTTTTCGGGCTTTGACGCGTTGGTCCCTTTTACGTCAGCTCTGCTGAGCGTCGGCAGGAGCGCGCCGGCTGTCCAGCCACCGTGGCGCTTGGGTAAGTTTCTGCCACTCAACGGAGAAGCTGCTCCCGTCGGGGCTTTTAATTGCGCCAGTGAGAACAAAAACAACGGGATGCCATGGGGCATCCCGCTGCTCGACCGCGCGAAAGGGAGGGGCGTGCCCCTTGCGCAGAGCCTTAAGTGTCAGGCGTTGCGGCGAAGCAAGCCGACAACGGCCGAGACGACGAACAGGATGATCGCCGCCCAGAACAGAAGGCGTGCACCGCCCATCGCGGTGCCGGCGACGCCGCCGAAGCCGAAGAAGGCGGCCGCCAGCGCAATCACCAGAAAAACGACAGCATAATGAAGAAGATTTCCCATGGTTTGCTCCTCGAAACAGGGCCCATCACCTCTGGTGCCCGTATGTTGGGAGTTAAACGGCTGGACCGGCCAAAGAGTTCCGCCTGCCGTTGAATTTCTTGATCAGGTTCTTCTCTGTTCGGGTGCTGAAAAATCCTACGATTTTGGGAGAAAAAACCATGAAAAACAGGGTGATAAGGGTTGCCTGAAGGAACGTTTCTGGTTGTGGCGCGTTGATAAGGTATGGGGCGCGGCATTCGTGCACGCCCATCCGGTGGCAGCGAGCCCCGGTCTTTTTCAACCAGCCGAAAGGATGTTCCGATGAGCAGCACGACCGACAAGATCAAGGGTCTCGCCAATGAAGCGGCGGGCAAGGTGAAACAGGCTGCGGGCAAGGCGCTCGACAAGCCGGAGCTGGAGGCCGAGGGCGCCGTGCAGGAGACCAAGGGCAAGGTTCAGCAGGCGGTCGGCAAGGCCAAGGATGCCGTCAAGGGCGCGGTCGATCGCGCCTGAGGTAAGGCAAAATCTCAAGGCAAAGGGCGGCGCGGGCCGCCCTTTTCTATTGCTGCCTCTGAGGCAAAAAAAAGCCCGCCGAAGCGGGCTTGTCCCTGCCGGGGGCGCAGGGAGGAGGTGGGATACCTTCACTTCAGCTTGAGCACAGGGAGGGGGGAGGCGGCGTTCTGCTGCTTCTGGATCATCGGCAGTGCGGTGTCCGTGCTGCCGCTCTGTGCGTTGGCGGTCACGGCCCAGAAGGCCAGCAGCGAAGCGCCGGCGAGACCGGCGAGAACAGCCTGGGTTCGGGTTGCGCGTTGCATGGTCTGATCCTCTTCTGTTGGTCGGCGCGGCGTGGAACAGCGCGCCTAAGTTTATTTGAGAGATAAACGTGCAGCGAAGCACAAGGTTCCGCGGTATTGTTGAAAAATCTACGACTTTCGGGATCGGAGGCACGTTGCCTGCCCGTCATCCGGTCGCTCGGGGCATGAAAAAACCGCCCGAAGGCGGCTTTTCCACTACTCGAGCAAGGCTGGGGCCGCGTTATTCCTTGCTTGCGAAGCTCCGTCCCGCGAGCACACCGGCGATCAGCATCAACGGCGCGACCTTGATCAGCGAGGGGGCCAACCTGCGCCCGAGACTCAGCGCCACCGGTGCCGCCGCAAGTGCCATTGCCGTGCGAGTCTGGCGGGATTTGGGCTGACGACGCACCAGCCATGCTGCAAAGGCCAGCAGGAGCGCGACGATCAACAAGCCGGCGCCGATCAGGATATCCGCCTCCATCGGCCCATAAAGCATGGACAGATGACGCCCGAGGGCGGAGAGGCCATAGGCCGCCCCGCCGATGCCGAAGACAGCTGCGCCGGCCAAAAGACCCACCGCGCGCAGGTTGCGCCGGGCGACATCGCGCAATTCCAGCCCGGCGAGGGTGGCAAGCGAGCCGATCATGGGCTTACTTCCGGCTCAGCAGGCCAAGCGCGATGCCCGCCAGGCCTACCAGCGCCAGCGTGCGCACCGGGCGCTCGCTCACTTCTTTGACGACGATCTTCTCGATGTCGGAATAGGTGGACTTCGCCTTGTCGGAGATCGTTTCGGTTGAAACGCCGAGCGCATTGATCTTTTCGTTGAGGCTGGCGACCAGCGCGCTGATCTCCTTCAGGGCCGCATCACCGGCTTCCTCGGCCTTGTCCTGTGCCTTTTCGACAAGGCGCGCGCCCTTGGCGACAGCCTCATCGGCCTTGGTGGCCAGATCGTCGCGGGTGGTCTCGGCGGGGGTCTTGAGAAGGGTGGAAAGGCTCATCGAAGGCTCCTTCAGCAGGGTGAACATCAAGCCCGAAGCTTTCTCGGGGTGGCTGAAGGACAAACGCCTGAGAATGCGATCGGTTCCCGCGAGGGAGATAAAAATTGCCGCATTGAAAAAACCGGATACGGGCGGAACGATTTGTCGCGCCAAGCATTGATGGAGGCAGAAAGAGGGTAATGATCGCCCCTGAAATGCGGAGTTACATCCATGAGCGAAGCTATTCTTGTTGGCGTACTGTGTGCGGGCGTTGCCGTGCTGGCGGTTGCAGTGGCGACACCGCTTTCCGTCGTCTCGGGTGCCGCCATTGCCATTCTCTCCGGCGCGGCCGGCAGCACCATGATGCTGATCGGGGGCGAGGAAACCTGATCCGCCTCCTCCAGCGCTGTGAGTACAAAAAAGGCGGCCCGCAGGCCGCCCTTTTTCGTCAGGCAATGGCGCCGTCCCAATCCTCGCCATACATCAGCTGGGCGAGGCGCACCCGCGCTCGGTTGACGCGGCTTTTCACAGTGCCCACGGCGCAGCCGCAGATCTCGGCAGCCTCCTCGTAGGAGAAGCCCGAGGCGCCCACCAGCAGCACGGCTTCGCGCTGCTCGTCCGGCAGCTTGCCCAGCGCCGTTTTCAGGTCATCGAGCGAGACATGCCCTTCCTGCTCGGCCGGGGTGGAGAGCTGCGCGGCCATCTCGCCGTCGGCATCCTCCACCTCGCGTTTGCGCTTGCGATACTGCGAGGCAAAGCTGTTGCGCAAAATGGTGAAAAGCCACGCCTTGATGTTGGTGCCTTCCTGAAAACTGTCGGCATGGGTCCAGGCGCGCATCAGCGTATCCTGCACCAGATCGTCGGCTTTTTCGACCTGCCCCGTCAGCGAGATGGCAAAGGCGCGCAAGGACGGCGCACTTTCCAGCAGCGCCCGTGTGAAGTCCCGGTTCTGGCCACTCATCAGCGGTGTCCCGGCTCGTCGTCGCGCTCCTGTTCCGAGCGCTCCTTGGCATCCAGTTCGGCCAGTAGGTCGAGGATGCGGTTGGGCACCGGTTCGGCCATCAGCTCATCATAGTAGGAGCGCAGTTTCGCGCCGATCAGCGCATCGAGCTTGGCATCCAGACGGTCGGAGGAGGCCCCCTTGGATGGGGCAACCGCGCCGTCTTTGGTCTTGTCGAAGTCCGTCATGAAAATGTCTGTCCTCGTCCCACCGCTTGGTCACTCCGGGCTTGCCGATAGGGCATTCAACGCACCTGACGCGTCGGGCACAATCGCCCCCGCGCGCAGCGAAAAAATTTGCGTTGCGATGGGAACGTTTCGCGCGGCCAATGGTTCCATACCTATTCTGAAGTTTTCTCACCAAGAGGATCGACATGAGCATCGCGAAACAGGTTGTCTCGCACCTTCCTTACCTGCGCCGCTATGCGCGCGCCCTGTCCGGCTCCCAGCAGGCCGGGGATGCCTATGTCGTTCAGGTGCTTGAAACGCTGGTGGCGGACACCGGTTCCTTTGATCGTTCTGTTTCCTCGCGCGTCGCGCTCTACAAGCTCTTCACCCGCATCTGGAACAGCCTGCCGGTGAACGGCGGCCATCGCCCCATGGCGCAGGGAACCGCCGAGCGTCGCCTTGAACAGCTCACGCCGTTTTCCCGTCAGGCGTTTCTGCTCACCGCCATGGAGCGCTTCGACGAACGCGACGCCGCCGTCATTCTGGGCGTTGACCTCGACGAGCTTCACAAGCTGATTGCACGCTCGACCCGTGAAATCGCCGATCAGGTGGCCACGAATGTCCTCATCATCGAGGATGAGCCGCTGATCGCGATGGACCTCGAAGCCATCATGGAAGAGGTTGGCCATACCGTTGTGGGCGTTGCCCGCACCCATGCCGAGGCGATCGAAATCGCTCGCGACAAGGACATCGGCCTCATTCTCGCGGATATCCAGCTCGCGGATGGCTCCTCCGGCATCGAGGC
>Ga0209794_1000931_pt1 | contig 29261 bp, 28 predicted proteins | sample EBPBio232013_DNA_FD_185869 | JGI IMG/M metagenome (GOLD analysis project Ga0209794, IMG submission 185869) | Wastewater treatment Type I Accumulibacter community from EBPR Bioreactor in Madison, WI, USA - Reactor 1_5/23/2013_ DNA (SPAdes)... | ecosystem: Engineered > Bioreactor > EBPR >... | reverse complement strand
CCATGGTCAGGTTGGGCACGTAGTGGTTGTCCATCACGTCGAAGTGGATCCAGTCGGCGCCCGCAGCGATGACGGCGCGCACCTCCTCGCCCAGGCGGGCAAAGTCGGCGCTGAGGATGGACGGGGCGATGCGGTATGGGCTCATGGGCGCCAAGGATAACGGCCCAGTTGATAGCATCGCCCCATGTCCGACACGCCCTGCTTCACCTGCACCGTCACCACCCGCTACCTGCCCGAGCAGTCCAGCCCGGCTGAGTCGCGCTATGCGTTCGCCTATACGGTCACCGTGGTCAACGCGGGCGGGGTGCTGGCCCAGTTGGTGGCGCGGCGCTGGCTGATCGACGATGCCAGCGGCCGCACCGAGGAGGTGCGTGGTCTGGCCGTGGTGGGCCACCAGCCGCTGCTGCGACCGGGCGAGGCATTCGAATACACCAGTTGGGTGGAGCTGGCCGCGCCGCGCGGCCATATGGAAGGGACGTTCTTCTGCATGACGGAGGATGCCCACCTTTTTGAGGCGGCGGTGCCGCGTTTCGAGTTGACGCAGCCGCAGGCGCTGCATTGATGGCGCGAAACAAGGTTCGTCAACTGGCCTCCACGCGTTGGGATCTGACGGCGCTGCTCAACGCCGCCAACCCCAAGGATGAACCCACGCAGCGCCACCTGTGGCTGATCCATCTGGTGCAGTGGCTGCGCATCCCTGGCCCCGAGGCCACCCAGGCCGTGCCCGAGCCGGACGCGGGAACCACAGCCACGCCGTGGCCGGTGCGGCGCCTGCGCCATCTGCTCAATGTGCTGGACCGCCACCCCGATCACCGCCAGCGCGTGGGCGAGCTGCTGCACGTCTCGCTGGCCGAACTGGATGCCACCGGCCTGCTGGCCGATTTCGGCTTTGCCTCGCGCACCAGTTTCATGAGTGAGCTGTCGGAGCGGCTGCGGCTGAAGTTCCTGCCCGGCACGCCGCAGACGCATGACCTGGGCGAGCTGTTCCTGCTGCTGCTCCAGGACGAGGAGGACGCGCTGTGGGTGGAGGCCATCGACGAGGCCACGCTGGCCCGGCTGGTGGCGCTGTGCGTGCCCGACGCCAAGGCCATGCCCTGGAAGGACGCCATGGTCGAGTCCATCCAGTTGCTGGCCAGCCAGTTGCGGGCGTCAGGCCTGTCCAGCGCCATGCGCCAGCGCATGGCGCGCGAGCTGCTGGTCGACCGCCCGTTCCACCAGGTGGTGCAGGCCGCCGAGGCGCTGCGCTCCAGCCACCTGGACGGCGAGGCCGGTGGCCCGGCGCTGCTGCAGCAGGCGCAGTACCTGCGCGCCGTGCTCGGGGCCTGCCGGGCCGCGGCGGCCAGCGTCAGCGGCCATCTGGACGAACACGGCATCTCGGTGGACGTGGTGTTCCAGGTCGACCGCATCCGCGCCCGCGCCTCTCGCATCGAGCGGTTGCTCAACTGCCTGGTGTCGCCGCATCCACTCATGGAGATGCGCGCGCTGGTGGCCCGGCTGGTGAGGGCCGGCGTGGAGCGGCGCGGCGTGCGCGCCCTCTTCAAGCGCCACTACGCGCTGCTGGCGCGCAAGGTCACCGAGCGCAGCGCCGAGACGGGCGAGCACTACATCACCCGCGACATGGCCGGCTACAAGACCATGCTGGGCCAGGCCATGGGCGGCGGCGCGCTGATCGGCTTCACCACGTTGATCAAGTTCGGCATCACCGCACTGGGCCTGTCGCTGTTCTGGACGGGCTTCTGGGCCGGCTTCAACTACGCGCTGAGCTTTGTGCTGATCTACCTGCTGCACGGCACCGTGGCCACCAAGCAGCCGGCCATGACGGCGCCCAGCATGGCGGCCAAGCTGGAGAACGTCTCGGCCAGCGACGCGGCGGTGGAGAGCTTCGTCGATGAGGTCACCCACCTGATCCGTACCCAGACCGCCGGCATCCTGGGCAACGTCATCGCCGTGGCGCCCGTGGCGCTGGCGCTGCAACTGGCCACCCTGCCCTTGCTGGGCCACCCGCTGGTGGGCGTGGACTCGGCGCACCACACGCTGGCGCATCTGACGCTGTGGGGGCCTACGCTGCTCTATGCCGCCTTCACCGGCGTGCTGCTGTTCGGTGCCAGCCTGATTGCCGGCTGGACGGAGAACTGGTTCGTGCTGCACCGGCTGGACAGCGCCATCGCCTGGAACCCCCGCTTCACCCGCCTGCTGGGCGCCCAGCGCGCGCAGCACTGGGCGCGCTGGTGGCGCGACCACATCTCCAGCCTGGCGGCCAACGTCTCGCTGGGGTTCATGCTGGGGCTGGTGCCGGTGTTTGCCAGCTTCTTCGGCCTGCCGCTGGAGGTGCGCCACGTCACCCTCTCCACGGGCCAGATCGCCGTGGCCGCTGGCGCACTGGGCTGGGAGGTGGTGCACGAGCCCACCTTCTGGTGGTGCGTGGCCGCCATTCCACTGACCGGTGCGCTCAACGTCGCTGTGAGCTTTGCGCTGGCCTTTCGCGTGGCGCTGGCCTCGCGCAGCCTGCGCAACGTCGATCGTGGCCGCATCTACAAGGCCTTGCGCCAGCGGCTGTGGCGTGCGCCGCGCAGTTTCGTCTGGCCCATCAACCGCCGCCCTTGGGGGCCACCATAGCGGCCACCATGCCTACCGGTCGCCTTCGTCACCGCTGCGACGTTCGCCCTTGCGGCGGCCCGAAAACATCGTCCACCACACCATGAACACCAGCATCGCCAGCGCGGCGAGCGCCTCCAGCACCAACAGCCACATGGGCCTACGCTCCTTTTTACTTCCCCCATTGTCCGTGTTGCTGCTGCTGGCGTCCTGCGCCAGCACACCGCCCGCGCCGGTGCCCGCGCCGCCGCGCCCGCCGGCCGCCATCGAGCCCGGCCCCACCGGCCCCGTGCTGCAACGCGGTGACCGGGCCCGCTGGGTGCGTGCCAACTGGGCCGATCTGCCAGGCTGGGGCGGCGATGCGCTGGCCGAATGGTGGCCCGCCTTCGTGCGCGGCTGTGCGCGCCCCGCCAGCGGCTGGGCGGCCTTGTGCCAGCAGGCCCAGCGCCAGAGTCTCGGCGACGACGTGGCCACCCTGGCCTGGGTGCAAAGCCATCTGCAACCCTGGCGCGTCGAGGCATTGGATGCCAACGCCGTGGGCCTGGCCACCGGCTACTTCGAGCCGCTGCTGGTGGGCAGCCGCCAGCGCACGGCCACACAGCAGGTGCCGCTGTACGGCGCGCCGCCAGCCGACGCCAGCGGCCGGCGGCCGAGCTGGACGCGCCAGCAGATCGACTCCGACCCGGCCATCCAGGCCGCGCTGGCCGCGCGCACCATTGCCTGGGTGGCCGATCCGCTGGACGCGCTGTTGCTGCACATCCAGGGCTCGGGCCGCCTGCAGGTGCAGGAGGCGGGCGGCAGCGAGCGCCTGGTGCGGCTGGCCTTTGGTGGCCACAACGACCAGCCCTACCGCAGCGTGGGCCGCTGGCTGATCGAACAGGGCGAGCTGCGGCCGGGCGAGGCCTCCTGGCCGGCCATCAAGGACTGGGCGCGGCGCAACCCGGCGCGCGCCAACGAGTTGCTGTGGCAGAACCCGCGCTACGTCTACTTCAAGGAGGAGCCGCTGCCCGACCCCACGGTGGGTCCGCGTGGTGCCCAGGCGGTGCCGCTGACACCGGGCCGCTCCATCGCCGTCGATCCGCAGGCCGTGCCCTATGGCACGCCGGTGTGGCTGGACACCACGGAGCCGCTCTCCAGCCGGCCGCTGCAGCGGCTGGTGATGGCGCAGGACACCGGCAGCGCCATCGTCGGGGCCGTGCGCGCCGACTATTTCTGGGGCTGGGGCGGCGAAGCCGAGGCCCAGGCCGGGCGCATGAAGCAGCCCCTGCGCATGTGGGTCTTGCTGCCGCAGTAACAGCGGCGCACGCAAACGGCAGGTCAGGCGGTAGAGTCGGCCGGGTCAACCCCGCTCCGTCTCAACCCGTTGCCCAAGCCTATGAATGCACCACTCATGTTGAATCGACGCCACTTGTTGGGGCTCACCCTGGGCGGCGCCACCGCGCTGGCCTGGCCCACCGTGTTCGCCGCCTCGGGGGCGGCCCCGGTGGCCGACCTGCGCTGGCTGAACCGCATCACCTGGGGCGCCACGCCCGCCGCCTGGGCCAGCTTGCAAAAGCTGGGTCGCGAGCGCTTCGTCGAGGCCGAAATCGCTGCCCCGGCCACCGATGCGCCGCAACTGGCGGCGCTGTGGGCCGGCGGCGCGTTGGGACGGCCGCTGACCCAGGTGTTGGCCGACGCCCAGGCCGACCAGAAGCAGGCGCGGCGGCAAAAAGGCGATGCCCGCAAGGCCGCGCGCAAAGACCTGGTCAAGCAGGGCGAGGAGGTGCTGGGCGCCACCCGCGAGCGCCACCTGCTGCGCGCCGTTTACAGCCCGGCACAGCTGCGCGAGCAGCTCACCTGGTTCTGGCTCAACCACTTCAGCGTCTACTCGCGCAAGCTGCTGCTGCGCTGGACGGTGGCCGACTACGACAACGCCACCGTGCGCCCGCGCGCGCTGGGCAAGTTCACCGACCTGGTGATGGCCACGCTGAAGTCGCCGGCCATGGTCCAGTACCTGGACAACGAAAAGAACATGGCCGGGCAGATCAACGAGAACTTTGCCCGCGAGCTGATGGAGTTGCACACGCTGGGCGTCTCGGGCGGGGCCAGCGGCTCGCGCTACACCCAGGCCGACGTGCAGGCGCTGGCGCAAATCCTCACCGGCCTGACCCTGGCCAAGCCCAACCAGCGCGCCGAGCGCGGCGGCTGGGTCGAGGGCGGCACGGCCTTCGTGCCCAGCAAGCACATCAGCGGCCCCAAGACGCTGCTGGGCCAGCGCATCGAGGGCGGTGGCTGGGACGAGGTCGAGCGCGCCGTTCGGCTGTTGGTCAGCCAGGACGCCTGCGCCCGCTTCCTGTGCAGCAAGCTGGCATTGCACCTGGTGGGCGACGATGCGCCCAAGGCGCTGGTCGCGCGCATGGAGGCCGAGTGGAAGCGCACGGGCGGCGACATTGCCGCCGTGATGCGCAGCCTGTGGCTGGCGCCCGAGCTGGCCGCCCACCTGGACGGCAAGGCCAACGACCTCAAAGACCCGACGCAGTTCGTCGTCTCCTCGCTGCGCCTGCTGGCGGCCGATGGCACCTTGATGAAGGACGCCAGCCCCGCCGTCAAATGGCTGGGCCAGCTGGGCCAGCCGCTGTTTGGCCGCATCACGCCCGACGGCTATCCGGTGGCCGAGGAAAGCTGGACCGGCCCCGGCCAGATGCTCAAGCGCCTGGAAGTGGCCAAGGCCATGGTGGCGCAGTGGAACGACATGAGCGGCGCCCGCCCGCGCTGGGATGCCGGCTGGTACGCCACCGGCGTCGAGCCGCTGCTGGCCGCCAACACCCGCCAGGCCATTGCCGGCGCCCCGAATGACAACCAGCGGCTGGCCTTGCTGCTGGGCTCGCCCGATTGGATGCAACGATGAACCTCTCTCGCCGCACCGTGCTGGCCGCTGGCGCCAGCGCCGGCCTCATGACCCTGGGCACCCGCGCCTGGGCCGCCCCGGGCGACGCCCGCTTCGTCGTCGTCTTTCTGCGCGGCGCCTGCGATGCCGCCAACACATTGATCCCGCTGCACAGCCCGCTGTACGCCGAGGGCCGGCCGCGCATCGCCATTCCCAAGAGCGTGGCCGTGCCGCTGGGTGTGGATGGCTGGGCGCTGCATCCGGCGCTCAAGAACAGCATGCTGCCGCTGTGGCAGCGGGGCGAGCTGGCCTTTGTGCCGTTCGCCGGCATCGCCGACAACAGCCGCAGCCACTTCGAGACGCAGGAGCGCATCGAGCGCGGCGGCAACGAACCCGGCACGCCCGACCCGGCCGGCGGCTTCCTGGGCCGGCTGGTGGCCCAGGTGGGTCAGGCCAAGGGCGGCCTGGCGCCGGTTTCCTTCACCGAGCAACTGACCTCGGTCTGGACGGGTGCGGGCGTCGCCGTGCCCAACGTCTCGCTCAAAGGCCGCAAGCTGCGCGCCGCCAGGATCGACCCGGCCGTGGCCGACCTCTACAAGGGCACGCGTTTCGAGTCCAACATCAAAGAGGGCATGGAGGCGCAAAGCGCCGCCGCCATGGCCGCGATGGACGCCAAAGACCACGCCGACGAAGACAACCGCATCAACAAGGGCGCGCTCAACGCGGCCAGCTTCGAGCTGCAGGCCCAGCGCATGGCGCGCCTTTTGAGCGACAAGTACCGGCTGGCCTTCATCGACCTGGGCGGCTGGGACACCCACGTCAACCAGGGCGGTGCCGACGGCAAGCTGGCCGGCCTGCTGGGCGGCCTGGGTGGCGGCCTGGCCGCGCTGGCGCGCGGGCTGGGGCCGCATTGGAAGTCCACCACCGTGGTGGTCATCTCCGAGTTCGGCCGCACCTTCCGCGAGAACGGCAACGGCGGCACCGACCACGGCCACGGCAGTGCCTACTGGGTGCTGGGCGGTGGCATCAAGGGCGGCAAGCTGTATGGCGAGCAGGTGGCGCTGACGGCCAACACCTTGCACGAGAACCGCGACTGGCCGGTGCTGACCGACTACCGCGCGCTGCTGGGCGGGCTGATGCGCGACACCTACGGCCTCAATGCCGGCCAGCTGGGTGCCATCTTCCCCGGCGTCAAGCCCGTGACGTGGCAGCTGGTGTGACGGCTATCCTCATCAGCCGCTGATATTTGGCCTCCAGCTCGGTGCGCGTTTCGGCGTGCGCCGGGTCTTTGGGAATGCACTCCACCGGGCAGACCTGCACGCACTGCGGCTCGTCGAAATGGCCCACGCATTCGGTGCACTTGGCGGGGTCGATGACGTAGAACTCGGCGCCCATGGCGATGGCCTGGTTGGGGCACTCGGGCTCGCAGACGTCGCAGTTGATGCACTCGTCGGTGATCTTCAGCGCCACGGCGTCAGGCCTTTCCCAGTTTGGCGTGCAGCGCCGCCAGCACGGCGGGCGGCACCAGATGCGCCACCTCGCCGCCCAGCTTGGCGATCTCGCGCACCAGCGTGCTGCTGGTGTGGCGCTGCACGTCGTCGGGCAGCAAAAAGACGGTCTCCATACCCGGCAACAGCTGCCGGTTCATGCCGGCGAGCTGGCTTTCGTAGTCGAAGTCCACCACCCCGCGCACGCCGCGCACCACCACGCTGGCGCCATGCGTGCGCATGAAGGCGGTCAGCAGGCCGTCGAAGGTCAGCACCTCGATCTGCGGCCAGGCCGCACAGGCTTCGCGCGCCAGCGCCAGGCGCTCGTCCAGCGTGAACAGCGTCTGCTTGTGGTGGGCGCGCGCCACGGCCAGCAGCACGCGCGGAAACAGCCCGGCGCTGCGGGCCAGCAAGTCCAGATGGCCCAGCGTCAGCGGGTCGAACGTGCCGGGGAAGATGGCGGTGGTGGTCATGGGCGGTCGCGTTGAAAGAGATGGGCGTGGACGGCACCGGCCTTGAGGTGGCGGTGGGCCGCAAAACCGGCCGGCGCGGCGTGCTCGCTGCCGGCCTCAAGATACAGCCAACCGCCGGGGGTCACCAGCGGTGCCCCTGCGGCCAGCGCGGGCGCGGCCAGGCCGGCGTCGAACGGGGGGTCCAGCAGCACCAGTTCAAACGAGTCCGGTGTGGCGCGGCGCATCCAGGCCAGCGCGTCGGCGCGCTGCACGGCAACCGGCGTGGCGCCCAGCCGCTGGGCGCAGGCCTGCAAGCCCGCCACCGAGGGGGCATCTTGCTCCAGCAGCGTGACGGCGGTGGCGCCGCGCGAGGCGGCCTCGAAGCCCAGCGCGCCGCTGCCGGCAAACGCGTCCAGCACGCGCCAGCCGGTCAGTTGCTGGCCCAGCCAGTTGAACAAGGTCTCGCGCACGCGGTCGGGCGTGGGGCGCAGGCCGGCTCGATCGGGCACCGGCAGCTTGCTGCCGCGCCAGGTGCCGCCAATCAGCCGCACCTGCTGGGGCCGGCTCGCCTTCACTGGCGCACCGGGATGCCGGCGGCGGCCATGGCAGCCTTGGCTTCACCGATGGTGTACTGCCCATCGTGAAAGATGCTGGCCGCCAGCACCGCGTCGGCCCCGCCTTCGCGCACGCCGGCCACCAGGTGGGCCAGCGTGCCCACGCCGCCCGAGGCGATGACGGGCACCGGCACCGCATCGGCCACGGCGCGCGTCAGCGCCAGGTTGAAGCCCGCGCGCGTGCCGTCGCGGTCCATGCTGGTCAGCAGGATTTCGCCCGCGCCGGCAGTGGCCATGCGCTGTGCCCAGGCCACGGCGTCCAGCCCGGTGTTCTTGCGCCCGCCATGGGTGTAGACCTCCCAGCCGCCGCCATCCGCCCGCGCCTTGGCGTCGATGGCGACGACGATGCACTGGCTGCCATAGCGGCCGGCCGCCTCTTCGATCAGCTCGGGCCGCGCCACGGCGGCCGAGTTGAAGCTGACCTTGTCGGCGCCGGCGTGCAGCAGCCGGCGCACGTCGTCCACCGTGCGCACGCCGCCACCCACGGTCAGCGGGATGAACACCTGATCGGCCACGGCCTCCACCACGTGCAGGAGGGTGTCGCGGTCGTCGCTGGTGGCGGTGATGTCGAGAAAGGTCAGCTCGTCGGCCCCTTGCTCGTTGTAGCGCGCGGCCACTTCCACCGGGTCACCGGCGTCGCGCAGCGCCACGAAGTTGACGCCCTTGACCACGCGGCCGGCGTGCACGTCCAGGCAGGGAATGATGCGTTTGGCGAGCATGGGGGGATTGTCGCAAGCAACAGCGCGTCTGCATCCGCGTGGTGCTTGGTGTGATAAGGTATTACCTATCATCACCAGGTTGCTCACCATGACGACTGTTGCTGCCAAGACGGTCTCCGTCAAGCTGGACGACGGCACCCACGCCCGTGTCAAGCGGCTGGCCGGCGCCAGAAACCGGACGGCCCACTGGATCATGCGCGAGGCGATCGAGCGCTATGTGGAGCGCGAGGAGCAGCGCGAAGCCTTCCGCGAGGCCACGCTGGCGGCCTGGCAGGCCTACCGCGATACCGGACTGCATGCCACCGAGCAGGAGGCTGAGGTTTGGCTCAGCCGGTTGGCTCAGGGCGAAGACGTGGAGCCGCCTGCGTGCCACGCCTGATCTGGGCGCCGCCGGCTTTGCGGGATGTGCAGCGGCTCTACCGGTTTTTGCTGCCCAAGAATCCGGACGCGGCGGGGCGGGCCGTCAAGGCCATCCAGCAAGGCGTGCGTGTGCTGCGCCAGCAGCCCGGCATCGGCCGGCCGGTGGAGGATCTGACCGAGGCGTTTCGCGAGTGGCTGATCGACTTTGGCGACAGCGGCTATGTGGTGCGCTACCGCTGGGAACCTGACGCCGACACGGTGACCTTGTTGGCGGTCTGGCATCAGCGGGAAGCCGGCATGTGACCGCTACGGGCCCAACCGCTGCCGCGCCTGCCCCTCCAGCACCGCGATGCGGGCATCGAACTGGCGGTTCTGCTCGTCCATGAACTCCACCAGCCCCAGCCCCTGCGGCGGGGCGTCGGCGACGAAGTGCAGCGTCAGGCCCAGCGGCGAGAAGATGACTTTCAAAAAAGCCTCGGTCATGCGGCGGATGCCTTCGTCCAGGTGGGCGAATTCCAGCCCCTCGTTGACGCGCTGGATGATCTGGCTTTGCATGAGGTCAGACTTCTTCAGCGCCTCGGCGTCGTCGGTCAGGAAGCGCTCCTGCTCGACCTTGCCGCTGTCCACCCGGGTGATGCGCTCCAGCCGGGCCGACAGCTCTTTTTCGGTGCGCATGGACTGAAAGCCCTGGAAGTCGCGCGCAAAGCCGGTGACCTCGACCTCGCCATCTGAAACGCGCCGAAAGCGCAGCGCCTGCAAGTCCACGCCCAGATTGGCCTCGAAGGCCACGCGCACGACGTTGAACAACTCGGCGCTGGTGCGCCGCTCTTTCTGGCCCAGGCCGAGCATGCCGCCGCTGCGCTCGACGGTGTCGGTGGCGGCGGGCGTGTGCAGGTAGTCGCGAATGGCAGCCTTCACGCTGATGAGGTTGAGCCGCAGGATGGGCTTGTAGCTCTCGACGCTGATCTTCATGCTGCGCAGGCGGGCGATTTCGGCGTCGAGGTTGCGCTGCGCGGCCAGCGCGTCACGCAATGCCGCCTCGCGCGCTTCCAGCTCGCGGGTCTTGTCCTGGGTGCCGCGCGCCAGCGCCTGCGGAATGGTCAGCGCATAGATGAAGCCCGCCACCAGCGAAAAGACGGTGGTCAGAAAGAGGGCCGTGGGCCGGTCGGCGATGTTGATGGCCATCATCACGCCGGCGGCAAACACGGCCGTGGCCAGCAGCAGCACCGAGCGGGCCGAGAGGCGGGCGAGCCAGCGCAGTGGAGCCGCGAGCAGGGTCAGTGGATTCATCGCGTTCATAGGGCAAGAGCGGTGGTGTGTTTGACTTCTTCCATCACGACGTAGGTGCGGGTCTCGCGCACGCCGGGCAGGCTCCAGATCACCTCGCCCACGAAGAGCCGGTAGGCCGCCATGTCGGCCACCCGGGTCTTGAGCAGGTAGTCGAAGCCGCCGGCCACGAGGTGGCATTCGAGGATTTCAGGCCGCACCTGCACGGCGGCGCGAAAGTGGTCGATCACGTCCTGCACGGTGCGGTCCAGCAGCACCTCCACAAAGACCAGCAGCCCGGCGCCCAGTTTGGCCGGGTTGAGCCTGGCCTCGTAGCCCAGGATAAAGCCTTCACGGGTGAGGCGGCGCACGCGCTCCAGCACGGCCGTGGGCGACAGGTGCACCGCCTCGGCCAGCTTCAGGTTGCTGATGCGACCGTCGCGCTGCAGCGCGCGCAGGATGCGGGCGTCGATGGCGTCCAGGCCCAATGCGGTGAGCGCGCCAGATTGTTTGGCCACAGTGGGGAACATCCGAATTTCATGCGGAAGACTTCCGCATATCCTGCGCGATTCTCCACCACAACCCCTTTGCAGAGGCCACGCATGACCGCTGTGTTTTCGTTTGGCGCCCCGCGCGCACGCCTGCCCTTCCCCTACCGCCGCGAGGCCGCTGCGCTGGCCGAGGCGCGCACCCGCCTGGATGGCGGGCTGGACTGGCCCGCCGTGATGGCCATGGCCACGCCCTGGGCGGCGGCGGTGCGCAGCAAGCCTGCGCCCTTCTGGGCCATGGAGTCGCTGCTCAAGGAGTACCCCATCTCCAGCGCCGAGGGGCTGGCACTGATGCGGCTGGCCGAGGCGCTGCTGCGCGTGCCCGACGCCGAGACGGCGGTGGTGCTGACCGCCGACCAGCTGGGCCGGGCCGATTTCGATACCGAAACCGGCGGCGGCGTGCTGGCCAACCTCTCGGCCAGCGCCATTGCCATGTCCAAGAAGTTTCTGCCCGACGCGGGCGGCGAGTCGGGCCTGCTGGCGCGGCTGGGCGCCAAGACGGTGGTGGGCGCCACGGTGCGCGCCATCCAGCTGCTGGGGCGCCAGTTCGTGCAGGGCCGCACCATAGGCGAGGCCATGGACGAGGCCGAAAGCGCCCGCAAGAAACAGCCCACGTTGCGCTTCTCGTACGACATGCTGGGCGAAGGCGCGCGCACCGAGGCCGACGCCGAGCGCTACCTGGCCTCGTATGCCGGCGCCATCCGCGCCATTGCCGCGCTGCCGGCCAAGGGCGCGGGGCCGGAGCAGCGCGACGGCATTTCCATCAAGCTCTCGGCGCTGTTCTCGCGCTACGAGGAGGTGCAGCGCGAGCGCGTGGCGGCCGAGCTGCTGCCGCGCGTGTGGCAGCTCATCGAGCTGGCCGCGCCGGCCGGCCTCAACCTCACCATCGACGCCGAGGAGGTGGACAGGCTGGAGCTGTCGCTGGACGTGCTGGAGGCGCTGGCCGCCCGCATTGCCCAGACCTACCCGCAATGGCGCGGCTTTGGCCTGGCCGTGCAGGCCTACCAGACGCGCGTGCTGGCGGTGGTGGACGAGGTGGCGCGCATCGCCAAGCAGCACAACCTGCGCTTCATGGTGCGGCTGGTCAAAGGCGCCTACTGGGACGCCGAGATCAAGCGCGCCCAGGAGCTGGGCCTGCCCGGCTACCCGGTCTACACGCACAAGGCCCACACCGACGTGTCCTACCTGGCGGCGGCGCGGGCGCTGTTTGCGCACAAGGCGCAGATCTACCCGCAGTTCGCCACCCACAACGCCGCCACCATCGCCGCCATCCTGCAGATGGCCAAGACGGCTGGTGCCGAGCCCGACCGCGATTTTGAGATGCAGCGCCTGCACGGCATGGGCGACGGCGTCTACCGCGAGGTGCTGGCCGACGGCCAGATGGCCTGCCGCGTCTACGCCCCGGTGGGCGAGCACCGCGATCTGCTGGCCTACCTGGTGCGCCGGCTGCTGGAGAACGGCGCCAACTCCTCGTTCGTCCACCAGCTGGCCGACGACGATGTGCCGCTGGAGACGGTGCTGGCCTCGCCGCTGGCGGGTGTGGTGGCCGGCCCCCATGCCGAGGGCTTCCCGCTGCCGGCCGACCTCTATGGCAAGAGCCGCCGCAACTCCACCGGTGCCGACGTGACCGCCCCGGCCCAGCGCGACCCGCTGCTGGCCGCCGTGGCCGCCACCACCGTACCGGCCGTGGCCGAAGCGCATGCGGCCGAGATCGACGCCGCCATGGCCACGCTGCACGCCGGTTTCTGGGCCTGGAACGACCGCCCGGTGGCCGAGCGCGCCGCCATCATCCGCCGCGCGGCCGACCTGCTGGATGCGCGCCTGCCCGAATACTGCGGCCTGCTGGTCAAGGAGGCGCACAAGACGCTGGGCGACTGCGTGGCCGAGGTGCGCGAGGCGGTGGATTTCCTGCGCTACTACGCCGCCCAGGCCGAAGAGAAGATGCAGCCGCAGGAGCTGCCCGGCCCCACCGGCGAGCGCAACACGCTGCGCCTGGCCGGGCGCGGGGTGTTCGTCTGCATCAGCCCGTGGAACTTCCCGCTGGCCATTTTTGCCGGCCAGGTGGCGGCGGCGCTGGTCACCGGCAACACGGTGGCCGCCAAGCCCGCCGAGCAGACGCCGGCCGTGGCGGCCCGCATGGTGGCGCTGCTGCACGAAGCCGGTGTGCCCGAGGACGCGCTCAAGCTGCTGCACGGCCCCGGCGAGACGGTGGGCGCGGGCCTGGTGGCCGACGCGCGCACGGCCGGTGTGTGCTTCACCGGCTCCACGCAGGTGGCGCGCATCATCAACCGCACGCTGGCCGCCAAAGACGGCCCCATCGTGCCGCTGATTGCCGAGACCGGTGGCCTCAACGCCATGATCGTGGACTCCACCGCCCTGCCCGAGCAAGTCATTGACGCCGTGGTGCAAAGCGCCTTCCGCTCGGCCGGCCAGCGCTGCTCGGCGCTGCGCCTGCTGCTGGTGCAGGACAGCGTGGCCGACGGCATGATCCACATGCTGCAAGGCGCCATGCAGGAGCTGCACGTGGGCGACCCGGCCGAGCTGCGCACCGACGTGGGCCCGGTCATCGACGACGAGGCGTTTGAAGGCATCAGCGGCCACGTGGCCCGCCTCAAGCGCGACGCCACCCTGCTGGGCGAGACGCCCAGCGGCAGCCCGGCGCCGCGCCAGATCCTGCCGGTGGCGTTCGAGCTGCCGCGCATCGCCGATCTCCAGAACGAGATCTTCGGCCCGGTGCTGCACGTGGTGCGCTGGAAGGGCGACGTCGATGACGTGCTGCGCCAGGTCAATGCGCTGGGCTACGGCCTGACGTTCGGCGTGCAGACGCGCATCGACAGCCGTGCCGAGCGGCTGGCGGCGGCCGCCCACATCGGCAACGTCTACGTCAACCGCAACATGATCGGCGCGGTGGTGGGCGTGCAGCCGTTTGGCGGCGAGGGCCTCTCCGGCACCGGCCCCAAGGCGGGTGGGCCGCACTACCTGTACCGCTTTTGCAGCGAGCAGACGGTGACCATCAACACCACGGCGGCGGGCGGCAATGCGGCACTGTTGGCCGTAGCCAACTGAGGCGCGGCAGCGGGGCTGGAGCCCCTGGGTTGCGGCGCACAATCGCGCTTTGCCACCACCGGCCCGCTGCTTGAACACCTCCGCCCACGCTCCCGCATCGAAATCGGCCACCGCCACCGCCGGGCTCACGCTCGGCGCACTGGGCGTGGTCTATGGTGACATCGGCACCAGCCCGCTGTATGCGCTCAAAGAGGTGTTCCACGGCGGCCACGTGCCGGTCACGCCCGACAACATCCTGGGCGTGCTGTCGCTGATCTTCTGGACCATCACCGTGGTGGTCTCGCTGAAGTACGTGCTGCTGATCCTGCGCGCCGACAACAACGGCGAGGGCGGCCTGATCGCCATGCTGGCGCTGGCCACCACGGCCGTCAAGGACAAGCCCGGGCTGCACCGGGTGTTGATGATCGTGGGCCTCTTTGGCACCGCCATCTTCTATGGCGACGGTGTCATCACGCCCGCCATGACGGTGTTGGGCGCGGTCGAGGGCATCGACGTCTATGCGCCCGAATACCACCACACCATCATGCCCCTCACGTTGCTGGTGCTGACCGGGCTGTTTGCCGTGCAGCGCTTTGGCACGGCCGGCATCGGCAAGTTCTTCGGGCCGGTGATGCTGGCGTGGTTTGCGGCGCTGACCGCGCTGGGCCTGCCCTACATCGCGGGCAACCCCGGCGTGCTGGTGGCGCTCAACCCACTGTACGCGCTGGAGTTCTTCCAGCACCAGCCGCTGGTGGCCTTCATTGCGCTGGGCGCGGTGGTGCTGGTGGTCACCGGCGGTGAGGCGCTCTATGCCGACCTGGGGCACTTCGGCAAAAAGCCCATCCGCCTGGCCTGGTACGGCGTGGTCATGCCGGCGCTGGTGATCAACTACTTTGGCCAGGGCGCCATGTTGCTGGCCGAACCCGAGGCGGCCACCAACCCCTTCTTTCACCTCGCGCCGGCCTGGGCCGAGGTGCCCCTGTTTCTGCTGGCCACGGCGGCGGCCATCGTGGCGTCGCAGGCGCTGATCACGGCGGCCTTCTCGGTCACCAAACAGGCGGTGCAGCTGGGCATCCTGCCGCGCATGGCCATCATCCACACCTCCGAGCGCGATACGGGTCAGATCTACGTGCCCTTCGTCAACTGGGGGCTGTACGTGCTGATCGTGCTGGCGGTGGCGCTGTTCAAGAACGCCTCGTCGCTGGCGGGCGCCTATGGCATCGCCGTCACCATCGACATGACCATCACCACGGTGATGACTTTTTTCGTCATCCGCTACGGCTGGCACTACCCGCTGGCGGTGGCGCTGGCGGCCACCACGTTCTTCTTTGCCATCGACGTGACCTTCCTGGCCTCCAACCTGCTCAAGCTCTTTGCCGGCGGCTGGTTCCCGCTGGTCATCGGCGGGGGCATGTTCGTGCTGATGCTGACCTGGATGCAGGGCCGGCGCCTGCTGCGCGCCAAGCTGCGCGAGGACGCGCTGAATCTGCGTGAATTTCTGGAGGCGGTGTTCATCTGCCCGCCTGCGCGCGTGGAGGGCACGGCCATCTTTCTCACGGCCGAGCCCGGGTTGGTGCCGGTAGCGCTGCTGCACAACCTCAAACACAACAAGGTGCTGCACACCCACAACCTGTTTTTGACGGTGCGCAGCCACGAAGTGCCCTACATCCCGTCGGCCGAGCGCGTGGAGGTGGAGCCGCTGGGCCCCGACTGCTGGCAGGTGGTGCTGCATTTCGGCTTCATGAACGAGCCCAACGTGCCGGCCGCGCTGCGGCTGGTGCCCGAGCACGACTTGCCGCTGGACGAAATGCAGACCAGCTACTTCCTCAGCCGCGACAGCGTCATGCCCACGGTGGGCGAGGGCATGGCGATGTGGCGCGAAAAGCTCTTCGCCTCCATGCACCGCAATGCGGCCGACATGGCGGACTTTTTGAGCCTGCCGTCCAACCGCATCGTGGAGCTGGGGGCGAAGGTCGAGATATGAGCCCACCCCCTACGCAATCGCAGATTGCGCCCCCTCAAGGGGGCACTGCCAGTGGACCGGCGAAGCCGGATCCACGGCAGTCACCGGGTGAGACGGCAGAGCAAAGGTGGTGACCTTGCGGCGGTTCCTGCGGGATCTCTCGCTGCCGGCCGTCGTGGCCGGGTTTGTGGCGGTGCTGGTGGGCTTTACCAGTTCGGTGGCCATCGTGTTTCAGGCGGCGCAGGCGTTTGGGGCCACGCCGGCGCAGACGGCATCGTGGATGTGGGCGCTGGGGCTGGGCATGGGGGGCACCAGCATCGTGCTGTCGCTGTGGGCACGCCAGCCGGTGCTGACGGCCTGGAGCACGCCCGGCGCGGCGCTGCTGGCGGCTACCAGCGGCATCACCATGCCCGAGGCCATCGGGGCGTTTCTGGTCACCGGTGGGCTGATCGTGGTGGCGGGCGCCACCGGCTGGTTCGAGCGCATCATGGACCGCATTCCAGTGGCGGTGGCCTCGGCGCTGCTGGCGGGGGTGCTGGCGCGCTTCGGGCTGGACGCGGTGCTGGCCGCGCGCAGCGCGCCGCTGCTGGTGGGCGTGATGGCGCTGACCTATCTGGCGGCGCGGCGCTGGTGGCCGCGCTATGCGGTGCCGCTGGTGCTGGTGGCCGGCGTGGCCGTGGCAGCGGCCCAGGGGCAGTTGCACCTGGGCAGCGTGGCCTGGGACTGGGCGCGGCCGGTGTTCACCGCACCCACGTTCAGCATGGCCGCGCTGGTGGGGGTGGCGCTGCCGCTGTTTCTGGTCACCATGGCCTCGCAGAACCTGCCGGGGGTGGTGGCGCAGCGCGCCTCAGGCTATGACGCGCCCATCTCGCGCAGCATCACGGTCACCGGCGCCGCCACGGTGTTGCTGGCGCCGTTCGGCGGTTATGCACTGAATCTGGCGGCCATCACGGCCGCCATCTGCATGGGCCGCGAGGCGCATGAAGACCCGGCGCGGCGCTACACGGCGGCCGTGATGGCCGGCCTGTTCTACGTGGCCATCGGCCTGGCCGGCGGCGCCGTGGTGGGGCTGCTGACGGCGTTTCCGCGCGAGCTGGTGGCGGCGGTGGCGGGCCTGGCGCTGCTGGGCACCATTGCCACGGGGCTGGCCCATGCCTTGAAGGAAGAGGCCCACCGCGATGCAGCCATCGTCACCTTTCTGGTCACGCTGTCGGGCCTCACGGTGCTGGGCATAGGCTCGGCGTTCTGGGGGGTGATGGCCGGGGCGGCGGCGCTGGGGTTTGGGCGGCGCGGGTAAGGCCACGGGCTGGCGGCGCCGAGCGCTCGGACCCACACTTCGATCGCGACCGAAACCAGCGGGCCGCCTGCTGCCGCACACTGCGCCGCACGTTCCACTTCCAACGGACATGCCGTGATCGCCGTGATGTTTGAACTCTGGCCCCAACCCGGTCAAGGCCCGCGCTACTTCGACCTCGCGGCCGGCCTGCGCGACGAGTTGGCCACGATAGAGGGCTTTGTCAGCGTCGAGCGCTTCGAGCGCATCGGCGCGCCAGGCAAATGCCTGTCGCTCTCGTTCTGGCGCGATGAGGCCGCCGTGGTGGCATGGCGCAACCGGACCGCGCACCGGGCCGCACAGGAAGCGGGCCGTGCCGCTGTGCTGGCTGACTACCGCCTGCGCGTGGCCCATGTGCTGCGCGACTACGGCATGCGTTCGCGCGAGCAGGCCCCGGCCGACTCCAACCACCACCATGCGAAGGCCCACCCATGAGCATCACCTGTTTCATCCGCTACGAAATCGATCCATTCCAGACCGACGCCTTTCGACAGTACGCGCAGAACTGGGAGTCCATCATTCCGCGCTGTGGTGGCCATTTGGTGGGCTACTGGCTGCCACATGAGGGCAGCAACGTAGAGGCCTTTGGCCTGATCCGCTTTGCCTCCTTGGCCGCCTACGAGACCTATCGCACCCGGCTCAAGGCCGACGCCGAAGGCGCGCGCAACTTTGCCTGGGCGCAACAGCAGCGCTTCATCCTGAAAGAGGAGCGCCGCTTTTTGTGCGACGTGGAGGGCACGCTGAACCAGCCCGCTCTGGCGCCTGCGTCCCCATGTGCCTGAGCCCACCCCGGCCTGAGCCACGCTTTGCCCGCGTCGCCGCGTTGCTGGCTGACCCCACGCGGGCGCGCATGCTGGCTTGCTTGCTGGGTGGTGAGCACCGCACGGCGGGTGAATTGGCACGCGCTGCCGGCATCACGCCGCAAGCGGCCAGCTCGCAACTGGCGCAGCTGGTGGAGGCCCATCTGGTGAGCGAACGAAAGCAGGGTCGCCTCAAGTATGTCGCGCTGGCCGACGCAGAGGTGGCGCGCCTGCTGGAAACCCTGGCTGGCGTGGCCGAGTGCGATGGCGTGGCTATGCGATGGCAACGCCCCGCCTACCAGCCGCTGAAGCACGCGCGGCGTTGCTACGGCCATCTGGCCGGCGAGCTGGGTGTGGCGCAGTGCAAGGCGTTGCTGGCACGCGGTGTGCTGGTCGAGCAGGCCGATGGCTTCACGCTGACCGCCGAGGGCCGTGCCTGGTTGGCCGACTTGGGCATCATGCTGCCGCCCTCACGCAGTCGGCTGGCCTGGCGTTGCATGGACTGGTCGGAGCGCCAGGATCACCTGGCCGGCCCACTGGCCAAGGCACTGCTCGACCATCATCTGCACAAAGGTTGGTTGCGCGCCAACACGAACAACCGCGCGCTGCGCGCCACGCCCGAGGGTCAGGCGCGGCTGCTGCCGCTGCTGGACCTCGGCGGATAGCGGCCGCCCAGACAAAACGCCCCCGAAGGGGCGTTGCGAATGGAAGGCGATGCAGCCGGCTTCAGGGATAGAGGCCGCGCTCCTGACGGGCCGCCAGGATGCGCTCGCAGGCCACGGCAAAGGTGGCGGTGCGCAGCGTGATCTTGTGCTCGTCGGCCAGGGCCCAGATGCGCTTGAGCGCATCGACCATGATTTTGTCCAGACGCACGTTGATTTCGTCCTCGCTCCAGAAGAAGCTGGAGAAGTCCTGCACCCACTCGAAGTAGGACACCGTCACGCCGCCAGCGTTGCAGATCACGTCGGGCACGACCAGGATGTTGCGGCTGGCCAGCACGTCGTCGGCGGCGGGCAGCGTCGGGCCGTTGGCGCCTTCGAGCACCAGCTTGGCCTTGATGCGGTTGGCGCGCGCCACGGTGATCTGGCCCTCCAGCGCGGCCGGGATCATGATGTCGCAGTCCACGTCCCAGAACTCTTCGTTGCCCAGCACGTCGGCGCCCTTGAAGCCGCCCACGCCGCCGGTCTCGCGCACGTGCGGGATCAGCTCGGCCAGGTCGAACCCCTTGGCGTTGTAGATGGTGCCGGTGTGGTCTTGGGCAGCCACGATCTTGGCACCGGCCTGGTTGAACAACTCGACCGCAGCGGAGCCCACGTTGCCCATGCCCTGCACGGCCACACGGGCGCCGTTGAGATCCAGCCCCAGGCGACGGGCGGCCTCACGGCCGGTGACGAACACGCCGCGGCCGGTGGCCTTGACGCGACCCAGCGAGCCGCCCAGGTGGATGGGCTTGCCGGTGACCACGCCGGTGGCGGTGGCGCCGACGTTCATCGAGTACGTGTCCATCATCCACGCCATGATCTGGGCGTTGGTGTTCACGTCGGGCGCCGGGATGTCTTGCTGCGGGCCGATGATGAGGCCGATCTCGCTGGTGTAGCGGCGGGTGAGCTTCTCGATCTCCTTGAGCGAGAGCTTCTTGGGATCGACGCGGATGCCGCCCTTGGCGCCGCCATAGGGCAGGTTGACGGCGGCGTTCTTGACGCTCATCCAGGCCGACAAGGCCATGACCTCTTCCAGCGTCACATCCGGGTGGTAGCGCACGCCGCCCTTGCCAGGGCCGCGGTTGAGGTTGTGCTGGACGCGAAAGCCCTCAAAGTGGGCGATGGTGCCATTCTCCAGCTCGATGGGCACATCGACGATCAGCGCGCGCTTGGGCCGCTTGAGCGAGTCGGCGATGCGGGCCAGCGGGCCGAGGTAGGGAATGACACGATCGACCTGTGCCAGGTAAGTGCCCCAGGGGCTCTCGGGCGTGGGGCGGACAAACGACAGGGCGTCGTTGCTCATGGTTGGGTTGCTCCTGATTGCGCCACAGTGGTTGGGGTTGTGCGTGGCATGGCTGGGCAATGTAGGCGGGCGCCGCGTGCAAGGCGAGTCAGTTCGATGCAAGATTTGCATAATCGGCCTCATGGTTGGTCGGCCCCTACACTGGCCTTCATGAAAACACATTCGGTGATGGCGTTCGTTGGGGGCGGCAACATGGCTGGCGCTATCGTGGCGGGGCTGGTTCGCGGCGGTCATCCGCCGGCGCAGCTGTGGGTGGTGGAGCCCAACGTGGCCGCGCGCGAAGCCTTGGTCGCCCGGTTGGGCGTGCGGGCGCTGGCGCAGGCCGAAGCCGCGTTGACCGAAGCCGACCTGGTGGTCTGGGCCGTCAAGCCGCAGGTGTTTGCGGCAGCGGCGGCGCCGGTGGCGGTCCATACGAAGGCGGCCCTGCACGTCAGCGTGATGGCGGGTGTACGTTGCGCCGCGTTGACGGCGGCCACCGGCAGCGCCCGCGTGGTGCGCGCCATGCCCAACACGCCCGCGCTGGTGGGGCAAGGCATGACGGGCCTGTATGCCCCACCGGCCGTGCGTGCCGACGACCGCGACCGGGCCGAGGCGCTGTTGACCACCACGGGCCTGGTGCGCTGGGTGGCCAACGAAGGGCTGATGGATGCAGTGACCGCCATCTCGGGCTCGGGCCCGGCCTATGCGTTCTACTTGATGGAGGCCATGATCCAGGCCGCCCAGGAGCTGGGCCTGGATGCCGACGCCGCGCGCCAGCTCACGGTGCAGACGGTGGCGGGCGCGGCCGCGCTGGCGGCCCAGAGCGACGAGTCGGTGGCCGCACTGCGGGCTCGCGTGACCTCGCCCGGCGGCACCACGGCGGCGGCGGTGGCGGTGCTGGATCAGCGCGGCATGGATGCCGCCGTGCGCGAAGCCGCCCGTGCGGCAGCGCGGCGGGCCCAAGAGCTCAGCGGTTGACGGCCAGTGCCAGCGCCGTGCCCGCAAACACCGCCGCACCCACCCAGTGGTTGAGGCGAAACGCCCGGAAGCAGCCTTCACGCGAGCGGTCCCGGATCAGCGTCCAGTGCCAGCCCACCTGCAGGGCCGCTGCGGCGATGCCCAGCCAGGCCAGCGGCGGCACGCCCAGGCTGTGGGCCAATGCGCCCCAGCCCAGCAGGTAGGCGACATAGAACGCCATCACGGCGGCCACGTCCCAGTGGCCCAGCGTGATGGCCGAGGTGCGGATGCCGATCTTCACGTCGTCGTCGCGGTCCACCATGGCGTACTCGGTGTCGTAAGCCAGCACCCAGCAGGCGTTGGCAGCCACCAGCGCCCAGGCCTGCCAGGGCAGTGACGCGATGTCGGCCCCCACACCCGAGCTGCGCCCACCCAGCACGGCCATGAAGGCCATCGGAATGCCCCAGCTGAAGGCCAGCCCCAGCACCGCCTGCGGCATGGACAGAAACCGCTTGGTGAACGGGTAGACCAGCGTGACGACCAGGCCCACCACCGACATGGCGATGGTGGCCGGGTTGGTGGTCAGCACCAGGGCGAACGCGGCCAGCGCCAGCACGGCGCCCACCAGCAAGGCCTCGCGGCGGGAGATGCGGCCGCTGGTGACGGGCCGCTGGGCGGTGCGTTTGACATGGCGGTCGAACTCGGCGTCGGCCACGTCATTGACGCAGCAACCGGCGCTGCGCATCAACACCGTGCCCAGCGTGAACACCACCAACAGGTGCCAGCCGGGAAAGCCGTCGGCGGCGATCCACAGCGCCGCCAGCGTCGGCCACAGCAGCAGCAGCCAGCCCGCCGGGCGATTCCAGCGGATCAAATCCAGATACAGCGAGAGCCGCTCGCGCATGCCCTTGTCCCCACAAAGCCGCAATTGTCACTGCGTCTGCGGGTAACCGTACTCGTCGTTGACCACGGGCGCGGGGGCGACCACGCCGCGCAAGGTGTCGGCCGCATGGCGGTAGATCTCGGGTTGATGGAACAGGCCCCCCAGCCCGCCAGGCAGGTCGATGGCGCGGCCAGGGCGCTCGCTGGCACCAAACAGCCGCACCAGCACATCGCCCGACAGGCGCAGCGACACCACCTGCTCGTGCAATGCCGCGAGCGCGGCACGCTGGGCGGCGGCGTCCAGCCCCTCCAGCGCCCGGCTGGGCAGGCCCATGTCGCCAAACACCACGGCTTGAGCACCATGGCGCAGCGCCAGCACATAGGCCGACTGGCTGCCCAGCGAATAGCCGATGACTTCCAGACTGCCCACGCTGTCGTCGCAGGCCAGCGCCAGGTATTGGCGCTCGGCGACGGTGCTTTGGGTGCGCGTGCCACCGAATACCGCGCCCAGGTCGGCCATGGCATCGCCAAAGCCGCCACGGTCGGCAAACCAGCGGTTCATGCCTTGCAACACCAGCAAAGCGTGCGCGCCTGTCACCTGACGCAACACGGTGGCCGAGTAGCCGCCCTCTTCGTCGATGTGCGTATCCACGCGGTAGTCCAGGCCACCGATGGTCAGCACGTCGCCCAGGCGGCGATGGGCGCCGTAGACGACTTCGTCATAGACGGCCGGGGCCTCCAACGGGTCCACGAACCGTTGGGCCTTGGCGGCGAGGGTGGTTGCTTCGCAACCGGGTGAGTCCACATCCTGCGCGGCCACGGGGCCGGCCAGGGTGACCCACAAAAGAACGATGGGGATACAACGCATGCCCGCAGCATCTCAAAAAAATGTGACGACGTGTATCCCTAGTCTACTTTTTGGGTGTCGTGATGGCGGCGGCCCACGTGTCAACCGTGATCTCATGCACCGCGCAATCCATGTCGTACCAACGCTCCAGCGCGGGGCGCTGGGTCATGCCCAGCTTGTCCATCACGCGGCCCGAGGCGACGTTGTCAGGGTGGCGCACGGCCATCAGCAGGGGGGCGCGCTGGTCGTCGAAGGCGTAGGCGGCGATGCGCCGCGCGGCCTCGATGGCATAGCCCTTGCCCCAATGCGCCGGGTGCAGGCGCCAGCCCAGCTCGTGCGGGTTGCTGCGCTCGCCGCCCATGTGCTGGAGGCAGGCCGCGCCGGCCAGTGCGCCGCTGTTCTGCTCGATCAGCGCCCACCATCCATAGCCCCAGGTGGCCCAGCGGGCCTGCGTGCGGGCAATGGCGGCCCGGGTGTCGTCGGGCGTTTCGGGTTTGCCGGTGATGTAGCGCACCACTTCGGGCTCGCGGTTCATGGCGTGCAGGCCGGCCAGATGGGCGTCGGCAAACGGCTCCAGGCGCAGACGGGGGGTGTGCAGGACGGTCATGCGTCCATCCGTTGCTGAAACACCAGGCCCGCGTGTTCGCGCAGGGCGTGGAACTTGATCTTGGGCCAGTTGTCCTGGATGGCGCGCAGCTCGCCTGCGTACTCCAGCAGCAGCGTGGGCGCGTCCACGGCGTCCAGCGCCAGGCGGTGGCTGTTGGCGTCAATGAAGCGTTTGAGCTCGTTCGCGTCGTCGCTGGTGACCCAGCGCGCCACGTTGTAGCGCGCGGGCTGGATGCGGGCCTTGACGCCGTACTCGTGCTCCAGCCGGTGCGCCACCACCTCGAACTGCAACTGGCCGACGGCCCCCAGCAGCAGCACGCTGCCGGCCATGGGCCGAAAGACCTGGATGGCGCCCTCCTCGCCCAACTGCGTCAGGCCGGCACGCAACTGCTTGGTCTTGAGCGGGTCGGCCACCTCCACCGCCCGGAACAGCTCGGGCGCGAAGAAGGGCAGGCCGGTGAACTGCAAGGCCTCGCCCTCGGACAGCGAATCGCCCAGTTGCAGCACGCCGTGGTTGGGGATGCCGATGATGTCGCCGCCGTAGGCCTCGTCCAGCAGCTCGCGCCGCTGCGACAGAAAGCTGACCACCGTGTTGGGTCGCAATTCCTTGCCCGAGCGCACAACCTTGAGCCGCATGCCGCGCTCGAAATGGCCCGAGGCCACGCGCACGAAGGCGATGCGGTCGCGGTGCGCCGGGTCCATATTGGCCTGGATCTTGAACACCACGCCGCTGAACTTGGGCTCGGTGGGTTGCACGGTGCGCTGGATGGCGGTTTTGGGGCCAGGCGGCGGGGCCAGATCCACCAGTGCGTCCAGCACCTCCTGCACACCGAAGTTGTTGATGGCCGAGCCAAAGAACATGGGGGTCTGCCGGCCGGCGAGGAACTCGGCCTCGTCAAAGGCGGGTGCGGCTTCGCGCACCAGCTCGATTTCGCCTGCCGCCTGCTCGTAGGGCGCGCCAAAGCGGGCGGCCAGTTGCGGGTTGGCCAGGCCTTCGATCACCTCTTCGTCGCCGGCCACGCGGTCTTCACCGGGCGCGAAGACGCGCATCTGGTCGGCGCGCAAATCCAGCACGCCGCCAAAGAACTTGGCCATGCCCACCGGCCAGGTGAAGGGCACCACCGTCATGCCCAGCTCGCGCTCGATCTCGTCCATCAGCGCCAGCGGCTCCTGCACCTCACGGTCCATCTTGTTGACGAAGGTGAGGATGGGCGTGTTGCGCGCACGGCAGACCTGCAGCAGGCGTCGGGTCTGGGGCTCCACGCCGTTGGCGGCGTCGATGACCATCAGCGCCGCGTCCACGGCGGTCAGCACGCGGTAGGTGTCTTCCGAGAAGTCCTGGTGGCCTGGGGTGTCCAGCAGGTTGATGACGCAGTCGCGGTATTCCATCTGCATCACGCTGGAGGCCACCGAGATGCCGCGCTGCTTCTCGATCTCCATCCAGTCGCTGGTGGCGTGGCGGCTGGCCTTGCGTGCCTTGACGCTGCCGGCGATCTGGATCGCGCCCGAGAACAGCAACAGCTTCTCGGTCAGCGTGGTCTTGCCCGCGTCGGGGTGGGAGATGATGGCAAACGTTCGGCGGCGGCGCACCTGGGCGGCCAACTCGCCCGAAGCGGAGGTGGGGTCAGCGGACATAGGGGCGGGATTATCCCGCCCCAGGCGGGCTCAGCGCATCAGCTGCTGTGGCCCAGAAAATCGTCCAGCCAGCGATCCACCAGATTCTTCTCGTGCGTCAGCGTGTCGGCCTGCCCGGGGCGCTGTGGCCGCGACAGAAAGCCCAGATCGCGCAGCTGGGCGCTGCCCTCACGAACCACGCCGCCACCGGCATCGGTCAGCCGGTACTGCAGGTCGATGCGCGGCGCATCAATGTCGCGCACGATGCGCACCGATTGGCCGTAACGGAAGGTCGGATCCACCCAGCCGGCGCGGCGCAGATCGGTCACCGTGACCGCCAGCTGCTGGCCAGCCGGCAGCCGCTCGGCGGCCTGGGTCTGGATATAGGTTTTGAGCTCTTCCAGCCAGCGCTGGCCATCGCTGAATGCGGCCGTGGAGCCCGCAAACTCGGTGAACTTCTGCGGCTCCTGGTACGTCACCTGCACCTGGGCGTGTGCAGCGGCGGCGGCAATCAACAGCGCGGCGGTCAGCAGTTTCGGCGTACGCATGGTGTGTTCTCCGATCAGAAGGGTCAGATCAATTTGACGCGCCAGCTCGGCTTGGCGTTGACATCCGGACTCATTTGGCCTTGGCCAGCACATCCTTGAAAAAGTCCTGCACGCCGCTGTCGCTCATCTTGCGGGCGTTGGCCAACTCGCCGCCCTGGGTGGCGTAGAGCACCCGGCCATCCGCTGCGTTGACCACCACGGCGGCCGGAATGCCTTTCTTGATGGGATTGCCATAGGCGTTGACCACATCGAGATTGCGGTCGAAATCGCCCACATCGACCTTGACGACCTTGAACTCGCGCATCACGGCCGCGTTGGCCGGCGTGGTGAGGGCTTGGTCCAGCGCCATGCAGTCCTTGCACCAGTTGGCGCCAAAGATGATCAGCATGGGCTTCTTCTCCGCCTTGGCGGATGTGAGCGCCTGCCGCACATCGGCTTTGGCATCGGCCTTCTCGTCGTAGGCCGCATGGGCGGCCACCGTCAACATGGCGGCGAGCAACAGGGCGGTAGGGCGGATCATGGCGGCTCCTTTGGCAGGACGGGCAGCAGGCTGTCATTGTGACCAACTGCGACATCCGTGAAAACCCTGGGAACCCTGTCAACCGGCGTCAAGTGCGGTCGTTAATCGGGTTCGTGTTCGACCTCCATTGGGAATTGGAACTGCCGTGTACACCTCCATGCGTCCCCCTGTCCGCCCCGTCATGCCTTGGCACGCACCGCGCCGGGTGCTGCGGCAAACGGCCACCGACGACAAAGGCCAGAAGTTTGAGCCTTACGGTTTCGCACCGCTGGAGTGGTCGCATGGTGCCGACCCCCGCGCGCATCTGACGCGGGCGGACGAGAAGCGCTGAAAAAAGCCACCCGGCAAGGAGTGGCTGTTTCACGAGCCTAACTGGTTGGGGATCAATCGCTAGAAATCATAGCGTGCGGTCAGACGCACTGAGCGCGGTGACTGAAACTCCAGCGGCCGCAAATAATTTGCCGACTGCTGAAAGTTCTCGCTTCCGTTCGAAGTGCCACGGCTGAAATCACGCACTTCATCTAGGCGGATTGGCTTCTGACTATTGAACAAGTTGAAGATGTCTACTTGAAGCGTTAGTTTCTTATCCGCCCACTTTGGAATGTACGCGATAGATAAGTCAACTTGACCCGTCCAGGATGTGCGGCCCACAGTTCCTCGTGGAACCAGCGACGCGGGAGTCTGCGTGATTAGCCCGTCAGTGGTCAATTCACCGGATCCGTTCAGGCAATAGTAGGAGGATGCTGAGGTGTAGTTCAACACGTCAGTGCTGCCAGATGCCTCCGCTACGCTCTCCGGGACAAAGCCGATACAGCTCAGCGGGCGGCCAGATGACACAATCATGTTCCCACCGATTCGCCACTCGTCAGTAACCATGTAATTGCCAAACATCTTGAATACATGTGTGCGATCGTTCGGTAGATAGCCGACGGCGCCGTCTGCCAAGGTTGCAAAGTCAAAGTCCTGCGTGACACCAGCATCCTCCTGCTGCAGTGTGGACTGGACATACCCTTCAGCTGAACCTCGGCTTCGCGACCAGGTATACGATGCGGACAAGCCCCAGACGCCGTCAAAAGGATGCCCCAGCGAAAATTCAACCGCCTTGTAAGTTCGGGTGTAAGGGGTCAAGCCCAAATAGCTAGCAGGAATGGTGATTTTTTTAAGCGTCCCTGCTCCGTCGCTGTCAATATTCATGGTCAGATCCCGGCCTGGGTTCATCAGTATGCAACCCGTCCAAGTAGCATCGGGATAGCCGTTTTCATTTGCGTACTGAGTAATGCGATGCTCATCGCAAAAATCATCCATCCCACTATTTATCTTGCGATAGATTCCTTTGATTCCGCCCGTCCAGGTAGGAGTGAGGGCTTTTTGAATGCCTAGAATGAACTCATCTTGATTCATGGGCTTTAGGTTGATGTCTGCAACGGTTCCGGGATTCGGCAGCGTCCCGTCACCAACCACCTGTGGCGTGCCGATGGCCGGCCCCATTCCTGTCGGCGCCCCCGTAACGGGATCTTTACCTGTATAACTATAGTAGTTCTGGGTAAAGAGTTCGCCACGAGTCATGCGAATATTTGTATTCGATGCGACGGGAATATAATAGCGACCAGCTGTGCCAAAAACCTTGGTGGAGCTGTCGCCATCCACGTCAAGAGAAAACCCAAGTCGAGGAGCTAGCAGGTTGTCTTGCTTGACAAAGCTCACGCCATCGCCATTTTGATTATCAAAAGATTCCCACCGCAGTCCACCGTACAGCAGCAAATCTTTGGTGGCCTTCCATGAGTCCTCAAGATAGAAAGCATTGTTTAGCACGACGTAGGAGCCGGAGGTCTGTAGAGAGATCCGATCGCGGACGTACCCGCCACCAGGCGCCACGGCATCAGCTATGCCATTGACAGAACCCGTCGGAGAAACATAATATCTATAGTAATGGCCGGCCGAATAAGATGAGCCACCAGCAGCCCACGATTGAAATCGTTGGGCATCATAACCGGCTTTAATATTATGATCGCCTAGCGAGTACTCCACATCAATGCGCCATGATTTTTTCTGATCTTTGTCGGGTGGTGCATCGGGGTCGGTTCCGCCGGCCCCTGGAAATACTGTTCCCCAGCAGCCCAGCGGAGATAAATCTACATCCAAGACAACTGGGCAATCGGCGCCGCGCTTTCTGTAACCGGTTTCTAGTGTGCTCAAGTCGGTGATTCGACCATACAGCGCGGACACGGTCAGGTCTTCAGTTATGTACCCCGTGTACTTGCCGATATATACCTGTCCACCAGCCTCGTAGTTGCTAACCCCTCCGAACGTATCGTGACTCGTGCTGTATGGGCTGTTGCTTGTATAGTCGGTGATTGTATATTTATCTTTATTTTGAATGGCGGTAAACTCAAATAGATGAGAGTCGGTGGGGGCGAAGTCCAGTTTGATCATGCCCTTTGGGCTATGATTCTTAAATCTTTGACTATCCGCGCTCCTGAAGTCGTCATTAACTACTCTTGGGATTTCAACAAGACCGAAGAAGAATAGCTTATTTTCAATAAGCGGACCTCCGCCATACAAATTCATTGAAAACTTATCTCGTTGGTCTGCCGCATTGAATAGAGTATATCTTCCCGTTCGGCTAGGTTCTAGATCGTCAACATTCTGTCCCGACGAACGGAGCGCGTCTGGTTCCCAGTATGTTGCAATGCCTCCGGTCCAATTGTTAGTGCCCCTCTTCGTGACGAGGTTGACCACGCCGCCAAGAGAGCGACCAAATTCTGCACCATATCCGCCGGTTTTAACCTGTTGCTGCTGGATCGAATCGAATGGCAAGTCGGCGTAAGACAGAAAAGTTCGGATGTTTGTTACGTCGAGGCCATTAATGAAGTAGCCATTCTCTGCTATGGAGGCGCCGCCAAATGAAGGTAACGTCAAATTTGAACCAAAACTATCGCCCCTCACGGTGCCCGGAGCCAGTAGGGCAACGGCATCGACACTTCGCGTTACTGGCAATGCTTGAATTTGAGATTGCGTAAAGACGGAGTTGGATTCCGTTGACGAGGTGTCAATAATGGTTCGGACCCGTGATCCCACGATCTCTATGCGCTCCACCGCAACAAGGGAGACCTCTGTGCCCGTGCCTAGGGAAGGTCTGAATAACTCGCGCCCAGCCGTGATAGCCGAGGCATTGCCACGCGAGCCCTGATTTCTGGCGCGGCGGCCGCGCGACAAGGCCATCCGGCGGTCCCAATGTGGCGCTGCCACCCCCATT
>Ga0209794_1000928_pt1 | contig 29472 bp, 19 predicted proteins | sample EBPBio232013_DNA_FD_185869 | JGI IMG/M metagenome (GOLD analysis project Ga0209794, IMG submission 185869) | Wastewater treatment Type I Accumulibacter community from EBPR Bioreactor in Madison, WI, USA - Reactor 1_5/23/2013_ DNA (SPAdes)... | ecosystem: Engineered > Bioreactor > EBPR >... | reverse complement strand
AGACTCACACTAGTTGTATAAAATAGTATTATTTTTATAATTCGACAGTTTTTAAGTAAAAAATCCACTCCAAGTTGAGTGGATTTTTTGAAAATATTTTTTGAAAAAGTAATTTCCAAGGGAAGCCTAAAATAGTATTATTTTTATAATTCGACAGTTTTTAAGTAAAAAATCCACTCCAAGTTGAGTGGATTTTTTGAAAATATTTTTTGAAAAAGTAATTTCCAAGGGAAGCCTAAGTAATGTATTATTCTATAATAATCGGTCGTTCGAATGGCTCGCTTTGAACAATTGTCTTCTTGGATAAAGGGTTTATTTCCTGAATTACTGCTTTATAGCGTCCAGAAGGTATATTGGAATCAATAATAAAATAGGGTGGTGCTTCTATAGGCAAGGTTAAGGGATATTGAAATACCATACTTGGATTTGACTCACTGACGAGGGCTACTACATAATTTTCAAGTTGTTTTAAGATTGTAAATAGAAGTGAAATCTTCTGTTTACGATGTAACGTCATCGGAGTATCCGTGACTAGATTAGGTCTGGCAACCCAATCGGGATTATTAAATGATATTATAAAAGGTTGATTTTCATATCTAAGAATACTGATGCGATAATTGACACCAAGAGATTGGTTTGTGTCGATTATTTCTAATCCATAATATCCTGGTGCAATTGTAGATGGAATTTGAATGGTTGTATTATTCCCGACTAGGTCAGATGAGGAAGAAATAGGGAACTTCGCTCCTTTTGGGGATATCAATTGAAATTTAACGTGGTCTTGTTGTAAATTCCTGCCTGTCAAATGGATGACGCTCCCTGGTTGGGTAGCATGCTTATACCACTCATGCTCAATACGAGTTTTTCCTCTGATAACATTCAATAGGTGTGGTACTTTTAATGACGCACCGTTTTTTAGCTTTAGTAAGATCTCGTATTCGCCAGCCAAAAAAGGAACAGAGTAACCCCAAATAGAAAGTTTATTATTCAATATTGCATTAAAATTTTTCCAAGCGATTTGATCAGCCGTTTTTTTATTTGTAAAGATAACTTCTATTGGTAATGAATTGCCGTACAAATTGAATAGATCAATATTAATTCTATCAGAGTCACCAGTAGAAAATACTGGCAAAGGAAGCATGTTTGCAATGGTAAGCGGACCAGAGGGTTTGGGTTTAATAATGTATTTTCTGGAAGCAAACGGTAGAGTTTTGCTATGAAGTGCAATTGCCAGATTTGAATCTTCAGGGTAACACCATGTATAGGGATGTTGAAGTAAACTATAAAAACCACCAAGTTTAGCATCGTCACTGATTTCGATTGTCGGAGTAAGGTCAGTAACATTCAAAGAGGGAGGCATGGTAACATATATTTTATTGGCAAGTTGGTCAATAATGATGTCCTTGTCTGCAATACCTGGAAAATGAATGCTGTTGATTCTTAATCGAGGGTCGAGTGCTGGAATAGGCTCTTCTTTTGGACGACAACCCAAGAGAAACCCTAATGTTACTGTAAATAGAAAAAAGGAATATTTCATAACTGTAAATGGAAAAGTATGCCTTGACTACAAAGTTAAAAGAAAAAACGTTTAGGAGATTATCACGATTCCATTGGGTGTACGAATAAATGCAGGATTTAGTAGCATTCCTTTTAAAACACATAGAGTACAATCAGAATAAACATATAGTAAACAACGAAATCGGTTCGACACATCGACCTTTAGATTCGTGTGCTATGTGAAAATTCTATGTTGCCTATGTGTTTAATTTTGCCTAGCTACCTGCAAAGTTTCGTACACCCATTCCATTATAGTCTCCTAAATGAATAGCATACTTCGACAAATTCTCTTAGTTAAATCAGTAGTGTCTGATTTATTCGTCAATCAAGCGCTTTGTAATTGGCTGGTAGCTGTCGATGCGGCGGTCGCGGAGGTAAGGCCAGGTGGTGCGATAATACTCCGTTTTGTCCAAATCGAGTTCAATTACCTTCGTTTCTTCTTGGTCATGCGAAGCCAAGTACATCAGACTTCCGAAAGGATTGGAAACAAACGAACCGCCCCAAAACTGCTGATCGGCTTCGCGCCCTACGCGATTGACCGAAACGACATATACGCCGTTGGCAACGGAGTGGCTTCGCTGAATGGTTTGCCAGGCGTTGTATTGTTCTTGGCTAATGGCAGGGTCTTGTTCGTTGACATCCCAGCCAATGGCTGTTGGGTAAAACAAAATTTCCGCCCCCATCAAACTTGTTATACGGGCTGCTTCGGGATACCATTGGTCCCAACAAATAAGTACGCCCAATTTTCCAAATTTGGTTTGAAATACTTTATAACCCAAATCACCCGGGGTAAAATAGAACTTCTCGTAGTAGCCTGGGTCATCGGGAATGTGCATTTTTCGGTATTTCCCCAAATAACTTCCGTCGGCGTCCAAAACGGCGGTGGTGTTATGGTATAAACCTGGCGCTCGTTTTTCAAATAAGGAAGCGATAATCACAATACCGAGTTTTTTGGCTAATTCGCTAAGAACGTCGGTGGTAGGCCCTGGGATGGCTTCGCCGAGGCTAAAATTGGCGTGGTCTTCTACGTCACAGAAATAGAGCGACTTAAACAATTCTTGAAGGCAAACAATTTGAGCACCTTGCGCAGCGGCCTCGCGGGTTTTGGCGATGGCTTTCGCTAAATTATCGTTGACATCGGCGGTACAGCTCATTTGTACCAAACCTACTTTTACGTTTCGCATTTGAAAATGATTTTAGACCGCAAAAATAATGGGTAGCTAGGTATCTACAACCTGAAAGGGATTTTTGTCAATTTTTTATAAGTCTTCAAAAGTCTGTACTTTCGGACAAAAATCAACAAACCCTTCATTATGCGTTTATTTACTAACCTAACAAGCGCTTTTCTACACTGCGCTCTTTTGATAAGTATATCGTTTGGGAGCGTGGCCCAAACCAAAGAAAAAGTGGTCGCTTCTGACCTCACTCGCATCAAACAACTGGGCAACGTCGCGATTTCGCCCGATGGAAAACGTATAGTTTACAACGTAAATACCATTGAACCTAACGCAGACGGCAGTGATTATGACTACAAATTGCACATTTGGGTGGCAGATGCAGACGGGAAAACAGCGCCTCGTGCCCTCACCCGTGGCAGCGAAAGCGCCGTGGGGCCTGTTTGGAGCCCCGATGGAAAAAGTATTGCTTTTACCCGCAGTGTAAAGGGAAAATCTCAAATTTTCGTGATGCCTTTGGATGGAGGGGAAGCGTGGCAGTTGACGGACTACAAGCACGGAGCAGGTGGACCGCAGTTTTCGCCCGATGGCGCTAAAATTTTGTTTTCGACCTCGGTAAGCTTTGCTACTTTGATGACGGATTCGATTCTGAACCCGTCAAAAGGGGGGCCTGCATGGAGTTTGGAAAAAGCAGGTTTTTTGAAAAACGAACAACTCAAGAAAAACACCGCTAAACCTAATCCTGATGGCACAATTGAGGAAATCAGAGCGTATCTTGACAAAGATGTGGAGGATAAAAAAGCGAAAGTAATCAACCGTCTCAATTTCCAAGGGGAGGCTTCAGCGGGTCAAGAGTTGAGCTTTTCGCATTTGCTGGTTGTTGACGTCAAAGAAGGAGCAAAGCCATTGCCGTTGACGAAAGGGTTTTATTCTTACAGCTCAGGCGCATGGTCGGGAGATGGAAAACAAATTTGGTTTGCCACGCGTACCGATACGCTGATTCACCCCGACCGCGACTTGGCAAACCGCATTTGTGTGATGAATGCTGACGGAAGTGGTATTCGTACTGTTTTGACGGACAAAGCCCGTAGTTTTGGACAACCTACTCCTTCGCCTGATGGACAGTGGTTGGCGTTTACAACGTCGCAAGCAGCTATAAAATCAGGTACGCTTGACCAATTCCATTTAGGATTTTTGAACTTAAAAAATACGAGTGCTACTTTCAGTATCAACCCCTTCGACCGTTCACCAGGCAATTTGAAATGGGTGACGTTGACATTCCCCAAAAACAAAAAAGAAGTAGGCAAAGTCGAGTACGTTTACTTTACAGCTCAGTCAAACGGCGGAGTGCCGTTGTATCGTGCGGTGCCTACGGTAGATAAAGTAGAGCAACTTTCTGACTATGACACAGGGGTAACTGATTTTGACGTACAGCCCAATCAAGTAGTTTTTGCCAAAACTGAAATTATGAATCCGTCCGAACTATACCGTGCGGATGTGTTGATGAAAAATGCTCAAAAACTGTCTTCTCATAACGATTGGGTTGCCAAAAAAGCCTTGAGTATTCCGACCAAACATACGTTTACGAACTCGAAAGGCCAGACGGTGGAGTACTGGGTTATGAAGCCAACGGTGGTGGAAGCGGGTAAAAAGTATCCTTTATTGCTCAATATGCACGGTGGCCCAACCGCCATGTGGGGGCCAGGGGAAGGGTCTATGTGGCATGAGTTTCAGTATTTCTGTGCCCAAGGTTACGGAGTTGTTTATGCCAACCCGCGCGGTTCGGGAGGCTACGGCGTAGAGTTTATGCGCGCCAATTACCGTGATTGGGGAACAGGCCCTGCCGAAGACGTATTGCGGGCTTGTTCGGAAGCAGCCAAAGAATCATGGGCCGATACGTCGCGTCAGGTGATTACGGGAGGCTCGTATGCGGGCTATTTGACGGCTTGGATTATTGCGCACGACCACCGTTTTAAGGCGGCTTTTGCGCAGCGCGGTGTGTATGATTTGACGACTTTTATGGGCGAAGGAAACGCGTGGCGTTTGGTGCCTAATTATTTTGGAGGCTACCCGTGGGAGGCCGAAACCAAGGCGTCGATGGATGCGAATTCACCTTATACCTTTGTGGATAAAATAAAAACGCCGTTTCTGATTAAACACGGTGAAAACGACTTGCGCACGGGCGTAATTCAAAGTGAGATGATGTACAAGTCGTTGAAAATCATGGGGAAAGAAGTCGAGTATGTGCGTATGCCAGGCGGAACGCATGAATTGAGCCGCAGCGGAAATCCTCGTCAGCGCATCGACCGTATGTTGCGGATTTATGAGTTTTTTGAGCGGTACGTTGGGAAGAAGTAAAAATACTTCCACGACTGCCTTTTGAAGATTAAAAAGAAAGCCCATTGAAGTGTGATGATTTTGCTGTCAACTTCAATGGGTACGTATAAATAATTACAAACCCTTTTAAACTAATTACATGAATAATCGTCGCTCGTTTATCAAGCAATTAGGGGCTGTGGCAGGGGCTGCAGCGCTTGCTCCTGAAGTGTTGGCCTTTGAGCCCCAGAAAAAACTATGGTTTGAGATTTCATTGGCGGAGTGGTCGTTGCACAAAGCCATTTTTAATGAGAAAAAACTGACCAACTTAGACTTTCCCGTGGTAGCTCGTAAAGAATTCGGGATTGGTATTGTGGAGTACGTCAATCAAATGTTTAAAGACAAAGCCAAAGACACGGCCTATCTGAACGAACTTTTGAAGCGTTGCAAAGACAACGACATCAAAAACCACCTCATTATGATTGACGGCGAAGGTGGTCTGGCCGAAACTGATGATGCAACGCGTAATAAGGCCGTTGATAACCACAAAAAATGGGTAGAATGTGCCAAATACTTGGGTTGTAAGACGATTAGGGTAAACTCATTTGGCCGTGGTACAGCCGAGGAGGTAGCCAAAGCTGCCGTTGACGGATTGGGTAAATTGGGTGAATTTGCCGCTCCTGTGGGCATCAATGTAATTGTAGAAAACCACGGCGGTTTTTCTTCCGATGGAAAGTGGTTGTCGGGAGTAATGAAGCAAGTGAACATGAAAAACGTAGGTACCCTTCCTGATTTTGGCAACTTCTGCATTAAGCGCAGTACAGGTGGTGAGTGGGGTGGAAGCTGCACCGAAGAATACGATCGTTATTTGGGCGTAAAAGAGTTGATGCCATTTGCCAAAGGCGTAAGTGCCAAAACCAACGATTTTGATGCCAATGGCAACGAGGCAAAAATGGATTACGCGAAGCTTCTCAAAATTGTGAAAGATGCGGGCTTCCGTGGCATTGTAGGTATCGAATACGAAGGAAACGTAACGTCAGAATATGACGGCATCAAAGCCACAAAGAAACTTCTTGAGCGCGTAGGCGCAAGTGTTTAATTAAATGTCGAGGGTAGAATGCAGAATGTCGAATAAAAAATTGTCCCCATTCGACATTCTGCATTCTACCCTCGACATTCTAAACTTATTTTTCTTCCTTCTTATTTAACATCAAGCCTGCCATCATAATGAGGGCAGTAAGAATAATGATTTGAATAATCAGAGATTTGTTGATTAGGGGAATCATTTGAGTGGCAGGAATGCTCAAAAAAAGAAGAATGGTGATCAAACCACGCGGCGCGACAAACACCAAAGGCGAAAGTGGAATACGGTAAATCTTCAAAACCGCGGCTCGAATGATAAAAATCCCCGCAACGATGCCTATCGCCCACACAAACGTGTCAGCATTGAGGATTTCGGCCGTTTCCATCAAATACCCAAAGAGCAGAAAGAATAAGACTCGAATGACAAATGTGGCTTCGACAACAATTTCCTTGAACTTCGCAACTTCACGGTCAAGCACGTTGGGTTTAAGCTTCTCTATCCAGCCAAATCGCTTGATTTCGTCTAAATTTCCCAGAAACAATCCAAAAATAAGAATAAAAATTAGGGCAGGAAGGTGATAAATTTTTGAGATATTATAAATCAAAATGATGAGCAGAATAATGGGCGCAAACTTGATGTGGTGGTCTATTTTGCTCAATAAATAAGAGAGTGCGCCCGTGGCTATAAACGAAATGAGAATAATGGCCAGCAACTGACCAACAAATTGCGTAAGCGAGCTAAAGCCGAAGGTTTCGTTGAAGGCCACAAAATTAAAAAATACCACGCCCAAAATGTCGGAAAGGCTACTTTCATAAATGACAAATTCTTTTTGGGTATTCGGTAAATTTTTGACGCTCGGAATGGCAATGGCGCTACTAATGACGCACAACGGAAGTACGTTTAATAAGGTATCCTTAAAAGATGTACCACCCCAATAGACAAAAGCGGCAGTCGTTCCGATGGCTAAAACCACCATAGGAAGCAGTGCTACCATGAATGATTCTTTGACAGACCCAAGTTTTGAACCATTGAGTTGTAATTCCAGTGAACCTTCTAAGACAATGAGAATTAGTCCAATAGTCCCCAAAATTGGTAGTACAGGTGTGAGATTTGGAATAAAAAGCCCCGTTGACATCGAAAGCTGACGAACTCCCCAACCCATGAGGAGCAATAAAATAACGGATGGTATTTTGGTTTTTGAAGAGGTAATGTCAAAAATATAGGCAGCTAAGATTAATAGACAAATGGTGATAATAATCGCGGTTGTCATTGGTGTAATTTGGTTAGGAGAACAAGCAATAATAACTAAACCTCTGAAAAAAACAAAGGGTTAGGACTTTTGCAGCCCTAACCCTTTGAGTGATTAATCAAAGATTACAAATTAAATCCAAACGAATAAACATCTTCAGGATAATCGAGATACAAACCTTCCATCTGAACGCGACCACCATTTTTTCCTGCCAATGCCGCTTTAAGTTCTTTGACCGATTTAACGGGTTTGTCGTTTACTTTCGTAATCACAAAACCTTCTTCTACACCTACTCGGGCAAGTTTTCCGCCTTGCATAGCCGTTACTTTTACCCCGCCACTGATGTTGGCACGTTGAAGACGTTGTACTTCGCGCGAGTTGAGGTCGCCAAACTGGGCACCAAGCGAACCAAGGGCTGCATCTGCTTCATCGGTTTTGATGATTTCTTTTCCACCTTCGCGGTTACGGAGAATCACACTATAATCTTTCACCGAACCATTGCGGTTAACGGTCAAGTTGACGGCTTCGCCTGGGCGCTTACGGGCCACAAGTTCGCGGAATTTAGGGTCAGAGTCCACCTCAATGCCATCGACTTTTGTGATAACGTCACCTACTTTTAAGCCAGCATCTTTGGCGGCACTACTGCCATCGCCAAATCCTTTGACATAAATTCCCGTTGCAACTCTAACATCGTATTGGTCAGCTTTTTTGCTGTCGAGTTCGTCAGGGATAATACCAATGTATCCACGTTGAACCCCACCGAACTTAATAATATCGCTTGATACTTTCTTCACCAAACTAGCAGGTACGGCAAACGCATAGCCTGCGTAGCTTCCTGTCGGGCTGGCGATGGCGGTATTGATACCCACCAATTCACCTTTGAGGTTTACCAATGCACCTCCTGAGTTACCAGGGTTAACAACAGCATCGGTTTGAATAAACGACTCAAGTGGTGTGTCACCTCCTTGGCGGTTAGCCGATTGGCGTTGGTTCAGAATTCCAATTCCACGACCTTTTGCACTGACAATGCCCGCCGTGACGGTTGATTCCAAGTTGAAGGGGTTTCCTACGGCTACTACCCATTCACCCACTTTGATGGCGTCGGAGTTGCCAAACGCAAGCGAAGGAAGGTCTTTGGCAGGGATTTGAATGACCGCAATGTCCGTAGAAGGGTCAGTTCCAATGACTTTGGCTTTGTAAGTACGCTTGTTCGACATTACTACTTCGAGTTCTTCGGCGCCTTCCACTACGTGGTTATTGGTGACAATAAACCCGTCGGCGCTAACGATGACCCCCGAGCCTGACGACTCTTGCTTTTGAGGGCCGCCACGGCGAAAACCGAAGTCTTCTCCAAAGAAATCGAACAAATCCATGCCTCTTTGCTGGGCTTGGCGCATGGCTGATGCTTTAATGTGAACGACGGCAGGCGTTGAAACTTCGGCCGCATAGGTAAAATCAACGGCTGCCCCCGCAGGAGGAGCCGAAGTGAAGCGCGCCAATGGGCTGTCGGCTTCTTTGAAAATAACGTCTTTGGTATCGTCAAGACCTCCAATAAGCTTGTAACCTCCGATGGTCGCTGCACTTGAAATAAGTCCAACCAATGCCAATGATTTCCAATTCTGATTCATGACTTTTATGAGCTTTTGGTTATGGTTTTTTTGAGTGATTGCTTGTAAAAAAAGTACCGAGATAACGCGTTTTAAAAGCATTCCGTGCCCCAATTTCTAACTTTTAACAATATTTAACAAGACATTGTTTGGAGAACACTTTCTTCTATAAAATAATAATGCGAGCGGGCGAAAACTGTCAAAATGTCATTCTGTTGGGGTGGCTTTTCAACATTTTTCCCCAAAGAGGCTGACGAATTTTCTGCTATATTTGCAGCGCAATTAATTAATCTTACAAACCTTATAGGTTTTTGAAACCTATAAGGTTTAGGATAATGAAACAACGAATAAATGGCGCGAATCATTGCGATTGATTACGGAACCAAACGAACGGGTATTGCGGTGACAGACCCGTTGCAGATCATTGCGACGGCGCTTGATACGGTTCGTTCGCACGAATTAATCGACTTTTTGAAGCGCTATGCCGCTACGGAAGCCGTTGAGTCGTTTGTGGTAGGAATGCCCCGAAAATTGGATAATACCGATACCAACAACACACCGCACGTGAAGGGCTTTATCAAACAACTCAAAAAAGCTTTTCCCGAAACACCCGTTTATGAACACGACGAGCGTTTTACCAGCAGTATGGCACTCCAAACGATGATTTCGATGGGAACCAAAAAAAGCGACCGTCAGGATAAATCCAACATCGACAAAATGAGCGCGACCATCATTTTACAATCGTATTTAACCACGAAAAAATAATTTCCATGATATTTCCCATCGTAGCATACGGCGATCCCGTTTTGCGTAAAGTGGCTCGACCCATTGAAAAAGACGAAATCAACTTGGCCGAATTTGTAGCAAATATGTACGAAACCATGTACGAATCGTCGGGCATTGGGTTGGCAGCGCCACAAGTAGGACAAAGTATTCGTGTGTTTGTCGTAGATGGTACTATTCTCAACGAGGACGAAGAAGAAGAGGACAAAGATCCAAGTTTGGAAGGATTCAAAAAGGTGTTTATCAATCCCCAAATTTTGGAAGAAACGGGCGACGAATGGGCGTTTGAAGAAGGATGTTTGAGTATTCCAGGGGTTCGGGCGGATGTATATCGTCCCGAAAAGCTCAAAATAAAATACCGTGACCCTGAGTGGAACGAACACATCGAAGAATACGATGGGATGGCGGCTCGTATCATTCAACACGAATATGATCACCTAGAAGGTAAATTGTTTACGGATTATTTGCCGATGCTCAAGCGCCAAATGCTTAAAAAACGCTTGGCCGATATTACCAAAGGTGCAGTGAAGGTAGATTACCGAATGCGCTTCCCGAAGTAAAATAATCTGCCAAACCTACAACACATAGAACACAATAGAATAAACACATAGAAAATAGAGGAAATCGCTTTGTTTTCTATGTGAAAAATCTAAGTGAGCTATGTGGTTATTTGCAGTTTTTCTCTGTACCAACGGTTTTACTGTTCAAATTATCAAACTTCACAGCCATGGATCTCCGCAAAAAAGCTAAAAACGTACTTTTTATCGACATCGAAACGGTTTCGTCGAAAGCTTCCTTTGACCAGCTTGACGAACGAATGCAGGAACAGTGGGAACGCAAAGCGTCGAATATCCGTAACGATGACCACGTGGCGCCTTTCGACTTGTTTTACCGTCGGGCGGCGATTTATGCGGAGTTTGGCAAAATCATTTGTATCGGCGTTGGGGCGCTGTATTGGAATACCACCGACGAGCAGCCGCGTTTTAAAGTAAAATCCTTGGCGGGCGACGACGAACGTGCCCTGTTGTTGGAGTTTAAAGAATTGCTCGAAAAATACCCCCAAAACCAACTCATCCTCTGCGCTCACAATGGCAAGGAGTTTGACTTTCCGTACATCTGCCGACGGATGTTGGTCAATGGCATCACCCTCCCCGAATCACTCCAACTTTCGGGAAAAAAACCGTGGGAAATCCTTCACCAAGACACGCTTGACATGTGGCGTTATGGCGATTACAAGAGTTTTGCGCAGTTGGATTTGTTGGCGGCACTTTTTGGTATTCCGAGTAGCAAGTCGGACATCAGCGGCGAAGACGTAACGCGGGTGTATTATACCGAAAAAGACCTCGATCGAATTCGACGCTACTGCAAAGAAGACGTCGTGGTGTTGGCCCAGCTTTGGCTGCGTCTCAATCAATTCGAGACGGTGAAGCCCGAGTACATTGTGCGGGCAGAGTAAAAATCATGTTTCGGTCTTATATTCAATGGCAACAAATGATAGTATTAACCCTGATACACCGAAAAGAGCAATATTTTTTAATAAATTTGATAAATGACAGCAATGGATAAGGAAAGATATAAGGCAGACTTCAAAAGTGGGCTTGAAAGATTTACCAATAAGTTAGAAAAATATGTCTCAACTGATAATGGCGACTGGTCAGTAAAGGGGTTCATTGATGTTTATAAAAACATCTATACAATTTCTTCTGACACTAAGATTGTGTCAAAAATTCTTGAAATACACATTTTTCCTCAAATCCTTCAGTTTGCTGACGAAATTGGATATAAAATATTACTAACTGAGCACCAAAATTATTACCCTGATCTAACTTTTATAAACAAACATAATGAAGAGGTCAAATTTGCAGTTGATTTAAAAACAACTTATCGAAAAAAAAGTGGAATTTCAAGTTTTACATTAGGTAGCCATGGAAGCTATTTCAAAGAAAGAGATAAGAAAAAAAACATTCAATTTCCATATAACCAATATTTAGGCCATTACTGTTTAGGTGTTATCTATACACGAACGGATATAGATTTAGATGCTCTCTCAGATACAGAAATTTATCAAGTCCAGGAGCTTCAAGAAGAATATGAATTACCGAATAGAAAAATTGGGGAAAGAGAGGTGACAAGTGTTAAGGATTTAAAATCTATAACATCTGTAATCAAAGATTTTGATTTTTTCGTTGCCGAAAAGTGGAAAATAGCAAGTGATAAACAAGGGTCAGGTAATACTGCAAATATTGGTTCTACATTAAGTATTGAAGATTTACGAAACGAAAATGGTGTTTTTAGCCAATTGGGAGAAGAATGGTTTGACGAATATTGGATAAATTTTGGCGCTGCTACAATGGTAAAAAACGGTAAAACTACTAAAATTACCAACCTCAAAGATTTTTTAGAATTTAAGGGTAGAACAGATTTGTGGGATAAGATTGTTACAAGAAATTCAAAAAGTTAAGGCTATGAAAGTCATTGTTCCTCCCATTAAAAGTCAGGGTATTAAGACAAAACTAATACCTTGGATTAAAGATTTAACAGCTATTGCTCACCAAAAAGGAAAATGGATAGAACCTTTTCTAGGCACTGGAGTAGTAGCATTTAATGCTGGGTATAAAAAAGCAATTTTAAATGATACTAATCCCCACATAATAGGTTTTTATAAAGGGATACAAGAAGGAGAAATTTTAGCCCCTTTAATGAAGAAGTATTTAGAAGAAGAGGGACGGCTATTGAGCGTAGCTGATAATAATGGATATGAGCACTATTTGAAAGTTCGTTCACGTTTTAACAGTGGAGAATTTTCACCTTATGATTTTATCTTTTTATCAAGGGCTGGTTTTAATGGAATGATGCGATTTGGAAGTAAAGGAAACTGGAATATTCCATTTTGTAAAAAACCTGATCGTTTTGCACAAGCATACATTACTAAAATTACCAACCAGGTGGCAATCGTTTCTCAAATTATACAACCTGAGCCTAATTGGATATTTTATAATAAATCCTTTTCTGAAATAATTCCACTAGCTACTGAAAATGATATTATTTATTGTGATCCACCCTATTATGGAAGACACGTTGACTATTATAATAGTTGGACTGAGAAGGATGAAGAGCTTTTGTTTAATCTGCTTTCAGAAACTAAAGCAAAATTTATTTTATCGACTTGGCATCATAATGACTGGCGAGAAAATGAAATGATAAATAAGTTTTGGAAGAAGTTTAATATCGTTACTAAAGATCATTTTTATCATAATGGAGGCAGTATTGAAAATAGAAGAACTGTTGTTGAAGCATTGGTCTGCAATTTTGATACAAATCAAATTGATGAACATAACCACGGGCTGAAAAAGAAATCGAAAGAACAGCAATTAGAGATTGTTTGGAATTGAAAACAAGATAGAATCTCTACAATGAACTTGATATGATATTAGGTAATAGAGTCTGATTTTTTGGTTTTCTCTATATTACCTATACCTAAAGAAAAGTATGGATTTGTCGTCACAGTTTGTTTTCTTTGAGTGACCTTTTCAAACAAAGACCAAATCCTAATGAAAAAAATCTACCTCTTGGCGGGTGCGATGGCGCTCGCTGCTTCCTCTTCATTGTACGCCCAACGTACCCTCATCCACTGCGGAAAACTCATCGACGGCTTGGCTGATGCGGCCCAAGATCAAATGACGATTGTGGTGGAGAAAAACCGCATTACGGCCGTTGAAAAAGGCTACACCAAAGGCCAAGGCACCGACAAAGTGATTGACCTAAAAAACAAAACGGTTCTGCCTGGCTTGACCGATATGCACGTCCATATCGAAAGTGAAACCAGCCGCGACCAGTTTGCCAAGCGCGTTAGCTACACGCCCGCTGATATTGCGTTTGAAGCCCAAAAATATGCCTACATCAACCTCATGGCGGGCTTTACGGCCGTGCGTGATTTGGGCGGAAGCGGCGTCAATATTTCGCTACGCAATGCCATCAACAAAGGCTTGGTCGTTGGGCCGCGCATTTTTACGGCAGGTCAAACCCTCGCAACTACGGGAGGCCACGGCGACCCTACCAACGGTCTCGGCAACCACTTTACCGCGCCCGAAAAAATGACTGATGGCGTCGTGGATTCGCCTGAAGCAGGCCGCAAAGCCGTGCGCCAACGCTACAAAGACGGAGCCGATTGCATCAAAATCACCGCTACGGGTGGGGTATTGAGTATCGCCAAGAGTGGTAAAGCTCCTCAGTTTACCGACGATGAAGTGTCGGCCATTGTTTCTACGGCCAAAGATTACGGCTTTCACGTGGCTGCCCACGCCCACGGTGCGGAGGGGATGAAGCGGGCGTTGCGCGCGGGCGTGACGACCATCGAACACGGAACGTACATGGACGATGAGGCGATTGAGATTTTCAAAAAAACGGGGGCGTATTATGTGCCTACCATCATTGCGGGGCGTTCGGCAGCTGATTCGGCCAAAATCATTGGGTATTTCCACCCGTTCGTACGGGCTAAAGCGTTGGAAATCGGTCCATTGATTCAGAAAACGTTCGAAAAAGCCTACAAAGCGGGTGTAAAAATTGCGTTTGGAACCGATGCAGGAGTATTTGCGCACGGAAAAAATGCCAAAGAATTTGAGTACATGACCGAAGTAGGAATGCCGCCGATGGAGGCTATCAAGTCGGCAACGATTGTACCTGCGCAGATTTTGGGCGAGGAAGCCAACATGGGAAGCATTAGCAAAGGAAAATACGCCGATATTATTGCGACCGACGAAAATCCCCTCCAAAATATCAAAACGCTTCAAAACGTCACGTTTGTAATGAAAGACGGCGCGGTGGTGAAACAGTAATTTTTTAACTTTTTTGCGTATATTCAAAAACCGTTGATGGGGTTTGCGAGTTTAGTTACTACATTCATCACGGAAGAACAATTTATACGTTGAAAAAAGTAATCGTCATAGGAGCAGGTTTTGCGGGGCTTTCGGCCGCCACTAGCCTTGCCAATAAAGGCTTTGAGGTAACTATTTTAGAGAAAAATTCCGTGCCTGGTGGACGGGCACGGGTTTTTCGTGAAAAAGGTTTTACGTTTGACATGGGCCCCAGCTGGTACTGGATGCCCGACGTGTTTGAGACGTATTTTGGGAAATTTGGTAAAAAACCTTCTGATTACTACCAACTTGTGCGGCTAGATCCTTCGTATGCCGTTATTTTTGATGCTACTTCAGCAGTCGATATTCCTGCGGGAATTGACAAATTAAAACAACTTTTTGAGCAAATAGAGCCTGGCAGCGGGCAACGCTTAGAGGCGTTTTTGGAACAAGCCGCGTACAAATACGACGTGGGCATGAACAAGTTCGTTTGGAAGCCAAGCCGAAGTATTTGGGAGTTTGTAAGCCTAAAACTGCTCTATGATTTGGGAAGAATGGACGTGCTTCAAACCTTTGCGGGGCACATCCGTAAGTATTTTTCTGATCCAAAGTTGCTGCAATTAATGGAGTTTCCCATTTTATTTTTGGGGGCAACGCCCGAAAATACGCCTGCTATGTACAGCCTGATGAACTACGCCGAAATTTCGATGGGGACGTGGTATCCGATGGGAGGAATGCACGAAATCGTCAAAGGAATGGTGGCGTTAGCGGAAGAAAAAGGCGTAAAAATCTTGCTCAACCAAAACGTGACCCGCATCGACGTCGTGGGAGGAGTAGCCAAACAAGTAGTGACAGAGATGGGTACGTTCGACGCTGACGTGGTGGTGGCAGGAGCTGATTATCATCACGTTGATACAAAACTGCTGGGTCAGTACCGAAACTATTCAGACTCCTATTGGGATAAAAGAACCCTTGCTCCGTCTTCATTATTGTACTATTTGGGTATTAATAAACGTATCCCAAAACTACAACATCACAACTTGTTTTTTGACGAAGATTTCAAGCAGCACGCCCACGAAATATATACCAAACCACAGTGGCCGAGTAAGCCGTTGTTTTACGCATCGGCACCTTCCAAAACCGACCCTTCGGTGGCGCCTGAGGGTTGCGAAAACTTGTTTTTGTTGATTCCCGTAGCGCCCGATTTAAAAGATGATTCGGAAGAAATTCGTGAGCGCTATTTCAACGTAGTGATGGAACGCTTGGAGACATACGTTGGGGAAGACATTCGTTCGCATATAGTCTATAAACGTACCTACGCCCACCGCGACTTTATGTCGGATTACAATGCCTTCAAGGGCAATGCCTACGGTTTGGCAAACACGTTGTTCCAAACGGCATTTTTAAAACCAACACTCAAAAACAAAAAGGTGGCTAATTTGTTTTATACAGGACAGCTCACTGTGCCTGGGCCAGGGGTGCCGCCGTCGTTGATTTCGGGCTTAGTAGTGGCCGATGAAGTTGAAAAAGCATAAAGAAACCAAACCATTCTCCATGATACAGTTATTTAATCAGACAGCCTTGGAATGTAGCAAGCTTATCACGGAGCGCTACAGTACTTCTTTTACATTGGGTATCAAGACATTAGATGCTAAGTTTCACTTGCCAATCTATGCCATTTATGGTTTTGTTCGCTGCGCCGACGAGATTGTAGATACGTTTCATGACCACGATAAAAAGTTTTTGTTAGATAAGTTTCGGTATGATACTTATGAAGCCATTGAGCAAAAAATTAGTCTCAATCCCGTGCTTCACGCGTTTCAGTTGGTGGTGAATGAGTACCAAATCGAACGTGATTTGATTGATGCGTTTTTGCACAGCATGGAAATGGATTTGGCTCCCTTGGATTACAATAGAAATTTATACGACGAATACATTTATGGCTCGGCAGAGGTGGTTGGGTTGATGTGTTTGCGGGTTTTTTGCGAAGGGGATGTCAAGATGTTTGACCACCTAAAAGAAGGAGCGAGACGTTTGGGCGCGGCTTTTCAGAAGGTTAATTTCTTGCGCGATTTGAAAAGCGATTATATAGAAAGAGGGCGCGTCTATTTTCCAGAAGTCGATTTTCAGTTGTTTTCTAAAGAAGCAAAACGAAAAATCGAAGCCGACATTCAGGCAGATTTCGATGCGGCCAACGTTGCCATTCAGCAGCTTCCCAAAAGCGCCCGCATGGGAGTGTATTTGGCGTACGTGTATTATTTGAAGCTTTTTACCAAAATCAAAGAAACGTCGGCCAATCGGATTCAAGAAGAGCGTATTCGGGTGCCAGATTTTCAAAAAATGGCACTTTTAGCCAAAACATACCTCCAATTTAGGCTCTCCTAAATTCAATATCAATATCCTATTCTAAGTATTATGGCGGCTTCCAACTTACGAGAAAGTAAGCAGGAAGCCGCTTTTTTATTCTTTATCCAATAACTTGAGCCAACTGTTTAGGCGGAGTTTGTAGGTGACACCTATCTCAATGGTCTTGTCGTCTATGTAAAGATTTTTCTTATCAAAGCTTGTTATCTTCTGAATATTAACAATGTAGGATTTGTGTACCCGAGTGAAAATTTTGGCGGGTAACTGGTGTTCGAGACGGGTGATTACATCGTTGATTACCAGTATTTTGCCGTTTGATTTGCAAATTTTCGAGTACATGCCATAGGCTTCAATAAACAAGATTTCTTCAAAAAGGATAGCGTGTATTTTTCGCCCAATCTTTACCATGATTTTATCCGCTAACGTCAAATTACTGGCGTGGCTCATCACGTGTAAAGCCCGATAACACGCTTTTTGAAAGCGCAGCGGAATCAGCGGCGAGACCAAGTAGTCGAGCGCACCTACATCAAAGGCTGCTATGGCCATCTCTTTAGAATGACTCACAACAATAACGGGGGGGAGGTTTGTTTGGAGTTGAAACAAATCAAACCCAGGTATGTCGGTGAAATCAGCCCCCCAAAAAAGGATATTGGCATCTTGGGTATTTAGAATGCCCAACAGTTGCGTGCCTGATTGACACACAATGGGAGGTTGCATAAAGGGAAGTTGTCCAAGCAACTCCTTCACTTGATTTGCAAGGGTTATATCAGCAATTGCAATAACAGGGGTTAGACTATTCATAACGAACGGAAAAGTAAATTTTTATAAATACGAAAGCCAATCAATCAGTAAATGGATGATTGAGGCAGTTGATTTTTAAGTAGCAAAAAGCGTGCTAGTTATTAGTATATGTTTGTAGTTATTGGTATTTAAAATGCCAATTGATATGCTTAAATAGAATATTGGCATATCAGATATTGGTATTTCGTGTAGTTTTTTGGATAGAGGAGTGGGAAGAAAAAAAATATACGCAGTATCGTTCAATTCATCAGTATATTTTTTGAATTAACCTATGCCAAAGTGTGAATTGACTATGTAAAAAAAAAGCACATTTTTTTTACAAGTTGCTTGGCCTCAAAATTGATGCTAGATAACTAAAAATAACACCGATTTGCTAGGCCATTTTTGGGTACGCACAAGCAGGTTTTTTAAAGAAAAAAAATGACAATGTAGCAGAGAAGTATAATAAAAATATCAAAAACAGGAGGGAAAGAATCCTTAGTACCGACCAAAGTAATCAAGCCTTCTTTCTCCTCCTTCGTTGGTTGAACCCCAAAAACAGGTTAACACCATGCAAAGATACTGCAAAAATGGTGATAGGGAATTTTTTGTCCCAAAATCATCACTATCAGACGATTATTCGTCATTTTCAAGGCCAAGAGAAGCTGCGAAACAAGGTGTTTTATTTTCTAGACTCTTCCTCAGAACGGTTGCTCGTGGTGTGAGCACTACCTGTTTATCGTTTATATCTTCCATTAAAAATACCCCTTTTCCGATGAAACAATTTGTACGACTGTTGGCAGCCGTTGGCTTGCTATTGGTGTCGGTTGCGACCTATGCCCAAAAAGGCTCTTTTGCAGTGCGATTGAGCCTCAAATCGTTTGATTGCGTTGCCAAAAAAATGGTAGTGCAAGTCCAAGTTAAGGCCAATAACGCCGACAGTACATTCCTAATGGGAGATGCAAATTATCGTTTTCGGTATAGTACCCAACAATTGGCAAACCCCACGATAGTAAGCGAAGAAAATTTCTCAGGAAATGCCCCCGCCAGCCAAATTGCCTACCAATCTCAGAACTTAGAAGGAAGTACTGCGGGGGCTACAAATGGTATAGTTTCTCTAAATACTATTTTCGCAGGCAGGGCAGGAGCAAGGCAAGTAACAACTGACTGGACAACGGTGAGTTGTTTGTCGTTTGATGTCCTTACCATAACTGGTTGCTACACACTTGCGTGGCAAAAAGATACAGATTTCCCAAGAACGGGTATGAACGAGGTAATCGTAACCTCTGCTACCCCTTTTGCCTACACAACCAAAAATGTGGCCTCGGCCAAGGTTTTTGAAAACCTAACCGTGTGTTCTGATCAGTTTTGTCAGGCAAGTAAGGCCAAATACGGCGTACGGCTATCGGTAAAAAGCTTTGATTGTGAAACCAAGAAGGTCGTGTTGCGGGTGGAAGTACGCGCTGCGGATGCCGAAAGTGCATTCTTGATGGGAGATGCCAATTATCGCTTCAATTACAACGCAACCCTTTTAACAAACCCACAAATTGTTTCGCAAGAAGCCTTTTCATCTGTTGCCCCCGCATCTGACAACCGTTATACAGCTCAAAATTTGACAGGAAGTACCGAAAATGCTACCAGCGGTGTGGTGTCGCTCAATGTAAAATACAGCCCCACAGGAACGCCAACGGCGCGCCAAGTGACCCAAGCTTGGACGACCGTCTCGTGTATTTCGATGGATTATAAAGGCGCGTTGACAAACCCTTGTTTTGATTTAAACTGGCAAACCAGTGCCGATTTTCCTAAAACAGGGATGAACGAGGTAAACATTAGCGGCAACCAATACACACTTACAGATGTGGCCACAGGAGTGGAATATACGAAAGCAACGCTTTGCCCTGCCCAGCGTTGTGCTGGAAAAATTGCGGATTTGTCATTGAGCAAAAAACGTATCTCGGCTGCCCAGGCAACTGTAGGTAGTACTGCTATATTTAAACTAACTGTCAAAAACGACGGGCCAGACTCGGCAACAAACGTTGTGGTAACAGATTCGCTTCCAGTGGCTTTGAAGTGGCTTAGTTCTTCGCCAGCACTCACGCCAGCAGGTCAGGTGGTGACGTGGAGCATTGCAAGCATCGCGCCAGGTGACAGCGTAGAGCTAACAATCAATACGCAAGTTTTGGCAGAAGGCGTACATTTCAACCGAGCGGAAGTGACGGCCTCAGACCAAGACGACCCCGATTCGACGCCAAACAATAACTCACTACTCGAAGATGATATAGCCCATGCTTGTGTGAGTGTACCAATCAAACTTTGCTCAAATCAAGAAATTACGGTGACCGTGCCAAGCTTCTTTACCAACGTTCGATGGTTTAAGGGAACGACGCAAGTGGGTACAGGAAATTCCATCAATTTATCGGAGGCAGGAGCATACAGCATCAGCGCCGATGCAGGAAGCTGCCCTGCGGAAGGGTGCTGCCCTATCATCATCGAAGCCATTGATTGCTGTCCACCAAATCTGTGCATACCGCTGGTGGTCAAGAAAACCAAGAGTGCAGGCAAGCCTATTTAAGGCTTGCTTTTTCCCGTTTTGAAATCTCTATTATATCTCCCCTTATCAAATCTCTTATTAATTATGAAAACGTTTATGCTAGGAACAACTAGCCGAAGCCATTTTTTTTGGCTTTGGGTAAAGCTCGCCGTCGCAGTGGTATTTCTCTACCAAGAGACCCGAGCGCAAATTGCAAACGCGCCTTGTAATGACCAAACTGAGCTGGTCAACGGTACATTTACAAACATCGATGCAACGGGAACTACCTTCGGGGGGTGCGTGCCGATTGTTTCGTTTGTAAACAATGAGGATAGAGTGGTGAACAGTACTTTGACCGACAATGCGTCCATTAATTTGACGGGTGTTGGTTGTGGTGGCAGAATTGCTGTTAAAGATAACGATGCTGCCGACGAGTATCCAGCGGGGACTTTTGCTGGTTTTGAAGTGGGTACAAGTGGTCTTATTGGAGCTTCAGTCGCCTCTACTGTAACGATTTATACCTATAACAACGGGTCACTTCGTGAGACATTTAATGCGGTTACAGGTTTGGTAGGTATCAACTCTAGCTTGTTAATGGGCAATGGCCATGCCATTTTAGGTTTTGTCACTACCCAAGCGTTTGACGAGGTACGAATTGAATATACTTCGCTTGTGGGGGTTTTGTTTAGTGCGGATGTTTATAACGTTATTATTCAAAAATTTTGTGCAGGGCCAGCATTGGATTGTAACACCCAAGTTCAGATGAACAACCCGATACATCCAACTTCAATAAACGGTGACAATACGGGTATCTCTGGCATAGCGTGTGTTGGTTGTTCGGTAACGGACGCTTCGAATGCGATAAGCTCAAGCACGACGGATTACGCGACCATCACAATGGCGGTGTCAGCGGGTAGTGTAGGATCATTGGCGGTTAAAGACCAGATAACAGATTATCCAGCGGGGACATTTGCAGGATTTAACATTTCAAACCCAGGTTTGATTGGGGCGAATTTATTATCAGGCATTACGATAAAGACCTACTTGAATGGGACGTTACAAGAGACGTCGAGCACAGGGACGTTGTTGTCATTAAATTCGGCGTTGTTGACAGGCACAGGCGAGCAGTTGGTAGGTATTGTTACGACGGCGGCCTTTGATGAAGTGAAGATTGAGATTAGCAACTTATTGGGCGTTTTGAGCGTGACAAGGGTCTATGGTGCTGTCTTCCAGCGCTATTGCGCTGGCCCAGCATTGGTATGTAACACCCAAACATCGATGAACAATCCAGTTTATCCGACGTCAATAAGTGGATCAAATACGGGTATTTCTGGCGTAGCGTGTGTTGGTTGTTCGGTAACGGACGCTTCGAATGCGATAAGCTCAAGCGCAACAGATTATGCAACCATCACGATGGCGGTATCAGCGGGTAGTGTGGGTTCATTGGCAGTTAAAGACCAGATAACAGATTATCCAGCGGGAACATTTGCAGGGTTTAATATTTCAAACCCAGGTTTGATTGGGGCGAATTTATTATCAGGCATTACGATAAAGACGTACTTAGATGGAGCGTTACAAGAGACGTCGAGCACAGGGACGTTGCTGTCATTAAATTCAATTTTACTGACAGGCACAGGCGAGCAGTTAGTAGGTATTGTTACGACGGCGGCCTTTGATGAAGTGAAGATTGAGATTAGCAATTTATTGGGCGTTTTGAGTGAGACAAGAGTCTATGGTGCTGTCTTCCAGCGCTATTGCGCTGGCCCAGCATTGGTATGTAACACCCAAACCCCGATGAATAATCCAGTTTATCCGACGTCAATAAGTGGAGCGAATACGGGTATCTCAGGCATAGCGTGTGTTGGTTGTTCGGTAACGGATGCTGCGAATGCAATAAGTTCAAGCACTACGGATTACGCGACCATCACAATGGCGGTGTCGGCTGGTAGTGTAGGTTCATTGGCGGTCAAAGACCAGATAACAGATTACGCAGCGGGAACATTTGCAGGGTTTAACATTTCAAACCCAGGTTTGATTGGGGCGAATTTATTATCAGGCATTACGATAAAGACCTACTTGAATGGAGCGTTACAAGAGACGTCGAGCACAGGGACGTTGTTGTCATTAAATTCGGCGTTGTTGACAGGCACAGGTGAGCAGTTGGTAGGTATTGTTACGACAGCAGCCTTTGATGAGGTGAAGATTGAGATTAGCAATTTACTAGGCGTTTTGAGCGTGACAAGGGTTTATGGTGCGGTCTTCCAGAGCTATTGCGCTGGCCCAGCATTGGTATGTAACACCCAAACACCGATGAACAATCCAGTTTACCCGACGTCAATCAGTGGAGCGAATACGGGTATCTCAGGTATAGCGTGTGTTGGTTGTTCGGTAACGGATGCTGCGAATGCAATAAGTTCAAACACAACAGATTATGCAACCATCACAATGGCGGTGTCAGCTGGTAGTGTGGGTTCATTGGCGGTTAAAGACCAGTTGACAGATTACGCAGCGGGGACATTTGCAGGGTTTAATATTTCAAACCCAGGTTTGATTGGGGCGAATTTGTTGTCAGGCATTACGATAAAGACCTACTTAGATGGGGCGCTGCAAGAGACATCAAGCACAGGGACGTTGTTGTCGTTAAATTCAATTTTACTGACAGGTACAGGTGAGCAGTTAGTGGGGATAGTTACGACGACGGCCTTTGATGAGGTGAAGATTGAGATTAGTAATTTATTGGGTGTTTTGAGCGTGACTAGAGTCTATGGTGCGGTATTCCAAAGCTATTGCGCTGGCCCAGCATTGGTATGTAACACCCAAACATCGATGAACAATCCAATTTATCCGACGTCAATAAGTGGAGCAAATACGGGTATTTCTGGCATAGCGTGTGTTGGTTGTTCGGTGACTGACGCTGCGAATGCGATAAGTTCAAGCACTACGGATTACGCGACCATCACGATGGCGGTGTCAGCGGGTAGTGTAGGTTCATTGGCGGTTAAAGACCAATTGACAGATTACGCAGCGGGGACATTTGCTGGGTTCAACATTTCAAACCCAGGTTTGATAGGGGCGAATTTGTTGTCAGGCATTACGATAAAGACCTACTTAGATGGGGCGCTGCAAGAGACATCAAGCACAGGGACATTGTTGTCATTAAATTCGGCGTTGTTGACAGGCACAGGTGAGCAGTTGGTAGGGATGGTTACGACGGCGGCCTTTGATGAAGTGAAGATTGAGATTAGCAATTTATTGGGTGTTTTGAGCGTAACAAGGGTTTATGGTGCTGTCTTCCAGAGCTATTGCGCAGGGCCAGCATTGGTATGTAACACCCAAACATCGATGAACAATCCAGTTTATCCGACGTCAATAAGTGGAGCGAATACGGGTATCTCAGGTATAGCGTGTGTTGGTTGTTCGGTGACTGACGCTGCGAATGCAATAAGTTCAAGCACGACGGATTACGCAACCATCACAATGGCGGTGTCGGCTGGTAGTGTAGGTTCATTGGCGGTTAAAGACCAGATAACAGATTACGCAGCGGGAACATTTGCAGGGTTTAACATTTCAAACCCAGGTTTGATTGGGGCGAATTTGTTGTCAGGAATTACGATAAAGACGTACTTGAATGGAGCGTTGCAAGAGACGTCGAGCACAGGGACGCTGTTGTCATTAAATTCGGCGTTGTTGACAGGCACAGGAGAGCAGTTGGTAGGTATTGTCACAACGGCGGCCTTTGATGAGGTGAAGATTGAGATTAACAATTTATTGGGTGTTTTGAGCGTAACAAGGGTCTATGGTGCGGTATTCCAGACGTTTTGCGCTGGGCCTGCATTGTCATGTACGACAATAACGGATTTTGTACAACCAACGTATCCTGCGGTGATTAGTGGAAGCCGCACGGGTGTTTCAGGAGTAGCCTGTTTGCTTTGTGCTGTAAATGATGCAACAAATGTGGTAGATAATTCGAGTGCAAACTTTGCTGAAATTATTCTGACGGCAGGAGTTTTAGCCAACGGCTCGATTTCGATTAAAGATGGTGCTACGGTACACGCCGCAGGTGAATTTGTAGGTTTTGATATTGAAAATGCGTCGTTGATCGGGGTAAACCTCGTGAATGCCGCGACTGTTTCGACCTACTTGAATGGTGTTCTTAGAGAAACGAGCGGAGGAAATTTAATTTCACTTGAACTATTAAGCGCATCACGTCAAATTGTTGGATTTACCACCACACAAACATTTGATGAAGTGCGAATTACTGTAGGTAACTTGGCTTCGTTAGATATTGGCAACACCAAAGTGTTCAAGTTAATTATGAGGGGTGCTACTGCCGCAGGTTCTTTGCCTCCTGTAATCACAGCGACGACGGCAGCCAATACCTGTCCTAATGTAACGGTCAATTTGAATGCGTTGACAAATACAGGTACCGTACCAAGTGGTACGCATTTGGTTTGGAGTACTTCAAAAATTCCAACTTCAGCAGGTGATACACTGACAAATGCCACGGCTGTAGCTACTGCGGGCAAATATTACGCTTTGTATTTCGACAAAAACACGGGCTGTTTTAGCTTCAGGGCCGACTCGGTGACAGTGTCAATAAACGCTTGTGTTTGTGCCTCAGGTTCGGTAGCTCCTACGTTATCAGCAACGGCAACAACAAATGTATGCCCACTAACAACCGTAAGTTTGACAGGTTTGGTGACAAGCACGTGTCCAATAGGTTCACTTTTGGAATGGCATACCACAAATACGGGCTTGTCGGCATCCACAAAAGTACTTTTGCCAGGAACGGTGGGAGTAGGTGGCGTGTATTACCCTGTTTGCTACGATGCCATCAACAATTGTTATAGCCCTGCGCCAGCGGTTGGGGTAACAGTAACCCTTTCGTTGCCATGCGTGACTTTACCAACGCCCCAAACGGCCGTTACAGGAGAAGCCAAGACTGGAAATGCAGCTACTGAGTTGCAACCACAAGGAGGACTTTCGCCATATACGTATTCAAATGGCGCTTCTGATCCTGGCTGTACTGCACCAGTAGGAGCAACCCCGCTACCTCTAGCAAGTAATTTGACCATTAGTAGCACAACAGGTGCCTACTCATACACCGCACCAGCTACGCCAGGTACGTACTATTTCTGTGTCAAAGTATGTGATAGTACTACACCGATTGCGTTTTGCACGACTGTCACTTACACAGTTGTCGTAACTTCCGCAGGGCCTGTAGGTACAATTGATTGTCCAAAAACCCTCATCTATCCAGCACCAGTTGCAGGTACGCCAAGTCAGCATACGTTGGTAGTGACGGTCAATGTGACAACCGCAGGATGTTTTACGCCATTGACTGTGAGTGGTTCGGGAATAACACTCGCAAACGGTGTTACACAAGCATGTGCTACTAATACGGGAGTTCAGACATTGCACATTCCTATTCGCTATGACGGAACAGCGCTTGGTACGTTGAACTTCACCATCGGCTCTTTGACAACATGTACTGCTGATTTATTGACGATTACTCCTAAAAAGATTATCGCGGATGTCTGGACACTTGATAACTGTTCGGCAGTGCAAGTAGGACCACAATTGAAATAAATCATCATTACTCAACATAACGAACTTTGGATATGAGAACCAAGAGAATCTTTATAGGTTGGGTAATGAGCATTGTTTGGTTTTTGGGTATATCTATAGGATATGCCCAGCTGCCAACGGTGGATCTTACTACCCATCAGCCCACGGCGGCACCGCCAGCAGGGGCTACTTTTGAATGGCACAATGGCTTCCCTGTTTCAGCAGCCAACCTAATGACCAGTACCCAAGCGGCGGTAGCAGCCCCAGGGGTGTATTATGGTGTGTATAATTTTGGAACGTGTTACAGTCAAGCGTCGCCGCTTCGGGTTGCTACAAATTCTTGCCCTACCACAACGGTTGATTTACGGGCATTTGTAGATTCGACGGCCAAGCCATTTGGAACGATTGTTACCTTCCACAGCGCGCTTCCTGCTAGTAATGTCAATAGGTTGACAGCTAGCGCCGTCACTACGGCAGGGGCAGGTACTTTTTACGTAGCTTTTTATGACCCTGTGGCTTTATGTTTTAGCAGTGCAAGTGTGATTGTGGTAGCGAGTACCAATTGCGTGATTAACTATCCGCCTGTTGTCGTAGTGCCTCCTATTGTCACGACGCCAGGCGTAGCCAAAACGGTTTGTGGGGAAATCAACGATCCGAACGTTGGAGATACGCATACGGTAACCGTATGTGGTGCAGCCAGCAAAGGGACGACGGTTCAGACGGTGAACAATCAGACGGGTAAAGTCTGTATTACTTACACGCCAAATGTAGGCCAAACGGGTGTTGATAATGTATGTTTGGTTGTGTGTGATCAGGGTGGTTTGTGTGATACCGTCCGAGTTCCCATCACGATTGTGCCAGAGATACCGACCACACCAACGAACCAGCCTCCTGTGGTGGTAGTGACGCCAATAATCACGGTTCAGGACAGTACCACAACGACGTGTATGCCCATCTTAGACCCGAATGGATTGGGTACAAATAGCTTCACCATTTGCGGCGCACCAAAACACGGTACGGCGAATCCAATAACAACGGTAGGTGGACAGTTGTGCATCACTTATACACCTTCATCGGGTTATTTTGGACGGGATTCTATTTGTGTGATTGTTTGCGACAATGGCAGTCCATCCTTGTGTGACACGGTGAGTATTCCAATTACGGTGTATCCACGGGTTCTGGTACCGACCATCCCCCAACCGCCGATTGTGTCCTTGCCGCCAATCGTGACGAAGGAGGGTGTACCAGTATCGATATGTGGCCCGATTAGTGACCCCAACGGTAGCGATACGCATACTGTAACACAGTGTAATGTTCCTTTGAAAGGCACCGTATCAGGTTTGTCGGTCAACAACAGTAGCCACGAGGTATGTTTGACATACACCCCTCAGGCAGGCCAAACGGGCAACGACAAGGTTTGTTTAACAATCTGCGACCAAGGTAATTTGTGTGTAACGGTAGAAGTTCCAGTGACAATTATTCCGTCAAACTTCCCACCAGCTTGCTTGACAATGGAGTTGAAGGTGCTTCTTGAAGGGCCTTTTAACCCAAGTACAAGTAAGATGACAACAACGCTCAACCAACGTGGATTGTTACCTGGGCAAACGCCAATCGGCGATTTTGCGGTGGCAACGCCAAAAGGACAACCGTACAACGATGTGCCTTGGAACTATACAGGGACCGAAGGGCACGCCAGTGGGTTTATTTATCCAAATACCGTGGTTGATTGGGTATTGGTGTCGTTACGGACTGATTCTGTGAGTGTAAGCAACGTTTGGAAAGGAGCGGGGCTGTTGCATGACGACGGTACGATTACCTTTATTCAACCATGTTACACAATAAATACGACAGCGTCGGCTTTGTTTGTGGTAGTCGAGCACCGTAATCACCTCGGGGTAATGTCTCCCACAAAAGTGCCTATCGTAGCGGGTAAAATTTCTTTTGATTTTACGCAACAAGATAGCTACGTGACAACCGACCCGCCGTCGTTTGGACAAATCCAAGACGCTACCACCAACAAGTGGCTGATGTATGCGGCTGATGGCAACAAAGATGATTTCTTTGAAAACTTTGACATCAACTTCAACGACTCGAACAGGTGGAAACTCGAAAGTGGTATTTTCGACCAGTACAAAAAAGGAGACTACAACATGGATGCCGATGTAAACTTCTCTGACAGTGTACTTTGGAAGAAAAACAACGGACGTTATTCTCGTACTCCTCACTAATTCAGAAAAATGCGTTCGCCCTGCTTTTGTGGGGCGAACGTGTTGTTTCTCCGTAAAACGACTGGAATCATGAAAAAAATAACCTTATTATTCCTTCTCTTCGTCGGGCTGTGGAGCCAAGGAAACGCCCAAACCATGTTCAATGCCCGCCTTAGAGTAAGTAAAATCGACTGTAATGCCAAAATTGCCCAAGTGGATGTGGATGTCCGCGCGGTGTCAATGAACGATAATTTTAACATGGGAGATGCCAATTTTCGTTTTAGCTACGATAACCGTGTCCTCAAAAATCCCGTGCTAAAAAAACAATACCGATTTAGTAGCGAAGCCGAAAATGGCCAAGAATACGGCCCCCAAAACCTCAACGGCTCTACCGAAGGCCAGAACAAAGGCTTGGTTTCGTTGAATTTGTTTTACACAGGTACGGGAAAAAGCCCCCAACGCCTGACAACCGACTGGACCACGATTGCTACCGTTCAGTTTGATATTGTTAACACGACTACCGCTTCTACCTCACAGTTGACGTGGTACACGCCCCAAACCTTTCCCAAATCAGGTTTGTCGCAAGTGTTGACGACAACCAGTGGTTATGACTTGAAGGAAGTAAGCGCAGGGCAGTTCTCCAACGGCTCGTTGGCAGCTTTGTCGGAAGCGTGTCCGAACGTGACAACGACCACGCCGCCAAACAACAATAACACCGCTGGAGGAGGTACGACCACGGCGCCTACCAACACCTCAACGACCGACCCCACGGCCAACGTACCCGACCGTGTTGTGACGCCCACCGACGAGCCTGATTTGGTGATTCCCGAAGGGTTTTCACCTAATTCGGATGGCATCAATGACAAGTTTGTGATTACCAACAAACGCGGTATTAAGCTAAGTTTGGAGGTGTATAATCGTTACGGAGGAGTGGTATATAGCAACGCTGATTACCGCAACGATTGGCAAGGAAAAAGTACTGATACGGGCAAAGACGTGCCAGACGGAACGTACTTTTACATCATTAAGCTGGCCGATGGACAGCTGCACCGCAAGGCATTTACGATTGTAAGATAATCTTTTAATTTTTGCCGCTTGCCCGCTCGCCCCGACATCCAGTCGGGGCGAAAATGGCGTAGCGTCTCCGACGCCGTTATGGGTGGCAGCACAAAATGCCTAAGGGGAACAATGTTTGATTATTAGCCATAAAAAAAGCAGGTCAAAAACCTGCCCTCAACGTAGCTGCAACTTCAACGATAACTCCATAACAAAGGCTTCCCTTGGAAATTACTTTTTCAAAAAATATTTTCAAAAAATCCACTCAACTTGGAGTGGATTTTTTACTTAAAAACTGTCGAATTATAAAAATAATACTATTTTATACAACTAGTGTGAGTCT
>Ga0209794_1000924_pt1 | contig 29627 bp, 28 predicted proteins | sample EBPBio232013_DNA_FD_185869 | JGI IMG/M metagenome (GOLD analysis project Ga0209794, IMG submission 185869) | Wastewater treatment Type I Accumulibacter community from EBPR Bioreactor in Madison, WI, USA - Reactor 1_5/23/2013_ DNA (SPAdes)... | ecosystem: Engineered > Bioreactor > EBPR >... | reverse complement strand
TACACCGACGCCGCGCGCGAGCTGAACCTGACGCATGGCGCCGTCAGCCGGCAGATCCAGTTGCTCGAACGGGCGCTCGGCCAGCCGCTGTTCCGCAAGGACGGCCAGCGCCGCGTGGCCACGGCGCACGCCAAGGCTTTCGCGCGCGAGATCAGCGCCGCCTTCGACCACATCAGCGATGCCTCGCAGCGCTACGGCAAGGCGGCGCGCAGCAAGATCGTCCGCGTCAACGCGCCGGCCACCTTCGCGATGCGCTGGCTGATCCCGGCGCTGGTGGACTTTCGCGCGCGCCATCCGCATACCGAGGTGCGGGTGTCGACGGCGTTCAGCAACGAGCCGGCGCTGAAGGGCAGCTTCGACGTGGCGATCCGGCGCTCGCCGGCGGCCGACGCGGCGTTCGAGGTGGCCACGCTGTTCCGCGAGTCGACCACCGTGATCGCCAGCCCGGCGCTGCTGCGCGCGCAGCCCTTGCGGCGGCCCAGGGACCTGGGCAAGGCGGTGCTGCTGGCCAGCGAGTCGCGGCCGGGCGACTGGGAGGCCTGGCTGGCGGCGGCCGGCTGCGCCGCGCTGCGGCCGGCGCAGCAGCTTCGCTTCGACCACTTCTTCGTCACGCTGCAGGCCGTGGTCGACGGCATGGGCGTGGGCATCGGCTCGTTTCCCACGCTGTCGTCCGACCTCGCGCAGCAGCGCCTGGCGCTGCCGTTCCCCGACGTGCGCGTGCCCGGCAGCAGCTACTACCTGATGCTGCCGCGCGATGCCGACAAGCCGAGGTTTCTGTACGACTTCGTCGCCTGGCTGGTCGACGCCGGCCGCGCGGCGGAGCAGCAGGCGCTGTAGCGGCTGCCGACGATTCGCTTTCAGCCGCCCGTTTCCGCTCCCGGCCGCAGCAGCGGGCCGGCCGCTTCGCGCGCGCGTTCGCTGGCGGCGCGCGGCAGGCTGCCGGCCAGCGCCAGCGTGGCGCCGGCACCGAGCATGCGGCCGAACTCGGCACGCAACTGCGCACCGGAGACGGCCTGCAGCCGCTCGAGTTGCTCGGCAGGCGGCCGCGGGCGGCCGAAGGCGAAGACTTCCAGCGCCGCGTCTTCCAGCCGGCGCAGCGGGCGCTCCAGCGCGCGCAGGTGGCGCACGACGATCTGGTTGCGCGCGCGCTCCAGGTCCACCGCCTCGGTGCGCGCGGCCTGCTCGTGCAGCAGCGCGTCCAGCTCGCGCAGCGTGGGGTCGAGCTGCGCCGGCGCGGTGGAGACCTCGATGACGAACTGCCCGCCGGCCTCCATCACGTCGGCCGAGCAGGCGCTGTAGTAGGCCAGCGCGCGCTGCTCGCGCAAGCGGTCGAGCAGCGGGCTGCTCATGCCCTCGCCCAGCAGCGCGGCGGCCATCGCGGCGGTGGGGTCGTCGGCGCCGCGCGCGGCGATCGGAAAGCCCAGCACCAGGTGCGACTGGCTACTGCCCGCCAGCCGCCGGCTGTAGACGCCGCCGCGCCATTGCGGCGGCGCCAGCGCCGGCGCGTCGCCGGTGGGCAGGCCCGCGAAGGCGGCCTCCACCTCGCGGCGCACGGCGTCGACGTCCAGCGGCCCGGCCAGCGCGACGACGGTGCGGCCGCCGGTGTAGTGCCGGCGCACCCATTGCGCCAGCTCGTCGCGCGTGAAGCGCTGCAGGTTGCGGCGGCTGCCGATCACCGGCTGCGCCGCCGGGTGCGTGCCCCAGCAGCCCTTGTCGAACAGCTTGAAGGCGGTGGACAGCGGGTCGTCCTCGTCCTCGGTGAACTCGTGCAGCAGCACCTCGCGCTCGCGCTCCAGCTCGTCGGCCGGAAAGCTGGGCGTGGCCACCAGCTCGGCCAGCATGGCGATGAAGCGGCCGGTGTGCGCCGGCAGCCCGCGCATGTGAAAGGCGGTGTGGTCCTTGTCGGTGTGGGCGTTGACCTCGGCGCCCAGGCGCTCGGCGTCGAGGTTGATGCGGCGCGCGTCGCGCGTGGCCGTGCCCTTGAACACCATGTGCTCGACGGCGTGGCTGATGCCCGATTCGCGCGCGCCCTCGTGCTGGCTGCCGCTGTGGATGAAGACGGCCGCCGTCACGGTGGCGAGCTGCGGCATCGGGATCAGCAGCAGCCGCACGCCGTTGGGCAGCGGGTGGACGAGCGGGGCGGCGGCAGCGGCGGCGGAATGGGGCATGAGGGGCGCGATCTTAGGCGCCCCGCCGTGCCACCGCCGCGCCACCGCCGCGTCGTCAGTCGGCGGCGCCCGACGTTACCGCTCGCGCGGTTCGCCGCGGCCGTTGACGGTGACGGTCGCGCCCGGCGGCGCGGTGGTCTGCATGTGGTGCTCCTGGCCGCGGAACTGGTAGGTCACGTCCCAGTACTCGGCGCGCTGGCGGCCGCGCGGCTCGCTGCTGCAGCGCTGCACGTTGCGGACGGACGGTCCGTCGTCGCGGTTGACGTTGGCGCCCACGGCGGCGCCGGCCACCACGCCGCCGACGGTGGCCAGGTCGCGCCCGCTGCCGCCGCCGATCTGGTGGCCCAGCACGCCGCCGAGCACGGCGCCGACCACCGCGCCGGGCACGTTGGGCCGGCGCTCGTCGAGCACCTCGCGGCGCTCGACCCAGCAGCGTTGCTCGGGCGGGCCGACGACGGCGCGCACCGCCAGCACGCGTGCTTCGTACAGGCGTTCGCCGCGGCGGCGGTGGAAGTCCGGCCGGCCGTCGTGGCGGTCGCCGCCGTCGCGGGCGTTCATGTCCACCACGCGCAGCGACGACACGCGGTCGTTCAGCCCCATCGCATCGAGCGACGCATAGCGCCCCGGGCCCAGCACCACGCAGCGGCCGTTGAAGCCGGCGTCGTCGCAGACCTCCCAGCGCTGGCCGTTGATGACCAGCGACGAGGCGCGGTCGTTGAAGCCCATGCGCGACAGATCGGCAACGGCGCGGTCGACGTTGACGGTCTCGCCGCGGAAGCCTTCGCGCGAGTACAAGGTGGCCTGCGCCAGCACCGGCGCGGCAAAGGCGACGGCGGCGGCGGCCAGCACGGTCTGCAAAGCGGTTTTCATCGGTCCATCTCCTGGTGGCGCGCCGGGGCGCGCGGTGAACCGAGGTTCGCCCAAGGCGCCAAGCCGCCGGCAGCGGACGGTGCCGGGCCGGCCGGTAGGTGCGGTCCTACACCAAAGGAGGGCGCGCGCGGCGCCATCGGTCACAATGCCGGGTTCGCCGCCGACCCCTATCGAGCCTACCGAGCCCACCGAGCCTGAGCACCGCCATGCCCGCCAACATCCTGCAATCCCTGTTGCCCGCGCTGAAGGGCCAACGCGTGGGCATCGCCTTCTCGGGCGGCCTGGACACCAGCGCCGCGGTTCACTGGATGCGCGCCAAGGGCGCGATTCCCTGCGCCTACACGGCCAACCTCGGGCAGCCCGACGAGAGCGACTACGAAGAGATCCCGCGCAAGGCGCTGGCCTATGGCGCGGAGATCGCCCGCCTGGTCGACTGCCGCGCGCAGCTGGTGGCCGAAGGCATTGCCGCGATCCAGGCCTGCGCCTTCCACATCAGCACGGCCGGCGCCACCTACTTCAACACCACGCCGCTGGGGCGCGCCGTCACCGGCACCTCGCTGGTCGTGGCGATGCGCGACGACGGCGTCAACGTCTGGGGCGACGGCAGCACCTACAAGGGCAACGACATCGAGCGCTTCTACCGCTACGGCCTGCTCGCCAACCCCTCGCTGCGCATCTACAAGCCCTGGCTGGACCAGGCCTTCATCGACGAGCTGGGCGGCCGCAAGGAGATGAGCGAGTACCTGCAGGCCGCGGGCTTCGACTACAAGATGAGCGTCGAGAAGGCCTACAGCACCGACAGCAACATGCTCGGCGCCACGCACGAGGCCAAGGACCTGGAGTACCTGAACCAGGGCATCCGCATCGTCAACCCGATCATGGGCGTCGCCTTCTGGCGCGACGACGTGCCCGTCAAGGCCGAGGAAGTGACCGTGCGCTTCGAGGAAGGCCGCCCGGTGGCGCTGAACGGCCGCACGTTCGCGAGCGACGTCGAGCTGTTCGAAGAGGCCAACCGCATCGGCGGTCGCCACGGCCTGGGCATGTGCGACCAGATCGAAAACCGCATCATCGAAGCCAAGAGCCGCGGCATCTACGAAGCCCCGGGCATGGCGCTGCTGCACATCGCCTACGAGCGGCTGGTGACCGGTATCCACAACGAGGACACCATCGCCCAGTATCGCGCCAACGGCCGCACGCTGGGCAAGCTGCTGTACCACGGCCGCTGGTTCGACCCGCAGGCGCTGATGCTGCGCGAGACGGCGCAGCGCTGGGTGGCCAGCGCCATCACCGGCGAGGTGGTGCTGGAACTGCGCCGCGGCAACGACTACTCGATCCTCGACACGCAAAGCCCCAACCTGACCTACGCGCCCGAGCGGCTGAGCATGGAGAAGGTGGAAGGCGCCTTCACGCCGGCCGACCGCATCGGCCAGCTGACCATGCGCAACCTCGACATCAGCGACACGCGCGCCAAGCTGGGCGTGTACACCGGCGCCGGGCTGCTGGCCGGCGCCGGCGGCAGCATTCCGCTGCTGCAGCCGCCCAAGGATTCGTCAGGCTCGTGACGGCGCGCGCCGGCACACTCGAAGCAAACCCGGAGGACAAGAACCCATGTTGGATGAACTCGACGACGGCGCCCGCATCGGCGTCTGGACCGCGCTGGGCGTGGTCGCCTTCCTGCTGTTCGGGCTGCTCGGCGGCCTGGCGCTGAAGACGCTGCACGACAAGCGCGCGCCGGCGGTGGCCGCCGCCGCCGCGGCGCCGGCGGCGGCCGTGGCCGTCGAAGCGGCCGAGTTGCTGGTCGAAGGCCCGCTGGCCGGCGACCTGGTCGCCACGCTGTACTTCGACGTCGGCCAGGCCGCGCTGCCGCCCGATGCCGCCGCCGCGCTGGAAGCCGCCCGCGCCGCCGCGGCCGCCGCGCCGGAGCGCAAGCTGGTGCTCTCGGGCTTCCACGACGCCAGCGGCGACCCGGCCAAGAACGCCGAGCTGGCCAAGGAGCGTGCCAAGTCCGTGCGCGCCGCGCTGTACGCCGCCGGCGTGGCGCCCGGCCGCGTGGCGCTGCGCAAGCCCGAGTCGACCACCGGCGACGGCAGCGACCGCGAAGCGCGCCGCGTCGAGGTGCGGCTGCTGCCCTTCTGAGAAGCGCCACTTAAGTGGTTGATTGGCCTTGGGGTGTTCAGGCCAGTCGAGCGGCAGGTGCTGGTGGGACGATGGCCAGGCCGAATCCGCGAGCCGTCTCGGTGCGCTGACGCACGACGCGTTGGCGCCGGCGATCTTCGCGGCACAGCGGTCCCTGGTTGGCGGACGCCTGGTCTCGCGTCAGCATGCGGTAGACCAGCCGGGCGAGCGGGCGAGCGGGCTGGCGGGCCGGGCGGCCGGCTTCAGGGACCGGTTGCCGGTGCGCTTGAACGTCGCGGCGACGCGCCTGACACGAACGACGCGGCAGCGGGCATCGGCAGAGGGGAATGCAGGTTCATACGGCTTGGCAGCGGCGAATCGACCGCGCCAGTCCGAGTCTTGCGCGGGCGCCGGCGCCGGCGCAGGATCGGCGCAAAGAGTACGGTGAGATCCGGATGATCTGTTTCGGGATGCTTGACGATCGGATGGTTGTGGTGGGCTACACGCGCGCGTGGCGCGGATCGTCATGTCGGTAGCATGAGGAAAGCCAATGACCGCGAGCAAGCGCGTATCGCGCCCCTCCTCGGGCTCTGATCTGCAGAGGGTCGCCGCCCACGTCATCCAGCCGGAAGAGTACGACGAACTCCCTGAACTGACTGATGAGATGCTGGCGCAAGGCAAAGTGAACAGGGGTGGTCGCCCCAGGTCACTGAACCCGAAGCGGCTGATCTCCATCCGACTGACGGAGGACGTAATTCAACGTTGGCGCGCAACAGGGCCAGGGTGGCAGACGCGAATGGCTGAAAAGCTAAGGCAATGCTGAACAACCCATCGCATCGTCCGGGTCGGTCAGCGTGATTTCACAATACTGAATCTGAGCGTCCAAATCGACCGAAATCGGGCGCTTTGCAGCCCGAATCGGGCCTCGAGGCGCCTCGTGCGCCCGATTCGGGCGCACTCATGCCTGCAGGCGCTTGCGCGCCAGGTAGATGTTGGCCAAACCCAGCGCGACGAACGCCCGCGTCGCGTTCTTGGCCAGCCCGCGGTAGCGCACCTTGTTGAAGCCCCACAGTCGCTTGACCACCGCGAACACGTGCTCGACCCGCGAGCGCACCTTCGATTGAATGCGGTTGACGATGCGCTGCAACTCGGCCGCGATGCCGCTGCCTTTGACCCGCTGGTTCGTACGGTCGCGCGCCGCCGGCGCCTTCGACGCAATCAGATCTGGCTGCGACGCGTAGGCGCTGTCGCCCCACAGATCTTCCTCGGCCCCGTGCAGCAACTGCGGCAGCGGGTGCTTGTCATGCACGTTGGCCGACGTCACCACGGCGCTGTGCACCAAGCCCGTCCGGCTGTCCACGCCGATGTGCAGCTTCATGCCGAAGTACCACTGCCTTCCTTTGCTCGTCTGGTGCATCTCGGGGTCGCGTTCGCCGCTGGCGTTCTTGGTCGAACTGGGCGCCGAGATGATCGTCGCGTCGACGATGGTGCCGGTGCTCAGCTTCATGCCCTGGTCCTGCAGCACCTGACCGACCTTGGCGAACAGCGCCGCGCCCAACTCGTGCTTCTCAAGCAGGCGCCGAAACCTCAGCAGCGTGGTGCCGTCGGGCACACGCTCGCGGCCCAGGTCGATGCCCACGAAGCGGCGCAGCGCGGCGCTGTCGAGCAAGGCCTCTTCACAAGCCTCATCGGCCAAGTTGAACCAATGCTGCACGAAATACATGCGCAGCATGCGCTCAAGGCCCACCGGCGGGCGGCCGTTGCCAGGCTTGGGATAGTGCGGCTCGATCACCGCGCACAGGTCGTCCCAAGGCACCACGCGCTCCATCGTCGCCAGGAACTCGTCGCGCCGCGTCGGGCGGCGGAACCGCTCGAAGTTCTCGCCTTGGTCGGCGGCCATCGCAAGGGTTTGCTGCTTCATCGGTTGATAACGTCCAATTGACGCGAGCGGCTGACCTTTTGCAGCGTTGCCTTAAGTACCGAGACGTCTTTGTTGATGCTGATCCATTCGAGAATCCGAATGAGCGATTCATCTGCATTGAGAAAGAGAACGGCGAACTAGTTGACCTGTCGGTGAAGCAAAAGGAACGCCTCGCGCCGCTGCCCGAAGGGCGGATCCTGAGGCTCTGGCCAACGTTCTCGCAGAGCCGAAGTCAGACCACTGACTATCAGTTCAACTTTCAAGGCGCTCCATTCTCGCCACCCGGCAACTATGGTTGGCAGACGCCCATTACAGGACTCCAGCGTTTGGCCAAGGCCGACAAGTTGCATCCCATCGGAAAGTCGTTGCGCTGGAAGGTCTATTTCGACCTTTTCCCCTTCAAGGCGGTAAACAGCGTTTGGTCCGATATTCGGCCCGGCGGATTCGGTGTCGAACGCGTGTACGTCGTTCAAACGGATGTGCGCGCGATTGAGCGTTGCCTACTGATGACCACGGATCCCGGTGACCTCGTTGTCGATCCTACGTGCGGATCTGGCACCACAGCCTATGCGGCTGAGCAATGGGGCCGTCGGTGGATAACGATGGACACTTCTCGCGTGGCACTGGCGCTCGCGCGCGCACGCATCATGGGCGCTCGCTATCCCTACTACTTGCTCGCCGACACCCCTGAAGGGCAGCGCAAGGAAGCTGAAATCACGCGCAGCGTGCCAAGCAGCCAAGCAACGCGCGGCAACATCCGCCAGGGCTTCGTCTATCAGCGCATGCCGCGAATCTCATTGAAAAGCATCGCTAACAACGCCGAGATCGACGTGATCTGGGAGACCGCGCAGAGGAAGCTGGAGCCGCTGCGCGAGGCGCTGAACGTTGCCCTCAAGAAGGACTGGCAGGACTGGCAGATCCCGCGCGACGCGGACGCCAAGTGGAGCGACAAGGCCAAGAAGCTGCACGCCGACTGGTGGGCCGCTCGCATCGAGCGCCAGCGCGAGATCGACGCCTCGATCGCGGCCAAGGCCGAGAGCGAGTACCTTTACGACAAGCCCTACGAGGACAAGAAGCGCGTGCGCGTGGCCGGCCCGTTCACCGTGGACTCGCTCAGCCCGCACCGTACGCTGGCTTTTGCCATCGACGACGGGTTGATCGACGGCGTGCGGCAACCCAAGGCCGAGTACGAAGCCAAGGCGGACTTCGCGTCCGTGATGCTGGAGAACCTGAAGGCAGCCGGCGTGCAACAGGCGCACAAGGCCGATCGCATCAGCTTCACCAGCATCGTCGGCTGGCCGGGCGAATACATCTGCGCCGAAGGGCGCTACATGGAGGGTGAGAAGGAGCGCCGAGCCGCCATCTTCTTCGGCCCCGAGTTCGGCACCGTCTCACGGCCAGACCTGGTGGGCGCCGCCCGCGAAGCGGCCGACGCCGGCTTCGACGTGCTGATCGCCTGCGCCTTCAACTACGAGGCGCACGCGGCCGAGTTCGAGAAGCTGGGCCGCGTGCCGGTGCTGAAGGCCCGCATGAACCCCGACCTGCACATGGCAGGTGAGCTGAAGACGACGGGCGCGGGCAACCTGTTCGTGGTGTTCGGCGAACCCGACATCCGCATCGAGCCCGTCGTGGGTGGTTCAGCCGACGGCCAGGTGCGCGTGCGCGTGAAGGGCGTGGACGTGTTCCGCCCGCAGACCGGCGAGATCGAAAGCGGCGGCACCGACAGCATCGCGCTGTGGATGATCGACACCGCGTACAACGAAGAGAGCTTCTTCGTCCGTCAGGCCTACTTCCTGGGTGCATCCGACCCGTACAAGGCGCTGAAGACGACGCTGAAGGCCGAGATCGACGCCGAGGCTTGGGCCACGCTCAACAGCGACGTGTCGCGCCCGTTCGAGAAGCCGAAGACCGGGCGCATCGCGGTGAAGGTGATCAATCACCTGGGCGATGAGGTCATGAAGGTGTTCGGGGTGAACTGAAGCAGGTTGCTCCAGATGGTGAAAACGCCGGCGGCAGACCCGACGGGCTACGAAACACAGATGACCCGGTTGGATCGGTTCATCGCCAGTCTTCCGTTGTGCCAGCTTTGTGCCAAGGTCCAGAAACTCGGTATTTCCGGCGGCGGCGGCAATAAGCAAAACGGCCTAGCGTCGCCGCTAGGCCGTTGATTTTCAACGTCTTATCCGTTGAGGTGTTTGGTGGGCCCTGTAGGATTCGAACCTACGACCAACGGATTAAGAGTCCGCTGCTCTACCAACTGAGCTAAGAGCCCGAAAACCGTGCGCCTGGACGGCCCTGCACGATCTTGGTGGGTCGTGCAGGATTCGAACCTGCGACCAACGGATTAAAAGTCCGCTGCTCTACCGACTGAGCTAACGACCCCATCCGCAGAGCCGCGCATTATAGCCATGAATCCGCAGGCCCCGACCGGCCAGCGGCGGGCGCCGCGACCAGCCGCGCCAGCACCTCGCCGGCGGCCACCAGGCCGAAGGTGGCGGTGACGGTCACGCTCGATCCATAGCCGGCGCAGGCCAGCGCGGCGCCGGGGGCGCCGACGGTGCCGATGCCGTCGACCTCGCAGCCGGCTTGCGTGGGACGTTGGACGCTCTCGCGCGAGAACACGCAGCGCACTCCGATCGGCCCGCTGCGCGGCGCCGTGCCGGCCTGGCGCAGGCGCTGGCGCAGGCTGGCCAGCAGCGGGTCGTGCGTGGTCTCGGCGAGGTCGGCCACGGCCACCTGCTGCGCCTGGCGCTTGCCGCCGGCGGCGCCCACGCAGACCAGCGGACGGCGCCCCGCGATCGCCCAGGCCGCCAGCGCCGCCTTGGCGCGCACCTGGTCGCAGGCGTCGACCAGCACGTCCACCGGCGCCGGCAGCAGGGCCGGCCAGTTGCCGGGCTCGACGAAGTCTTCCACCGCCGTCACGCGGCAGCCCGGGTGGATCAGCGCGATGCGCTCGGCCAGCGCCTGCGCCTTGCTTTGGCCCAGCGTGGGCGTCGTCGCCTGCACCTGGCGGTTGATGTTGGATTCGGCCACGTGGTCGAGGTCGATCAGCGTCAGCGCGGCGACGCCGCTGCGCGCCAGCGCCTCCACGGTCCACGAGCCGACGCCGCCCAAGCCGACCACCGCGACGCGCGCGGCGCGGATGCGCGCGTAGCCGGCGTCGCCGTACAGCCGCCGCAGGCCGCCGAAGCGGCGCTCGAGGTCGGCTTCGTCGGCCTCGTCGCCTGGGCCGGCGGCGCCGGCGCCGGCAGCGTCGGTCATAACGCTCAAAGCGAACGTTCGAGGCGCCAGGTCTGCCAGCGCAGGCCCAGCACGGCGCCGACGATGATGGCGGCCAGCGCGATGAAGCTGCCGATGGCCAGCGTCGACACGCCCGACAAGCCCTGGCCGATGGTGCAGCCCATCGCGGTGACGCCGCCCACGCCCATCAGCGCGGCGCCGGCCAGGTGGTTGGCGGTGTCTTCCACGCCGCCGAAGCCTTCCCAGCGGAAGCTGCGCGTGAGCAGCGCGACGAGGCCCGAGCCGACGATGACGCCGAACACGCTGACGATGCCGATGGTCAGCGTCTTGCTCTTGTCGCTGTAGAGGATCAGCCAGTCCAGCGCATAGGCCACCGGCGAGACGAAGCTCAAGGACTCCATGCTGCGCGAGTTGGTGGCCAGGAAGGTGGGCTCCAGCGTCTGCGGATGCTCGGGCAGGTAGCCCAGCCGGCCCGACACCCACCACACCGCGGCGATCACCGCGCCGATGCCCACGCCGCCCAGCAGCACGTCGCCGCTGCGGCCTTCGCGCCGCGCCAGCGCAAAGGCCACCAGCGCCAGCCCGAGCACGCCGCCGACGCCCAGGGCCAACGCTTGACGCGAGGCGCCGGTGGCGGCGGCCAGCAGCGAGGGCAGGTCCTGCCCCGGCGCCAGCGTGAGCGCGGCCGCATCGACCGTGGCCACGCGCCAGACGGCCGTCAGCCCGCGCAGCGTCATGTAGGCGCTGAGGCCCAGCATCATGAAGACCACCAGCGACTTCAGGTTGCCGCCGCCGATGCGCACCAGCGTCTTGCTGCCGCAGCCCGAGGCCAGCACCATGCCGAAGCCGAACAGCAGCCCGCCGAGCGCGTTGGACAGCCACAGCAGCCGCGGCGCTGCGTAGATGCTGTTCTTCGCCTCGACCCAGCCCAGCGCCACCATCGCGTTGAAGCCCAGCATCGCCACGCCCAGCGCCAGCGCCCACATGCGCATGCGCGCCCAGTCGCCGATGTTGACGATGTCGGCCACCGCGCCCATCGTGCAGAAGTGCGTGCGCTGCGCGATGGCGCCGAAGACCACGGCCAGCGCGAAGCTGGCCCACAACACCTGCTGCACCAGGCCGGGAAGGTCGGATTCCTGCATCTCAATGCCCGCCCGGCCGCCCGAAGGGCATTGAGCGCCCCCTCGGGGGGCAGCGAACGGAGTGAGCGTGGGGGCGAAGCATCTGCGCGATTCTAGGATCGCGCCTGTCTTACTTCAGCGAAGCGAGACGTTCCTTGCCGGCCTGCGCGGCCTCGGACTTGGGGTAGGCCTTGATCAGCTCGTCCAGCGTCTTGCGTGCGGCCTTGGGGTCCTTCATCTCGGCCTGGCTGTTGGCCAGCGCCAGCAGCGCCTCGGCGGCGCGCGGGTGCTCGGGCGCGGCGCTGACGAAGGCGCGGAAGGTGGCGATGGCTTCCTTGTAGTCGCGCCGCGCGTATTGCGCGTTGCCCAGCCAATAACGCGCAGAATCAGCGTAGCCGCTGGCCGGGTAGCGGCGCTGGAAGGCGGCCAGCGCCGGGGCGGCCTTGTCGAAGTCGCCGCTGCGCATCAACGCCACGGCGTCGTCGTAGGCCTTGCGCTCGTCGGGGTCGGCGTTGAACTCGCGGCCGTCGACCGTCACGCGCACGGGTTCGAGCTTGCGCACGCGCTCGTCCACGCTTTGGCCGAGGTCGCGCTGGCGCTTCTGCAGCTCGGCCAGGTCGCGTTGCAACTGCTCGTCGCTGCCGCGCAGCCTGGCCATGTCGCCGCGCAGCAGTTCGAGCTGGGTGTTCAGGTCGAGCAGGCTGCGCTGCAAGACCTTCACCTGCTCCAGCAACTGGGCGTTGCTGGCGGCCAGCTCGGCGCTGCGCGCCTTGGACTGCTCGTCGGTCTGCGTGATGCGCGCGCGCAGGTCGAGGATGGCCTTGCGCGCCTCGTCGTCGTCGAACAGGCCGGCGCGCGCCGGCGCGCCGACCAGCGCCGTGGTGGACAGCGCGCACGCCGCCAGCAGCCGCCAGCAAGGCCTCATCTCATCGGTCCTTCAGCTCGGCGCGGCGGTTCTTGGCCCAGGCGTCTTCGTTCTCGCCCTGCGCCGCGGGGCGCTCCTCGCCGTAGCTCACCGCCTCCACCTGCGCCGGGCCGACGCCCAGCAGTGCCAGCGAGCGGGCCACCGCCTCGGCGCGCTTCTGGCCGAGCGCCAGGTTGTATTCGCGGCTGCCGCGGTCGTCGGTGTGGCCTTCCACCACCATGTGGCGCTGCTTGTTGGCCACCAGCAGCCGGGCGTTGCCTTCGACGACGGGCCTGAACTCGTCCTTGACGACGAAGCTGTCGAAGTCGAAGTAGACGACGCGCGCGATCTGCGATTGCGAAGCGGTGCCGGCACCGGCGCCCTTGGTGAGGTCGACCGACGCCACCTGCGACTGCGCCGTGGGCGAGGTGTTGGCGCCGGCGCCCTTGCCCGCGGCATCGGCGTTGACGACCGTGGGCGTGCGCGATTCGACGGGCGTCTCGTTGAGCTTGACGCCGGAAGCACAGCCGGCCAGCAAGACGGCGCAGGCCAGCGCGGACAGCGAAGAAACGGGCTTGAAGGTCATGGGCATCTCCTGGGCCGTGGGAAAGAGAAAAACGCGTGAACGCGAGAACGCAAGCGGGCCGGCGCGCTTCAGCGGTTGAACGGGCCCCAGGCCGGCTCCAGCATGTCGGCGCCGCTGCTCACCAGGCGCGTCTTGATCTTGCCATCGAGCGTGGTGGTCATCAACATGTCGCGCCCGCGCTCGCGCGAGGTGTAGACGATCAAGCGCCCGTTGGGCGCGAAGCTGGGGCTTTCGTCGTCGCTGGTGTCGGTCAGCAGGCGCGGCGCGCCGCCGGCCGCCAAATCGAGCAGCGCCAGCTTGAAGGCACCGCCGCCCTGGCGCGCCACGTAGGCCATCAGCTTGCCGTCGGGGCTGATGGCGGGGCTGATGTTGTGCGCGCCGCTGAAGGTCACGCGCTCGGGCGTGCCGCCGGCGATGGGCACGCGGTAGATCTGCGGGCTGCCGCCGCGGTCGCTGACGAAGTACACCGTGCGGCCGTCGGGGGCATAGACGGCCTCGGTGTCGATCGAGTTGCTGCTGGTCAGCCGGCGCGGCGTGCCGCCTTCGCGCGGCATCACGAAGAGCTGGGCGATGCCGGCGGTCGACAGCGTCAGCACCAGCTCGCGGCCGTCGGGCGACCAGGCCGGCGCGCTGTTCGAGCCGCGGAAGTTGGCGATCTGCCGCCGCTCGCCGCTGCTCAGGTTCTGCACCCAGACCACGGCCTTCTGGCTTTCGAAAGAGACGTAGGCGAGCTCCTTGCCGTCGGGCGACCAGGCCGGGCTGATGATGGGCTCGGGGCTGTTCAGCGGCACCTGGCCGCCTTCGCCGTCGGCATCGGTCACGTGCAGCGTGTGGCGGCGGCCGTTGCGCACCACGTAGGCGATGCGGGTGGCGAAGACGCCGGGCTCGCCGGTGATGGCCTGGTAGATCTCGTCGGCCACGCGGTGCGCGGCCAGGCGCAGGTCGGCCGCCACCACCACCTTGCTCTGGCCCAGCAGTTGTTCGCCGCGCACGGCGTCCCACAGCTTGTAGCGCACGTCGAAGCGGCCGTCGGCCAGGCGGCTGACCGAGCCGGCCACCAGCGCGTCGAAGCCGCGCGCGCGCCAGTCGGCGGTGTTGACGCTGCTGCGCTCGTCGAGCGCGCTGCCCGCCGCATCGGCGGCGCGGAACAGCCCGCTGCGCTGCAGGTCGGCGCGGATGATGGCGCCGAGCGCGGTGCCGGCCTTGTCCTCGTCGCGGAAGTTGGCCACGACGATGGGCACCTGGGTGGCGCCGATGCCCGAGATCTCGACCCGGAACTGCGCCGCCGCGGGGCCGCCGGCAAAGGGAATGGACAGCGCGCCGAGCGCGCCAAGAAGCTGTCTGCGGGATGGCATGCGCCCGATGGATCGCGTTGGTGAAGAAAGGTTCACTGAACCTGAACGGGTGGGTGAACGGCCAGCGTCGCGGATTGTAGGCAGGGGCCGCCGCGATAATGCCGCCGCCGCATGGCTCCCACTGCATGCCTTCCACTGCATGGCTTCGATCACCCAGCGCCTGGCGCGCATCGCCCCCTACCTGAAGTCCGGCCGCCGCGCGCTGGCGCTGGCCGGCCTGGGCGCCGTGGTGGGAGCGTCCACCGAGCCGATGATCCCGGCGCTGCTGCAGCCGCTGCTCGACCAGGGCTTCACCGCGCGCGCGCTGCCGCTGTGGAGCATTCCGCTGGCGTTGATCGCGCTCTTCTTCGTGCGCGGGCTGGCCGGCTTCGTCGCCCAGTACGGCCTGGCCAGCGCCGCGCAGAACGGCGTGCTGCAACTGCGGCAGGACATGTTCGAGCGGCTGCTGCGCGCCGAGCCTGGGCTGTACACCACGCACACCGCCAGCCAGCTGACCAACACGCTGGTCTACGAGGTGCAGCAAGGCACCACGCAGTTGATCGGCGCGCTGCTCACGCTGCTGAAGGATTCGCTGACGCTGCTGGCGCTGCTGGGCTACCTGCTGTGGCTGAACTGGCCGCTGACGCTGTTCGTCGGCCTGCTGTTCCCCACGCTGGCGCTGGTGATGCGCACGCTGGGCCGCCGGCTGCACCGGCTGACGGTGCTGGGCCAGGGCGCCACCGACGACCTGGCCTACGTGGTGGAAGAAAACGTGCTGGCCTGGCGCATCGTGCGCTTGCACGACGCCGGCGCGCAGCAGGCGGCGCGCTTCGCCGACAAGGCGCGGCTGCTGCGCCGGCTGCTGCTGAAGTCGGTGGTGGCGGCGGCCACGATCACGCCGGTCACGCAGATGCTGGCGGCCTTCGCGCTGTCGGCCGTCATCGCGGTGGCGCTGTGGCAGGCCGGCGCCGGCGGCTCGTCGGTGGGCAGCTTCGTCGCCTTCATCACCGCGATGCTGCTGCTGGTGCAGCCGATCAAGCATTTGTCCGACGTGATGGCGCCCATCACGCGCGGCCTGGCCGCGGTGGAGCGCAGCGTCGACCTGATCGAGCAAAGCCCCTTCGAGGCCGGCGGCACGCACGCGCCGGCGCGCGCCGAAGGCCGCATCGAGCTGCACGACGTGGTCTTGCGCTACCGCGCCGACGCCGAGCCGGCGCTGGCGTCCTTGAGCCTTCGCATCGAGCGCGGCGAGACCGTCGCGCTGGTCGGCCCCTCCGGCGCGGGCAAGAGCAGCCTCGTGAACCTGCTGCCGCGCTTCATCGAGCCCAGCGCCGGGCAGATCCGCCTCGACGGCCGGCCGCTGCGCGACTGGGACACGCGCGCCTTGCGCCGCCAGTTCGCGCTGGTCAGCCAGGACGTGGTGCTGTTCAACGACAGCGTGGCCGCCAACGTGGCACTCGGTGACGACGTCGACGAGCCGCGCGTGCGCGAGGCGCTGCGCGCGGCCAACCTGCTGGACTTCGTCAACGCGCTGCCGCAGGGCCTGCAGACGCTGGTGGGCCACAACGGCAGCCAGCTCTCGGGCGGCCAGCGGCAGCGGCTGGCGATCGCGCGCGCGGTGTACAAGGACGCGCCCATCCTCATCCTCGACGAAGCCACCTCGGCGCTGGACGCCGAGAGCGAGCGCGCCGTGCAGGACGCGCTGGAGCGCCTGATGCAAGGCCGCACGACGCTGGTGATCGCGCACCGCCTGGCCACCATCGAGCATGCCGACCGCGTGCTGGTGCTCGACGGCGGCCGCCTGGTCGAGCAGGGCAGCCACGCCGAGCTGCTGGTCCGCGCCGGGTTGTACGCGCGCCTGCATGCCATGCAGTTCCGCAACTGAAGGAGAAAGACCATGAGCGTCCCGATTTCTCGCTGGCCGGTGCCCGACCTCAACGGCCTGCCCGAGGACATCAAGTCCCGCATCCTGGAGGTGCAGGCCAAGAGCGGCTTCGTGCCCAACGTGTTTCTCGCGCTGGCGCACCGGCCGGCCGAGTGGCGCGCCTTCATGGCCTATCACGACGCGCTGCTGGTCAAGGACACGGGCAGCCTGACCAAGGGCGAGCGCGAGATGATCATCACCGCCACCTCGGCCGCCAACCACTGCCTGTACTGCGTGGTGGCGCACGGCGCGATCCTGCGCATCTACGAGAAGAAGCCGCTGGTCGCCGACCAGGTGGCCATCAACTACCGCAAGGCCGACATCCCGCCGCGCCAGCGCGCGATGCTCGACTTCGCAATGAAGGTCTGCCAGCGCTCGCACGAGGTCGACGAGGCCGACTTCGAGCGCCTGCGCCCGCACGGCTTCAGCGACGACGACATCTGGGACATCGCCGCGATCACCGCGTTCTTCGGCCTGTCCAACCGCCTGGCCAACGTCAGCGGCATGCGGCCCAACGACGAGTTCTACCTGATGGGGCGCGTGCCGCGCACCAAGTAACCCCGTGACCGCGGGCCGGCCGTAGAAGCCAGCGTGGACAGCGAAGACGACGATGCCCTGATGCGCGCTTTCGCCGGCGGCGACGCGCGGGCCTTCGAGCGCCTGTACCGGCGCCACCAGGCCGCCCTGTATCGCTTCGTGCGCCGCGTGCTGGGCACGTCGCTGGCGGCGCAGGCCGACGAGGTGTTCCAGGACACCTGGCAGCGCGTGATCCAGGCGCGCGAGCGTTGGTCGCCGCAGGGCGCCAGCTTTCGCACCTGGCTCTTCACGCTGGCCCACCACCGCGCCATCGACTGCCTGCGCAAGAGCGGGCGCGAAGTCTCGGTCGACGCACCCACCGCCGCCGACGACGACGCCCGCGAGCCCTGGGCCGACTGGCCGGCGGCCGATGCGCAAGACCCGGCCCAGCTGGCCTTCTGGCGTGCCGCCGGCCAGCGCCTGCTGCAATGCCTGGATGGGCTGCCGCCGGCGCAGCGCAGCGCCTTCCTGCTGCACCACGAGGACGGCCTCGGCCTCGACGAACTGGCGCGCGCGCTGGACCTCGGCTTCGAGACCGCCAAGAGCCGGCTGCGCTACGCGATGAACAAGCTGCGCGCCTGCATGGGCGCCTACCTGCCGGCGGGAGACCTGGCATGAGCGACACCGGCGACGAGCTGCCGCGCGACGAGCACCTGCGCGCCGCGCTGCGCCACGCGCCCGACCGCGACGCCGCGGCGCCCGCGGCCTTGAGCGAACGCATCCTGGCCGAGGCCCGCGCGGCGGTGGCCACGGCGCCGGCACGGGCACCGGCGCGGGCATCGACACGGGCATCGGCACGGGCGGCGACACCACCGCCGCGGCCGGGTTTCGTCGAACGTTGGCGCGCCGGGTGGTCGCGGCCGCTCGCCGCCGGTGCTTTCGCGTCGCTGCTGATTGCCGGCTTCGTCGGCCTGATGTGGCGCGAAGGGCCGCCGCCGGAGGCCTTCCCCGGCGGCGACACCACCGCGCCGGCGGCGGCACCGGCGCCGATGCCGGCTCCGGCACCCTCGCCGAAGGCCGAGCAAGCCCCCGCGGCCGTTGTGCCGCCACCGCCACCGCCACCGCCACCGCAGCGCCCGCCCGAACGCCGGCGCGAGCGCGAGGCCACGGCCGCTAAGCCGCCACCGCCGCCGCCGCCGCCGCCGCCCAGCCCGCCGCCCGAGGCGGCAACCGGCGCCGTACCCGCCGCACCCGCACCCGCGCCGGCCGCAGCGCCGCCCCCGCCGCCGCTGTCCAAGGCCCAGCAGGCGACCCCCGACCGCGCGGCCGAACGCGCCGACGCGGCGGCCGCCAATGCCCTGCCGGCACCGGCCGCCGCACCGCGGCCGGCCCCCGGCCTGGGCCGCGTCGCCGCGCCACCGCCCGACCCGCTGGCCGCCGCGCTGAACGCGCTGGCAGGCAGCGCTGACGACCCTTCGCTGCGCGAGCGCCTGACCGCGCTGCGCGAGCGCGTGCAATCCGCGTGGACGCCCACCGCCGTGCCGTCCGCTCCGCCCGAAGCGCTGCAGGCCGCCGACGGCCGCGCGCTCGGCCGCTTGTGGATCGAGCCCGGCCGCATCGTCTGGCAGGACCCGCAGGGCCGCACCTGGCAGGCCGCGCTGGCCCGCTGAAGCGCGGGGCCGCTGTCGGCCGCATGCAACGCGCCACGGCGCGAGCCGCCGCAAATCACCGCCGCGGCCCCATACTCCGCAGCGTGAACACCGCCCTGCGCCCCGTCTCTTCGCGACGACTCTCCCGCGGCCAGCGTCGAGAGCTGTCGTGCCGCCTGATCGACTGAAAGCGCATTTCGTCGTTCACTCCACCCGGAAGGCCACGAGAGATCTCGTGGCCTTCGGTGTTCTTGCCACCGCCGCCCGGCCCCGGGATTGCTCAAGGCCTTTCGTTTCCAAGCCCATCGGAACGAAAGCCATGACCACCGTCGACCTCGCTTCGCCTGCCGCGCCCGCGGCCCCCGCCGCCTTCGACCAATACCCCGTGCACGCGCTGATGCACGTCACGCAGCGGCCGGCCGCCGTCTTCACCCATGGCCGCGGCAGCTGGCTGTGGGACAGCAGCGGCCGCCGCTACCTCGACCTGGTGCAGGGCTGGGCCGTCAACACGCTGGGCCACGCGCCGCCGGCGATTGCCCGCGCGCTGGCCGCGCAGGCCGCGCGGCTGCTGCAGCCGGGCCCGGGGCTGTACAACGACCGCGCGGTCGAGCTGGCACAACGTTTGACCGCACTGAGCGGGCTCGACCGCTGCTACTTCACCGGCGGCGGCGCCGAGGCCAACGAAGGCGCCATCAAGCTGGCGCGCAAGTTCGGCGCCCTGCACCGCGGCGGCGCGTTTCAGATCGTCACCTTCGAGAACGCCTTCCACGGCCGCACGCTGGCGACCATGAGCGCCAGCGGCAAGCCCGGCTTCGAGCGCTTGTTCGAGCCCAAGGTGCCGGGCTTTCCGAAGGCCCGGCTCAACGACATCGACAGCGTCGCCGCGCTGCTGGGCCCGCAGACGGTGGCGGTGATGCTCGAGCCCATCCAAGGCGAGGCCGGCGTGATCGAGGCCACGCCCGAATTCCTGCGCGCGCTGCGCCGGCTGTGCGACGACCTCGGCCTGCTGCTGATCTTCGACGAGGTGCAGACCGGCATCGGCCGCACCGGCCAGTGGTGGGGCTGGCAGGCCAGCGGCGTGCAGCCCGACGTGATGACGCTGGGCAAGGGCCTGGGCGGCGGCGTGCCGATCGGCGCGCTGCTGGCGCGCGAGCGCGTGTGCTGCTTCGCCCCCGGCGACCAGGGCGGCACCTACCACGGCAACCCGCTGATGTGCGCCGCCGCGCTGGCGGTGCTGGATGCGGTGGCGGCCAGCGGCTTCCTGGAGCAGGTGCGCGAGCGCAGCGGGCAGTTGCGCCAGGGGCTGCAAGCCATCGCCGATGCGCTGGGCAGCGGCCCGGTGCGCGGCCGCGGCCTGCTGCTGGCGCTGGACCTGCGGCAACCCGAGCAGGCCACGCAGGCCGCGCAGGCGCTCCTGCAGCAGGCACAGGGCGACGCGCCGGGCCTGCTGGTCAACGCGGTGCGGCCGCAGCGCCTGCGCTTCGTGCCGGCGCTCGACATCACGGCCGACGAGATCGACCTCGCGCTGCAGATGCTGCGCGCCGTGCTGCTGCGCTGAAGCCGACAACCCCCGGAGGGACAAGCCGCCGTGCTCAGGCCGCGCGCAGCGCGGCGGCGCAGCGCCGCGCGACGGCCAGGCGCTCGGGGCGCATCTGCTGCAGACGGTCCTGCACCGCCTGCAACACCGCGGGCGCGGCGCGCTCGGGGCGGCCGCAGTCGAAAGGCGGCGCCGGCGCGTACTCGATGCCGAGCTGCACCGCCTGCGCCAGCTCGGGCCCGGCGATCTCGGCCAGCAGCGTCAGCGCCAGGTCGATGCCGGCGGTGACGCCGCCGCCGCTCAGCACCGGGCCGTCGCGCACGACGCGGCCGGCGTCGGGCGTCACGCCGTCGAACTCGGCCAGCAGCTCGCGCCAGGCCCAGTGGCAGGCGGCGCGCCGGCCCTTCAGCAAGCCGGCCGCGGCCAGCGCCAGCGAGCCGCTGCACACCGAAGCGACGTAGCGCGCCGGCGCGCCCAGGCGCTGCAGCCCGGCGATGAACGCCGGGTCTTCCATCGCCTGCACCACGCCCATGCCGCCCGGCACCAGCAGCACGTCGCAACGTTCCACCTCAGCCAGCGGCACGGTCTCGAAGCTCAGGCCGCCGTCGGCCGCCACCGCGCCACCCGTCGCCGAGGCCAGCAGCAGCCGCGCGCCCGGCAGCCGCCACAGCACCTCGTGCGGGCCGGTGAAGTCGAGCTGGGTGATGCGCGGGAAGAGCGCGAGGACGATGTCGAAGGTGGGTTGCATGGCAGGCCTGGCGATTGAAGAAGGCCGCCAGCATCGCGCGACGGCCGCCTGGCAGCAATGACGCAGATCCCACTTTTCATGCCATGCTGCGGGCATGGCCCGCTGCCGCATCGTTTTCCTGGTCTTCCCCGGCTTCCAGCAGCTCGACATCGCCGGTCCGCTGGCCGCCTTCGAGGCCGCCGAGCACCTGCTACCCGACAGCTACGCCTGGCGCTTTGCGGCCCCGCGCGGCGGGCTGGTGCGCAGCACGTCGGGGCTGGCCTGGCCGGCGCAGGGGCTGCCGCGCGGCCAGAACTTCGAGCTGCTGCTGGTCAGCGGCGGCGACGGCGTCGATGCCGCGGCGCGCAACGGCGCCTTGCTGCGCTGGCTGCAGCGCGCGGCGCGGGCGCGGCAGCGGCGCATCGCCAGCGTCTGCAGCGGCAGCCTGCTGCTGGCGGCGGCCGGGCTGCTGGACGGCCGCGCCGCCACCACGCACTGGAGCCGCACGCAGCAGTTCCGCCAGGCGCACCCGCAGGTGCGGCTGCAGCCCGACCGCATCCACACGCGCGACGGCCGCTTCTGGACCAGCGCCGGCATCAGCGCCGGCATCGACCTCGCGCTGGCGCTGATCGCGCACGACCATGGCGAGGCGCTGGCGCGCCGTGTCGCGCAGCAACTCGTCGTCTACCACCGGCGGCCGGGCGGGCAGTCGCAGTTCTCGGCGCTGCTGGAGCTGCAGCGCCCGCAGGGCCGCTTTGCGGCGCTGCTGGACCACGTGCGCAGCCACCTCGCCGATCGCCACGCGGTGGAAGACCTGGCGGCGCGCGCCTGCATGAGCCCGCGCCACTTCGCCCGCGCCTTCCGCGCCGAGACCGGCAGCACGCCGGCGCGCGCGGTGGAGCGGCTGCGCGTCGAAGCGGCGCGCGCCGCGCTGGACAGCGGCGCCGCGTCGGTGCAGCAGGTGGTGCGCGACTGCGGCTTCGGCACCGGCGTGGGCGCCGGCGAGCGCATGCGCCGCGCCTTCCACCGCCTGCTGGGCCAGCCGCCGGCAGCGCTGAAGCGCTCGGCAGCGCAGGCCGCCTGAAGCACAGGCTTGGCGCCGAGGGCTTTCCCGCCCCGCATTCACGGGGCATGTCCGCAGCCGGGCCGAGGCCGTCCGTTGCCCGCCGGCGCCGGTCCATGCCAAGATCGAAATCAAGTGCTACAAAGTCACGTCATTCGTCACACCACGGGTCGGCGATGGCCCGCATCGAGGAGGCTCCCCGCATGAACACCCCCGCACGCCGCACGCTCGGCGCCATCGCCGCCGGCCTGCTGCTGGCCGCCGGCCCGGCCGCGCTGGCGGCGCCGATCACGGTGTCGCAGACCTACCAGTTCCTGGACAACGTTTCACCCAATGCGCTGGGCATCGGCGCCGGCACGCGGCAGCAGTTCGGCTCCACCTGTGTGGTGCTGACCGGCAACGCCTGCTCGCCGCAGAATCTGGCCAACGCCCAGGGCACCACGGTCAGCGCCACCCAGGGCGGCACCACGCTGAACTTGAGCTTCGTGGCGTCGGCGCTCAGCTCCAACCACTGGGCCCGCGCCGGCGACCCCGCCGCGCTGCCCGACGGCAGTTGGACCCTCACCGCCACCAACGGCAGCAACACGGCCAGCGCCAACACGCCCACGCTCGCAGGCGCCTCGGCGGTGGGTTTTGCGCAGGGCGCGGCGATCCAGCAGAACGGCCAGTCGCCCACCTTCTCTTGGACGCTGCCCACGGGCGGCGCCTCGATCGACGCGGTGACCTTCATCGTGCGCGACGTGGCCGACGTGCGCAACGGCATCTCGACCATGATCTACCGCCAGAGCCTGGCGGCCGGCGCCACCTCGTTCACGCTGGCGCCGGGCGACACGGGCTTCCTGCTCGGCAACGCGCTGGAGTTCGGCCGCCAGTACGCGATCGAGCTGCAACTGCAGGACACGCGCAACAACAGCAGCAACGGCTCGTTCTTCAACGTGCTGAGCCAGTCGCGCACCTTCCTGAACTTCGCGCTGTCCACCAACACCAGCGCGCTGCAATACCTGCCGATGCTGGACACCTCCAGCGGCAGCCCGGTCTACGTCTTCCAGGGCGTGCCGGTGCTGGCCGGCAAGACGGTGCTGATCGACCCCGAGGTGGCCTACGGCTACGACTACCGCATCGGCGACGGCGACCCCCTCTTCCGCTCGGTGACGCTGCCGACGGGCGTGGGCGACGACCTGTTCGACCTCTGGCTGTGGGACGGCAATGCCTGGGTCGACGCCGGCGTCGACCTGCAAGGCGGCGACGAGTACCTGTTCGCGAGCGGCGGCGTCGACCGCTTCCGCATCACCGGCATCGAGACCGACGCCGGCATCGACCCCTATGCCGCGGGCAGCTTCACCACCGGCGTCAGCTTCGTCGCCGACGGCACCTTCAACGGCACGATGACGCCGCTGATCGCCACGGTGGCCGGCGTGCCCGAGCCGGCCTCGCTGCTGCTGGCCGGCCTGGCGCTGGCGGCCGCGGGTACGCTGCGCCGGCGGCAGCGGCTGCAGCCTGCGGCGCGCGCTTCCAGCGTCGCGTAGCAGACGTCGGACGCACCCGGCGTCCAGCAAGTCCACGGCAGGCGGGCACGCGCTTCACCTGGCGCGGGTGGCCGCGCAGCAGCAGCAGCCGCCGCCGCTCGCTCGCCACGCGCCGCGCGCCGCCCGCCGCCCGCCGCGCGGCCGAACGCCTAATGCGCTTAAGCTGCGCGCCCATGCCGCCGCCCCGCCCCGCGCCCGCCCGCCGCCAGTCCCCGGCCGCCGGCGTGGCCGTGCTGGTCGCCGCGCTGCTGGCCGCCTGCAGCGCGCCGGGCCCGGTCAGCGAACCCCACGGCCTGGGGCCCAGCGAGGCGCGCGCGCTGGTCGCGCGGCTGCTGCCCGATCGCGTGCGCGACAAGCCCGGCTGGGCGGCCGACATCCATGCCGCGCTGTCGGCGCAGGAGCTGCCGTCGACGCCGGCCCATCTGTGCGCGGTGATGGCCGTCGCCGAGCAGGAGTCGGGCTTCCAGGCCGACCCGCCGGTGCCCGGGCTGGCCGGCATCGCGCGCCAGGAGATCGACCGCCGTGCCGACCGCGCCGGCGTGCCGGCGCTGGCGGTGCGCGCGGCACTGGCGCTCAAGTCCCCTGATGGTCGCAGTTATGCCGAGCGGCTGGACGCCGTGAAGACCGAGCGCGAGCTGAGCGTGATCTTCGAGGACTTCATCGGCATGGTGCCGCTGGGCAAGACCTTCCTGGCCGACAGCAACCCGGTGCGCACCGGCGGGCCGATGCAGGTGAGCATCGCCTTCGCCGAAGCGCAGGTGCGCCAGCGCCGCTATCCCTACGAGCTGAAGGACTCGGTGCGGCACGAGGTCTTCACGCGCCGCGGCGGGCTCTACTTCGGCGCCGCCCACCTGCTGGACTACCGCGGTCCGTACGAGCAGATGATCTTCCGCTTCGCCGACTTCAACGCCGGCCGCTGGGCCAGCCGCAACGCCGGCTTCCAGGCCGCGCTGGCGCTGGCCTCGGGCTTGCCCGTCACGCCCGACGGCGACCTGCTGCCGCACGGCGGCGGCGCCGCCGCCAAGGCCGCCGGCGAGACCGAGCGCGCCGCCTACTCGCTGGCCGGCCGCCTGGGCCTGGACGAAGCCGCGATGCGGCGCGACCTGGCGCGCGGCGACGAGCCCGGCTTCGAGAAGACGGTGCTGCACCAGCGCGTCTTCGCCTACGCCGAGCGGCTGGAACGCCGCGCGCTGCCGCGCGCCGTGCTGCCGCGCATCGACCTGCAAAGCCCCAAGATCACGCGCAAGCTCAGCACCGAGTGGTTCGCGCGCCGCGTCGACGAACGCTACCGCCGCTGCCTGGCGCGGGCCGAGGGCGCGGCCAACGATTGAGGTCAGGCGCGGGACCGGCCGCCGGCGCGCGTGCCCGGCGCGCGTTCGGCGCGCGTTCGCGGTCACACCGGCGCGCGCTGCAGCCAGTCCTTGAACTCGGCCGCCCGCTCCTGGCTGACCAGCAGTTCGCCGGCCAGCGGCGGCTGCAGGTCCAGCCGCAGCCGCCCCTTGCCGGCCGGTCGATAGGCGGCAATCGCGGTGGCGGCCACCAGCACCTGGCGGCTGGCGCGAAAGAAGCGCGCCGGGTCCAGCTCGCCCGCCAGGTCGGCCAGCGTGCCGTCCAGCAGGTAGCGGCTGCCGTCGGCGGTGACGGCGTAGGCCAGCTTGTCGACCGAGACCAGGTAGGCCACCTGCGCCGCCGGCAGCACGTGCACCGCGCCGCCGCCCTTGCGGCCGAGCAGGCGCTGGCGCCAGGGCGCGGGCGCCGCCGCCGGCGGCGCGGTCGTCGCCAGCCAACGATCGACATCAGCCGCGAAGCCGGCGCGCAGCCGCTGCGCCTTGGCGAAGGCCTGGGCCAGCGCGCGGTCGGACAGCGGCTTGAGCAGGTAGTCCACCGCCAAGGCCTGGAACGCCTGCAGCGCGAAGCGGTCGTAGGCGGTGGTGAAGACCACCGGGCAATCGGGCCCGCGCTCGCGGAACAGTTCCAGCGACAAGCCGTCGGCGAGCTGGATGTCCAGCAGCAGCAGGTCCGGCGGCGCGTGCGTGGCCAGCCAGTCGCGCGTGGCCGCCACGCTTTCGGCATGGCCGGCCAGTTGCGCCTGCGGCGCGACGCGCGCCACCAGCGCCAGCAGCCGCTCGCGCGCCGGCGCTTCGTCCTCGGCGATGAACAGCCTCATGCGGCGGCCACCAGCGGCAGCTCGACCTCGAAGGCCTCGTCGCTGCGCCGCACGCGCAACGCGCGGCCGCTGAGCAGGCGGCAGCGTTCGTCCAGGTTGGCCAGGCCTCGCCCGCTGCCCGGCAGCGCGCTGCTGCGCGGGCGCAGCCGGTTGTGCGCCACGATGCAGTCGCCGCGGCGCTGCAGGCCCAGCTGCAGCGGTTCATCGCGCCCGGTGCGGTTGTGCTTGACGGCGTTTTCCAGCAGCGTCTGCAGCGCCAGCGGCGGCAGCAGCCAGGGCCCGTCCAGGCCCGGCGCCAGCCGCATCTGCACCGCATCGCCGAAGCGCGCCTGCAGCAGCCGCTGGTACTGCTGCAGGAAGGCCAGTTCCTCGGCCAGCGGCACCAGGTCGCGGTCGCGCGCGGCCAGCACGTAGCGGTAGATGTCGGCCAGCGTGGCGCAGCAGGCCTCGGCGCGCGGCGGGTCCTGCGCGATCAGGTGGCCCAGCGTGTTGAGGCTGTTGAACAGGAAGTGCGGGTCGACCTGCGCCTTCAGCGCGTCCAGCTCGGCCTGGGCGCGCGCGCGTTCGAGCCGCGCCACCTGCAGCAGGTCGGACTCGCGCTCGCGGATGAGGAACAGCGTCTCGTAGACATGGGTGACGAACAGCACGCAGACGAGGTTGATCGCCACCACCAGCTGCAGCATCGCCGGCGGCAGCGGCTGGCCGGACAGCCGCGCCCCCAGCCACAGGCCCAGCACCGTCAACGGCGCGGTGTACAGCACGTTGGCGGCCACCAGCAGCATCAGCTTGCGCCAGGGTTGGCCGAACCAGTCGAAATGCTGCCGCTGCTTGAACAGCAGCCAGCGGTTGCCGGCCCAGATGGCCAGCGCCAGCGCGATGTAGGTGGCCTGCGCCAGCCACCAGCGCGCATCGCCGGGGCCCAGGCTGCCGTACAGGCCGCCGAGCAGCGGGATCACCAGGCCGAAGGCCAGCGATCCCAGCCACATCACCGGCCGGTCGTCCAGGCGCACGGCGGGGCGCAAGTCTCGCCGCACGTTGGGCGGCGCATCGGGCGGCATGTTGGGCGGCACGTCGGGCCGCATGTCGGGCCGCGCGTTGGGCCGCGCGTTGGGCTGCGCGTCCTGCCGGTCCGCCGCCTTCGGCACCCCGGCAGCCGCCGCGGGCGTGCCGGCGTCCGCCTTCGGCGCCGGCGGCCTTGCCGGCCGCGGCGCACCGGCCGCAGCATCGCCATCGTCTTCAAGGAGGGTCGACATGAACAGTTTGCCGTTCAGCATTCCCGCGGTGCTGGCTGCCGCGCTGGTCAACTTCGCGATCGGTGGCCTGTGGTATTCGCCGCTGGCATTCTCGCGCGCCTGGGTGGCGGCGGCCGGCCTCGACGAGCAGCGCCTGCGCCAGGCGCCGATGGGGCGCGTGTTCGTCCTCGCCTTCGCCGCCGCGCTGGTGATGGCGCTGAACCTCGCCGCCTTCATCGGCCCGGGCAAGGGCGTCGGCTTCGCGGTGCTGGCCGGCCTGGCCGCCGGCCTCGGGTGGGTGGCGATGGCCCTGGGCGTGACCTACCTCTTCGAGCGGCGCCCGCTGCGGCTGTGGCTGATCAACGCCGGCTACCTGGTCGTCGCTTTCACGGCGATGGGCCTGGTGATAGGGTTGATGCAATGAGACGTCGCCTCGCCGCCGCTGCCGCTGCCGTCACACTGCTGGCCTTGCCGGCCTTGTTCGGCGCCACGGCCGCGCGCGCCGAGTTGACGCAGACCTCGAGCACCGGCTTCACCAGCAGCTTCCGCGGCGAGGTGCAGGCCGGCGCCGACGCCACCTGGCGGGCCATCGTGCAACTGCCGCGCTGGTGGAGCGATGCGCACACCTGGTCCGGCAAGGCCGCCAACCTGAGCCTGGACCTGCAGCCCGGCGGTTGCTGGTGCGAACGCTGGGACGACCGCGGCAGCCCCGCAGCGGTGCAGCACGCGCAAGTGCTGACGGTGCTGCCCGGCCGGCTGCTGCGCCTGCGCGGCAACCTCGGCCCGCTGCAGGCGCTGCCGGTGGACGGCGTGCTCGACATCGCCACCGGCGTGCAGGACGGCAAGACGATGCTGCGCCTGAGCTACAGCGTCGGCGGCCCGGCCGACGCCGGCCTGGAGCCGCTGGCGAGCGCGGTCGACCGCGTGCTGGCCGAGCAGTTCAAGCGGCTGAAGGCGCTGGCCGAGACGGGGCGCGCCGATTGAAGCGGCGCGCGCCGCAGCGCGCGGGAGACCATCAACCGCCGGCCCCCGCATGCCGCAGCAGCAGCGCGGCCAGCAGCAGCATGGTGAAGCCGATCGTGGCGTCCAGCAGCTGCCAGGCGCGCGGGCGCGCGAACCACGGCGCCAGGTGGCGCGCGCCGTAGCCCAGCAGGCTGAACCAGGCCAGGCTGGCGGCGCTGGACCCGGCCACGAACCAGCCGCGCCAGCGCGGCGGATGCTGTGCGCCGATGCTGCCCACCAGCAGCACGGTGTCGAGGTAGACGTGCGGGTTCAGCAGCGTGAAGGCCGCCGCCTGCGCCAGCACGGCCGTGCGGGTCGGTCCAAGCCCTTCGGCCGCCGCCTGCAACTGCCCCGGGCGGCGCGCGCGACGCAGCGCCTGCACGCCGTAGGCGGCCAGGAAGACGGCGCCGGCCAGCGCCAGCGCGCGCGCCAGCCCGGGGCGGCCGGCCAGCGCCTGCGCCATGCCGGCGACGCCGGCCACGATCAGCAGCGCGTCGGCCGCGGCGCAGAACGCCACCACGCTGCCCACGTGCTGGCGGCGCAGGCCCTGGCGCAGCACGAAGGCGTTCTGGGCGCCGATGGCGACGATCAGCCCCAGGCTCAGCGCCAGGCCTTGCACGAACACGGTGAACGCAGGCATGGCGCCAGCTTGCGCGCCGCGGCCGATGAAGGCAAATGCAAGCTGCTAAGCCGGATGAAGCAAAACTGAATCGGCCGCAACGCCGGGCCGCGGCCGCCCGGGACCGCCCACGCAACGCCCGCACAATGCGCCCGTCCGATGCACCGCTGGAGTTGGGCCGATGAACCACAACGCTGCCGACCATGCCTGGCAACCCGCCGCGCGCTATCCCGACCCCGCCGTCGAGACGCTGGACGCGCGCTTCAAGCCGTACCGGCTGACCTCGGCCGCCGTCGAACGCCTGTACACCGGCTGCCGCTGGTCCGAAGGGCCGGTGTGGTTCGGCGACGGCGGCTACCTGCTGTGGAGCGACATCCCCAACGACCGCGTGCTGAAGTGGGAAGCGTCCACCGCGCAGGTCAGCACCTGGCGGCAACCATCGCACTTCGCCAACGGCCACACGCGCGACCGCCAGGGCCGGCTGCTGGCCTGCGAGCACGGCGGCCGCCGCGTGCTGCGCATCGAGTACGACGGCAGCATCACCGTCATCGCCAGCCACTACCAGCGCAAGCCGCTGAACTCGCCCAACGACATCGTCGTCAAGAGCGACGACAGCATCTGGTTCAGCGATCCGCCGTTCGGCATCCTCGGCCACTACGAAGGCCACGTGGCGCCGGTGGAACTGCCGACGAACCTCTACCGCTTCGACCCGCGCAGCGGCGAACTAAGCGTGGCCTGCAGCGAGATCAACCGGCCCAACGGCGTGGCGTTCTCGCCCGACGAGCGGCGGCTGTACGTGGTGGAAAGCGGCACGCTGCCGCGGCGCATCCGCGTGTTCGATGTCGACGAGCAAGGCCGGCTGAGCAACGACCGCGTGTTCCACACGCCCGACGCCGAAGGCACGCCCGACGGCTTTCGCTGCGATGTCGACGGCAACCTGTGGGCCGGCTGGGGCTTGGGGCCGGGCCGCGACGGCGTGCGCATCTTCCACCCCGACGGCACGCCGATCGGCCACATCCACCTGCCCGAGCGCTGCGCCAACCTGTGCTTCGGCGGCCCGGCGCGCAACCGGCTGTTCATGGCGGCCAGCCAGTCGCTGTATGCGCTGTACGTCAATACGCAGGGCGCGGCCTGCTGGTAGATCCCTGCCGGCGGCGCAGCCTTGGCGCGTGGCCGCCGGGTGACGGCGCGCGCCGGGCCTAAGATGACCGCGGCCTGAATCCTCAGGCGACGCCGCGCCCGCCTGCCCATGTCCAGCACCGACCCCGGCCCCATCGTCGACATGGACCACCTCGGCGACCACCTCGACGACCACCTCGACGACCACCTCGACGACCACCTCGACGCCCGCATCGTCGAGCAGATGGCCGAGGCGCTGATCTTCGCCGACCGCCAGGGCGTCATCG
>Ga0209794_1000922_pt1 | contig 29665 bp, 33 predicted proteins | sample EBPBio232013_DNA_FD_185869 | JGI IMG/M metagenome (GOLD analysis project Ga0209794, IMG submission 185869) | Wastewater treatment Type I Accumulibacter community from EBPR Bioreactor in Madison, WI, USA - Reactor 1_5/23/2013_ DNA (SPAdes)... | ecosystem: Engineered > Bioreactor > EBPR >... | reverse complement strand
ATGTGTGCTGGTTTCATTATAGAATCTATTTTTTAGTTGGAGCACCCATTTGATGATGTGGAGCTATATTTCCGTGACAACGGAGCTAAATCTCCGTGCAAGTGGGGCTTATATCTCGAAATTTACAGATAACTACGAACACGACTTTTTCAGCGCGCTCGTCCTCAGAAGCGTATTTCTGGACGTTGCCCATTTTATGGATCGTTTTGCCGATCGCATCCAGTAGCGCCGTGGTTCCCCTTACGAAATACTCCTTCGCCGTGATCATCGGTACTTTTTCCAGGTCATAGCGATCATGGAGCAACTCCACCACATCATCGAACAAAACCGTCGTAATATGCGCCATGCCCTCCTCTGTCTTTTGCTTCGCTAACACGCTGTTGAAGCCCCCGATGGTGTCGCTTTCAAGACCGTTCATCGATCCGCTTCTGTCTAAGATAAATACCAGTTCCGTTAATCCTTTTTTCATGATGGTTCCTCCAATCATCTATTTGATGATTTAAGGATACCTTTTTCTGCACGAAAAAAGGTCACCTGTCAGGTGACTTTTATAAGCCAAGCAATTTCTCGTTATAGTTGAATAGAACCGCATTGATTTGGTTGATATCATAATTCATGGATTCGATAAAATAGCTGACGATCACGTCGAATCGGCTGCTGTTGGACAGCGCAAATCCTGACTTAAGGAGAAGGTCTTTCGTCTCATCCAGATTAAGCCGTAGCGCGATAGCAAACGCCACTGCCGTCTGCTTAGTCGGCGTATATTGGATGTTGTTTCGGATTTTCGAAAAGGTCTGCTTCGTGACGTTCGCTTTTTTATAGACGTCCGGATCCTTTAATCCGCGCTCGTCGATTAGCCGTAGCAGCATCTCGGAAAACGTTTCATCCATACGGTTGATGACATCTTCCAGCGACTGCTTTTTCGGTAAAAAGACATCCGAATAACTGCGCTCACTGTGACTATCCTGAATTTTACTTGCTCGCCGAAGCTTTTCTCGGGGCTGTCTGATGCGCTGATTAAGAGTGCCGTAGCTGGACTCCTGTAAGATATGCTCCTCGATATAATGATCATCGATGTAGGATTCTATGGAAGCATATAACGCTTCCGATAGCTTATACGCCCGCTTGTCATAGACGACCAGGTACACCATCATCTCGTTAAATAGGAGGAATTCGCCTATGGAGCGAATCGCGACACTCAGCGCGATGTCTTTCGGATAACCGTACGACCCAGATGAGATTAACGGAAACGCGATGCTCTCGAACCCTCGCTCTTTTGCGAGTGCCAGTGCATTTTGATAGCAGTTTTTTAAGACCTCTTCCTCTCCAACGTGTCCATCTTTCCAGATGGGGCCAACCGTATGGATAATAAAGCGCGCCGGCAGTTTAAACGCCTCAGTCAGTGCACATTTCCCTGGTGCCAATCCACCCATTCTGGCTGTTTCGCCTCGCAGACGCGGCCCTTCAATTTGATGGATTCTGCCATCCACGCCCGCGACGCCGAACATTTCAGTGTTTGTTGGATTGACGATAGCATCGACGTGCATTTTAGTAATGTCGTTTCTTACGATTTCAAATGGCATAAAGTCACCTATAGCTAGTCATTTGTTTTATCACATTTTACAATTTGATGAACAAATCAGAAATACATCTTCAGATAGTTACCTCTCACGAGTGTCAGATACCTTATCGGTATAAACCAACTACCAGTATCTACAGGCGTTCAAATCACAAGGGTTCATATCAACGAAATGCGTTTATGTCATCAATGTGCCTACCACGCATAGATATCGGTTTTTAAAGTACTTCTTTTTTAATAACTGCTATGCAACATTTAACATATTCCATTTTCAGAAATGTCACTTTGGTTATATAAAGGGGCATTTGTGAAACTTCTTTGCTAAATGATGTTATTTTGTATCAATGTTAAAGTCAGATAATTATCTATTAAAATACTTTTTTACGTCATTTCTATATTTTCTCATAGTTAATTGATCACTAATAGTGTTATTCGCTGAATCAAATTTTGAATAAAACATGTCCCACACATCATTAAATAAGCTATTATCTTTTTGAGGAGTCCATCTTGGTTTATGTGGCCAATGAATTGCCCAGCGCTCGACCATAACCTTGAACAGTTCAAGATTTATACTCGTCACTAATGAAGTACAGATTGCAGCTGTTTCTTGAAGCTCTTTATAGCCAATACTTACTGATATTTTTTTTCCTGTAGATTCCAATCCTAATGTTAATGCATTCTTTCCAGAAAGATAACTATTTGAATGAACAACCGCATGTCGTAATTGACATATTTTTTCGTACTCTTCTAATGCTGCAATTGTCTCAGCACTTTTACTAAGCTGAATGTTCAAATACTTGTGTATTGTTTTTTTTACAGCTTCTGCATCAGCTAATGATATATTTTCAAAACTTCCTTTTTCAACTCTATATCCATCATGCCAAATAACAGATCCTAAACTAATTGATTGACTGGAAGAACAACTCTGGCTGACTGGACATAAATGTAATATGTTAGTAAGAATGTCACGAAAATAGTTTTCAGTTATTGAAATTAAACCAAGAAACAAAAGGTTGCCTAGTTCTCGATTACTATCAACTGTCGAAGGATTAGATGCTATATTCAAGATTCTCCTCCTAGAAGTATAAAACTCATCGATTGCTGAACTATGATTATCTTCGCTTATTACTTGAACATATTCATTAATATTGCTAATTTTTTGTGTTCCAAAGTTTTGACAAATCGGATTATAGTGAAATATACTCATCCTATATACTCCTCTGCATAAGAGAATATCTTTTCAGCCCAATATGGGCCAATCTGTGGCACTCCCCTCAACTCTCGACATTCGGTATCCATTAACAAATCCTTAATAGTTTTTATTCGTGAATGATCCTTTATAGATTTAACTCGTTTTTCTGTTAATGGAAGTTCATCAATGTCTTTTGAGACTAGTTCTTCAAAAATAGATGCTGATTTCAGTTGGCTCCCACAGTTTCCACAAAATTTGCTGTGCTCAGAGATCCTTGGCTGACCGCAAACATTACATGGAGGTAGCGACAAAGAAAATACTTCTAGTATATTTCTTCCATCCAATAGGGAGTTAGTTACAACTCTCTTAAAAGAATGAGCATCACGATACATCAAAGCACTTGCAATATCTTTCGAATTAATAGCTTTTTTACCCTGGAATGCATTTTTCTCAACCAAAGCAGCATAATGTAAATTATAGAGTTCGAATACGCCTTTTTCACCTTTACTAAGCTCATTCTTGTCCATTATAAGACCAGCATACTGTAAAAAACCAAGAACTTTAGTCAACTCAGGAGGTAGAGGCTTTTTGATTGCAATTGTCACACTTTGTGATTTTATGTCCTTATTTTTGTTATATTCTTTAATATTCTCAATTATTTTGTAGTATATGTTCTCACCGTTTATAATGAAATCTCTATAGATTGGTAATTTGACCTTTAGAGATCTAAATATACCAAAAGTTTGCTGAAAATTTAAATTTACTGCATTCAATACCTTTTGTTTGTTTATAGTTACTTCAATTGATTCAAATTCCTCATTCATTTTGCTCTTATACAAAGATCTAACTGTGTTTAACAGTGATCGCGGAATTCCAAAACAGGAGTATATAACAATTGCTAAAAAGTCATCATTTTCACATAGTTTCTTAAACACTTTCTCAGGCAATCTCTTTTCAAGAATTCCTAACATAAAGTTATAATAATCCTTTTGTTCAGGTTTAATCCAAACATTTATTTCTTCTGCGTCGTGACCAACATGAAAAGTTGCAGAAAAATTTGTAATTCCTGGATATATTGCTGCTTTAGGAGAAATTGATCGATTCTTAATTTGCCTAAAAAATTCGAAGAAGTCTCTTTGTTGTTCTTCTGAAAATGCATGTGCTGCATCATCCAATAGTAAAACGCAATGTTTACGATCTATCGAATCTAAGATTATATGAATATCAGATTGTAACTGTGTAATACTTATCATTTCAATATTTGCAATTGCATCTACTAGGCCAAGCTCTATTTGATTGATTGAATTATCGACTTGCTTTAAACTAAACGTTATGTCTGTAGGCATATTGAATCCCATATTCATAATTGATTCATAAATACCTTTATATATTTTCAGCATTAGCCACTGGTTAAACCAATAGCTCGCATTTGTATTCTTCTTGTAAAGTGGTTCGATTTTTAATGATGTTTTAAAATTTACATACACTCCTAGAGTTGTTTTCTTTTTCTTTGCTAGTGTATGATATGTTTTCAACATTAGAGTGGTTTTTCCACAACCACGTGGTCCAGTTATCAATTTTGCACCATTTTGTGAAAGTTTGCTAATTATATTTTTTTCGTCTGGATGATCAGTGTTCCATTTGTTAAATAAATCATCTTCTAAGTATTCAGCTTGTTCAATAAAAATATTTTCGATATTCATAAAATCACCTCTTTACTAAATAATAAATATTTATTCTTTTGCGCGACTATCACAATGTGTCAGATAACATATCGGTAAAAATCATCAACCAGTATCTACAGGCGTTCAAATCACGAAGGTTCATATCAACGAAATGAGTTTATGTCATAAAAAGGTGCCTGACACCCATGGGTACTGATATGATTCCATACTTTGGGATTACTTCGTATTTCTTTTATGTCATTTCTAAACATTAACCTCTAATAATGAATTTTAAATTTTCCCACCTACGCCCTTAAACTTTTCAACAAACGCAGATATTTTCTGAAAGACACTTTGTTTTTTCGTTAAATACTGTGGATTGAGAGGGCTCATTTTAGGAAGGATTTCATTTAGTTCGGTTCCATTTTCACTGGCATATTCTCGTTTTAGCGAAGTTAAAATATACCGTTTCGCAGCTTCTTCATTTAGCTTTTCACTACTGATCAGCTCTTCAGCCTCACGCATTTGCTCTGCCTGTGCAAATAAGAAGAATGAATCAATAATATTAGCCTTATCTTTAATTTTGTCCAAATCCGTTTGGTTAATAAAATCGACTACTAAGCTTTCTTTTGCTCTGTTTCCAACACTCGAACGAATCATTCTCCTTACATCTTCAACTAAAGTCGCCTTGTCCTTTGTCTTTTTGTTATTTTCAAAAATCAATTCTAAGATGTAATCTAAATTAATTTCTTGAGACTTAAGAAGATCCACTTCAAATACGACATCATCCCAATCAATTGATGACGGATCTTTTTCTTTACCTTCTTTTTCACGTCTCAGCCAATCACGAATATCATTGTAGGTAGATCGATAATCCTGAACAACTCTTTCTTCTGGTACTTTAATCTCTTTCATAGAAGTAATATCTTCATCAGTCACGTAATGAGTTGCTTTGAATTCCTCTACTGCTTTTGGATCACTCAAATCCAATGACTGCAAGGCTTTTAAGCTCGTAAATTCATCATAGTTCTGTAAAATGTTTTCGACACGGAGATATTCACCAAAGAGTTTAGCAAAATCCTTTTTATCCTTTTCAGTTTCAATTTTATCAACATCAGGGAATCGTTCTCTCAGTTCTTTTACAACATCCACATAACCACGCCTAGCTTCACCATTTGCAACATCTGAAAACCCTTCCATATATTCTTTATAGCTTTTTTCAAGTACTACATTCTTAGTATTCTTGTCACCAAATAGAGTAATCGCATCAATGGTTGCTTGTTCTAAATCTCTAAATGTGACGATATTTCCAAAAGTTTTCGTTGAATCATAAATACGATTTGTTCTTGAAAAAGCTTGAATCAAGCCATGATATCTAAGATTTTTATCCACGAATAAAGTGTTTAATGTTGGAGCATCAAAACCTGTCAAAAACATTCCAACTACAATTATTAAATCAATTTCCTTCTCTTTAACCCGCTTAGCAAGGTCACGATAATAATTTTGAAACTCATTCCCCTCAACACCATAGTTGGTTTTAAATAACTTATTATAATCGTCGATTGCCTTTGTTAGAAACTCTTTTGCACTGCTATCCATTGCAGATGGTTCAAATGTTTCGTCTAGAATCTCACCGATTGCACTTTGCTCTTCATTGGCTGCAAAAGAGAATATAGTTGCAATTCTTATGGGTTTAGAACTGTCCTTTTGTAAGTTATTTAGCGTTTCGTAGTAAAGTTTTGCCGCATCGACGCTGCTCACCGCAAACATGGCATTGAATCCTTTACCACTTGCATTCAGACGGTGCGTTTTGACCCTAAAATTACCCAGAATATACTGCGAAATTTCTTTAATCCGCTCTGGATGTAGCAAGGCTTCTTTCGTTTCAGCGGCCGATAGCTTCTTTTCGTCCTTTTCAGTTTCTATTTTTTTAAACTTAGGACGCACATCGTTATAATCCACTTTAAACTTCAAAACTTTTTCATCTCTAATCGCATCGGTAATGACATACGAATGTAGTTCACGACCAAAAACGGTAGCTGTGGTATCAGACCCTAATGCATTTTCTGGAAAAATAGGCGTACCGGTAAAGCCAAATTGATAGAACTTCTTAAACTTTTTCTTGATATTCTTTTGAGCTTCACCAAATTGCGATCGGTGAGCTTCATCAAAAATAAAGACCACCTGCTTGTTATAAATAGGGAGTTCAGAATCACCTTTAATCAGATTGTTGAGTTTTTGAATGGTTGTCACAATTATTTTGTTATCATCTTTTTCAATATTGCGTTTAAGCCCTGCAGTACTGTCTGAACCATTGACACTGTCCGGCGAAAAACGCTGATATTCTTTCATGGTCTGATAATCCAGATCTTTACGGTCTACAACAAAGAACACCTTGTCTATAAAGTCTAGCTCAGTAGCCAAGCGTGCCGCTTTGAAACTCGTCAAAGTTTTTCCTGATCCAGTTGTATGCCAAACATAACCACCACTTTCAACAGTTCTCCAACTTTTGGCTTGATATGAACTGTTAATTTTCCATAAGATTCTTTCGGTAGCCGCAATTTGGTAAGGACGCATCACCAAGAGATTGTCACTCGCATCAAATACTGAATAGTGAAGCAACACATTTAACAGTGTTTTTTTCTGAAAAAAAGTTGCCGTAAAATCCTTTAAATCTTTTATCAGTGTATTATCCGCTTTTGCCCAGTTCATAGAAAAATCGAAGCTATTTTTGTCTCGCTTTGTTGTATTTGCAAAATAACGGCTGTCTGTGCCGTTGGATATGACGAATATTTGCAAATACTTAAACAGTGAATTATCTGAATTAAAACTTTCTTTGCTATACCTGTGAACTTGATTGAACGCTTCACGAATGGCAATACCACGCTTTTTTAGCTCCACTTGAACAACAGGTAAGCCATTGACTAAAATGGTAACATCATAACGATTGGCTTGAGTTCCTTTTTGTTCAAATTGAGAAACAACTTGTAGCTTATTATTCGCAATATTCTTTTTATCCACTAGGTAAATGTTTTGAATGTGCCCATCATCAAATACAAAATCATAAATATAATCATTATGAATTTTACGGGTTTTATCAATATGATTGTCACTTGGTTTATCTAAATACTGCTCGCAATATCTTATCCACTCGGCGTCTGTAAATGTCACTTTGTTAAGGTCTTGTAGTTGTGTTCGAACATTCGCAAGCATTTTCTCAGGCGTAGTTAAACCTTGCAAATATTCGTAGCCTTGACCTACTAAATCAGCGATAAACTCTTTTTCAAGTGCCGCTTCTGTTTGATAGCTAGCTGAAGCTTCATGCACTTCTGAATACTTGGTATATTTATCGAGCACAATAAAATTGTTGGATTCTGCAATAGTTTTATATTCGCTCATCTATTTTCCCCCCAAACATAATTTCTTTAAATCTATTTAAATCGATACATTTCTTTAATGGTATTCATCATATACCTCAATACACGTTTGTCATCATCTGTCAGTTCAACCGTTTCATCTCCCGAATGTTTTGAATGACTAGAAATATTAACAATTCTTGTCTCATAAGGATTGACTTTCCCATTTGCATCTTTTGGCAGTAACTCTCCCCAGTTGTCATAACCTAAAAACGTGGATGTCTTCTCTAAAATATTTCTAAAAAAATTAAAATGATACTTCTTTAACTGGCCCAATTCTATCGCTTTCTCAATTTCAGTTTTTAAAAAAAGGTGATATGAAAAAGGAGAATCATTGCTTTGAAGGACTAAATCATACTCACCATCTTCATTTTTTTTGAGAAAATACTTTTTAAAGGTATCTTTTTTAAACTCGTTATGTAGCACATTATAAAACAACGGATTGTGCGTGGTTATAATGAATTTAAGCTCTGATTTGCTTGATTTTATTAGGTGAGCTAAATTTACTGCTAACTCGATCAAACGATTATCATCTAATGAGCTAACTGGATCATCAATAAATACATATTCCAGTTGGTCAAATTGATTTGTTTCTCTATCAGCTGGTTCAGCAATATTTAGTACATCGATAACCTGTTCTAGGATAGAATAGAAAACACACCATATAAAGTTGCTTTCTTCTCCTTTTGAAATTTTAATATTATGGGTCCGTTCATCATTCCCTCTCTCATATGAGAAGCTTACTTCTGAAAAAGCACTTATGGTTACATTATTCCCATCTCGATTTTTTGTAGAATATTCCATATTGAAATGTGGCATCAATTTTTCATCGGTATAGTATTGGAAATTATCTATAATATTTCGATCTTGACCTTGCTCTTCAAAAATCCATTTGGTAAAAGAATTGGGCTGAATTTTAAGTTTTGGTTCTGAATCAAATTCCAAATCATTATCCCAGTAGAATAAATCTTCAGTAAAAGCATTGTAATATAGGATGTTTTTTCCCTATTAGTTCCTCTATATCCTTATCCTCATCTACTGCTTTCGGTGCTACTAACTCTTTAAATTCTCGTGAAAGTCTTGTTTTGCCGGTGCCGTTAAAAGCGTAGATCAACTGAACTCTTACATCGGATTCACTAGCTTCCTTAGCCTTTGTTTTATGTTTAGCATTTTTTAATTGTTCTGCAACATCCATTAATGAAACACCCATATTAAGCCTCTACCTCCTCTCTAGGGAAATTGAGAAGCATATTGCGGTAGTATTCATATTGTTTTTGACGCAATTCTATTTCACGAGGTAATCCCTCTGTTATTGATGAGGTCAAGGTATCAAAATCATCTAGAATTCGTGCAATCCTCTCTTGTTCTGAAAGAGGTGGAAGGGGGATTTCTAATGACTTTATAATGTCTGCATTTAGATTGCTTACCGAACCACTATTAATCTTACTAATCCAATAATTTCGAACTAAATCAGAAGAAAGAAAATGATATAAAAAGTCGGAGTTCAGTTTATTTTCATAATCACTAATTGATGCCCAACCATCGTGAATAGCCCCTTCAATATTTAGAATGTAGGGTCTTCCAAAGCTCATTGAGTTGGACATAATAAAATCACCTTTTTTCAATATTCTTGATTTCTTAGCACCTTCTAGTGTAATTTTTTGTTCTGTCTGACTCACATATTTTGAATTCGGTATAGTATCACCTATCTTAATCCAAGGAACACCATCTTCCTCATCAGTAATAAACTTATTTATCGGTCGAGGAGAGGCACCTCTTTGAATTCTAGCAATATCCCCCAACGCCTTCCACTCAACTTCCCCATCTTCAAAACTAAGTAACTTATCACGATAATAATTATATTGCTTTTTACGAGCTGTAAGCTCTGCTGTAAGCTCTGCTGTAAGCTCTGTGAAAGTATCCAAGATGCGGACTATTTCGGATTGGATTTTGAGGGATTTTTCTGGGTTTTCGGGGCATGGGATGGGAATTGGAATTTTTTCTACTTGGTGGCTCATAAGCTTAGGATTGCCCATTCCAGAATAAACATGTTTTTTTGCTTCAATAGAAAGCCAATAATACAAAAATTTATAATTAATATTAGTGCTCAACTTCAACTTTATTAATCCACTTACATTTGTTATTGAAAACTTCCCTGTTCTATAAAATACAGTCCCTGCATTGGCTCCATCAGTTGTCCAATTAACATATTCACCATCAAAATCGAAAGTACTTATACTGCCAATCATTCCATTATTTGCAGTTTGAGAACTAAATACAGGGTAAATTCCTTTGTTTTCTATAAGATATTCCTTGGACATAACTCGACCACGGTTCAAATCAGCAATCTCACCTAATTCTTTCCACTCAACCTTAACCCCATCAAGTAGCTTTTCCATAAAATTCTGCTTCATCATGACTTAATCACCTCAATAATCTCATCAATCTGAGTGCGGAGCTTATCTATCTTCTCCACAGTCGATTTTATTTCTGAATTAAGTTCATTTATATCAATGACTTCTCTCGTATCTTTGGCTTCAACATATGAACTCACAGAAAGATTGTAATCATTTTGAACGATGGTGTCATAATCAATGCAGTTTGCCACATGTTCCACATCTTCTTTGCTGTCAAACATCTGCATAATTTGCTGAATATGTCCTAAATTATTCTCATCATCATTGTCTGTAAGAATATTATTATTTGTCTCTTTTTTAAACAAACCACTTGCATCAATAAATTGAACCTTGTTATCGCTTTTGTGCTTAGAAAGAACCAAAATATTAACGGCTATTGATGTGCCATAGAAAAGGTTTGGAGCTAGTGAAATAACAGTTTCTATATAGTTGTTATCCACCAAATATTTTCTGATTTTTTGCTCTGCACCACCACGGTAAAAAATTCCCGGGAAGCAAACAATCGCAGCACGTCCCTTGCTTGACAGATAACTCAGTGAATGAAGCACAAAAGCAAAATCTGCTTTTGATTTTGGCGCCAATACGCCTGCAGGGGCAAAACGCTCATCATTAATAAGCGTGGGATCTCCATCGCCAATCCAATTTACAGAATAAGGCGGATTAGACACAATGGCATCAAAAGGCTTTTCATCGCCAAAGTGAGGGTCTAAAAGTGTATTTCCAAGTGCTATATTAAACTTGTCATAGTTGATATTGTGTAAGAACATATTCATACGTGCAAGGTTATAGGTGGTGTGATTGATCTCTTGTCCGTAAAAACCATCTTCAATAATATGATCATCAAACTGTCTTTTTGCTTGTAAAAGCAGAGAACCAGAACCCGCAGCCGGGTCATATATCTTATTAATAGTGGTTTGCTTGTGTATAGCCAACTGAGCAATGAGCTTCGACACACACTGAGGTGTGAAAAACTCCCCACCAGATTTTCCAGCATTGGCGGCATAGTTAGAGATTAAAAACTCATAGGCATCACCAAAAAGGTCAATATGACTTTCTTCAAATTTTCCAAAGTTAAGTCCTTCTACCCCTTTAATAACAGCTGCCAAGCGACTATTTTTATCCTTTACGGTATTGCCAAGTCTATTGCTTGTCGTATCAAAATCAGCGAATAATCCTTTGATATCTAATTCAGATGGATATCCATTCGCTGAACTTTCAATCGCTGAAAAAATGGCAGCTAAATCTGTATTCAAGCTTTCATTTGTATTTGCTGTTTTTGCAATTCTTGAAAATAATTGGCTGGGATATATGAAATATCCTTTTGTTTTAATCGCATCTGCCTTGATTTCATCCGTTATGATATCATCATCAAGTTCTTCATACTTGATGCTTTCATCGCCTGCTTCAATATAACTTGCAAAGTTCTCACTGATAAAACGATAAAATAGTGTTCCTAAAACATATTGTTTAAAATCCCATCCATCTACTGAACCACGAACATCATTGGCTATCTTCCAGATTTGAGATTGTAATTCTGCACGTTGTGCTGCACTTGACATTAGAATACCTCCAAATTTTCTATAATGATTATAAAAGCACTTCCAAATAAGATTGAAGTTTTTCTTCTACCTTTAACTTCTTACCATACTCACAAAGTAATGCGATGTTCCTATCCTTTCTTCTGACATACCTTTTAAAAGCATCCGTAATGATTTGTATATCAGTCTTATTATGCTTTCTCAAAATATCGCATAAGGTTCTTTCCATATTGTAAGCTCTTACTGCATTACCAGCAGGGGTTTTTACCTCGACAACGCCAAGTTCATACAGTTCCATAATGACACGATTACACTTCACGTTTTCAGCTTTTACCGTAGATATATTATAATTATGGGGAAAAGTCATTTGGAATTTTGCTGGTGTTCTGTCGGTTAAATCATATAAATAAAGCGCAGTGGCACCAGAGAATATCCCTCGTTTATAGCGAGATTGAAGAATATACATCTCATCTTCCCATGAGCCTGCCAGTTGATAAACACCTCGTCCCGTCCGTTCTAGCACCCCTGTCTCCACCATATATTTGAGATTGCCACGTGAAATGCCTGCTTTTGTTACTTCCGCAGCTGTTATGACGCCATTATTCTTTTTAATCATTTCCATAAGCAGCTCAATACTTGCCATAACTCACCTTCTCTCAAAACTAAAAAGACCCTACGCATATAATTATGACCCTCATATGCGTAGAAGTCAAAGTGTTTTTACTGAAATTTCCTGTTTAAAACTTTTTGATCAAAACAATCTTTTGGACTTTTTCTTTTGATAAAATCTTATATTTCACAAACGATAAATCAATCTACTTATTGTTCAAAACAGCCGTTTTTACGATTTTGCTGGCGTTAGCAAAATGGTACTTCGCATCTGCAATGTGCTTTCAATGATTTAATATTATCAAATCCCCACTTGTGTCACCAATAAAATAAGACTTCCACACTCAACGCTTCAAAAGTTTTGAGCATAAAAGTCAAATCAGTTCTCTTTAAATCCACACATTCACTGTCGTGTGCCCAGCATCACATTTTACCTTATTCCCTGCCGTTCCAGTACCATAAGTACTTTGCTTATTTCTCTTCTTAAAACTAAACAGCATTTGCTTCCTATAAAAGGCCCCTCTCGGACTCCCATCAGACATTAGTCCTTTTTCCGTAGTCCCACCGCACACTCCACGTGCTTCGTGTATAGGATTCTAGACTTCATAACTGCTGAACTTAAAAATCATTAGTTCAATCTTCACTTGATAGTTCATAAAAAAAGCGTCCTAAAAGACGCCCATTCAGATTTACTTCTTTAATTCTAATATTTACATAAGTATCACTCCACCTCATTTATCTCTGCCATATGAGGCTTCTTTTTCAGTCTCAGAACAAATGGTAAGTACATTAATGAGAACACGGAAATCACGATCACCTCAAACCAAATGAGGTATTGTGGCCAGGGGCCGAGTAAATCGATGGGTGATGCGGTGGGTGGCGTGTATGCGATGAAGAAATAGTTGCACTGAAAAGACGATCAAGCCATGTGAAAAGAAAAATTGATAGCATTTGAATGAGGGAAAGTCCGTGTTGGTGAGATTTGGTGTGAGCAGCGCGACCATTGCGCCAACTGACCAAAAATAAAGGATGTCGAAAAGGTACTTACTTTTCGTCGCGAGCATATAGCTGCCCAGCAAAACGGATAGGCTACAGAGATGAATCGGCAACGATTCGGCAAAGCTCCAGGTGTTGGTTTGAACGCGGTATACATTAAGGGTAATCTCCTGGATGATCAAAATGGCTGCGATGTTGAAAACAGTTGGAAAGGCTCTGTATAGCCGAACCACATGAAATATTTAGACATCCAAACCTCCTAGAGCGGTCATGGTTTCATTATACTGATTTAGATGGTGTCCGTCTATGGGTTGTCCTCTCATTTATAACCTCGACAAGCTTATTTGCAAAAGCTTCATACGACTGACCTTGTGCTGTTATGATGATACCCGCTTTATAATCATCGATAAGGATCGGCTGGTCTTCATACTTTGAGGCGGAATAGTACTTGGCAAGGGGGTCATCAGAGCTGATACCCGTCGCCCCGCCTGTACAGCGCAAACCATCTAGGAGGCCAAATCCAGCCAGTAATTCTGAACCGCCACAAATACCGGCCACTATGCCACCACTTGACAAACAAGCTTCAATAAAGGTTTTTAGCGCCTCCACATGAAAAAGTGGCAAGCTATCGCCACCTGGAATTACCATTAAGTCGATGGTGTTCGGATCGATTGTTTCTAGGGTCCCTTGCACTAAAAAGGTCTGTCCCTCCAGACTCTTATATGGCCTCTTCTCAAGAGCGATGTGATGCCACTCTAACGCGTCTAGTTTTAATAGCGCCAGAGCAATTTCAAACTGAGCAAAACCGTCATAATAAAAGAGTGCCGCTTTCATAGAACCTCCATATTTCGCTTTAGTAGCGCATAAGAATCGTCAAAACCCATTCAGGAACATGTCCATGTGATTTAATCCCTTTAAGTGACCATCAATTATTTTTAAATCATCCTTTTTCAAAAACAAGATAGTGTTTCCTATAAAGATTCCATAAGATAGTTGTTGACCATGTCTATGGCCACTTCTATTTTTTCTTCGTCCAGCGGATGTTGCATGACTGCGGCGATATTAGCAACGCCGTTAATCAGGCAAATAAGGACATAGATAAAGGCATCCACTTTAAGGGTTTTCTTAAAGTGCCCCAGTTTTATGCCGTCTTCTATTATGCCTTTAATGTCCTCTGAAAAAGCCAAATAGCGCTTTTGATTCAGCACCGTCATTTCATCTGTAAAATCCACTGTAGCCCAAAATTCAGATGCGAATTTGACCCACTGCACATGGTTCTCGTTTAAGAAGTTTCTAAGCCGAATGCCGATGTACTCCGCCATTCGTTGGCTAGGCGACGGGGCACTGATAAGTTTCGTAGACAGTGTGGCCTTACTGCTGTCGGAATTTTCAACGATTGCAAAGAAGACTTCTTGCTTACTCGCAAAGTAGGTATAAAAACACCCTTTGCTAATGCCGGCTTCATTGATAATTTCATTTACAGACACCCTTGAATACCCCTTTTGGGCAAATAGCTTAAAGGCAACAGCAACTATTTCGTCCCTATTCGTCGACCATTTCTCTGGATCTAGTTTTGGCATATGACCACAGCTCCCATTTTAAATAAAAGACCACTGGTCTTTTTTATAGTTATACCTTAGCACGCGGTCCTCAAAATGTCAAATCATCTTCATGAGATTCTTCGGATCACCCTTAATCGGAGCTGATTACTTTTATCTGAACTCGATGGCCATAACCGGACAAGCCTTTATAGCACTTTTCAGCAATGTCATATCCACTTCATCCTGTTGATTTAGAATGGCTTTTTTGCTTTCCATACTGAACATTTTCGGATAGGTCTTCGTACAAATGGTACAGCCCATACACGATTCACGATTGATCGATACACCACTATTTTTTACGGATGTGAATTGAGGTAAATCACGATTTTTCACCAATTTGTCAGTTATCGTTGCAAAAATCGTGATGGCTAAGACAGTGAGCACCCATCTGGCAATCATAAACTTAAATCCTAAAAACTTTGCTTCATTTAAAAGCATTGGTATTTTCACAACTGCCCATGAACTTAAAATAATGACGATATTACGGATGGGAACCCCTTTTTTGTGAAGCATCGTGCAAATCGGGAATGCCGCATATATCGGTCCTGCCGATATGCTGCCCAGTAAAAATGAAAATATCACCCCCTTAGCCTTTGCTTCTTTGCCTAGAAACTTAGTGATGGTTTCTTTTGATACCCACGTATCGAGCAATGCCGTTAATACAAATATGACCGGCATAATCATAAGCATCTCTTTAATATAATAGAGACTGTTTTTAACCCCTAATCCACCAATCGAGGGGCTTATGGATGATAGAACCAAGTATGCAGCTGCAATCACGGTTACAAATAGATTATCTTTAATGAATTTTATCACTTTACTCATATAATCACCCCCATGATACCTGCAATAATAATGGCGAAAATAAAACTTAACGCGTTACGTGTAATGGCGAATTTAGTACCAAACGCTTTCTTTTCAAGCGGGAAAGTTACGACGCCTACCATCGTTAGCGTCGTTAGAAATGCTACCGCAGGCATTATTCCTACGCCTGCGTTTGCAAGTGTTCCTATAAGCGGAAATGCGATAAATGCAGGAATCAACGTTATCGTTCCAAATGCTGCTGCTACAATAGTTGCTACAAATACATTTTGAGTTGATATTAGATCTGCGATTTGGTTCGGTGGCAGTAAAGCCAATATCAATCCTATCGCAAAAATTACTGAGAAGATTGACAGCGCCATTCCTTTTCCCATAAATAGTGCTTTCTTAAGCGCCTCTTTCGTTTTCTCTTTGTCTTTAAACATAGAAAAAGCAAGAAGCCCTCCCGTCATGAGCCATGTGGCAATCGTAAAAATATCCATATTTCTACTTCCTTTCTTGAATGTAATGTCATCATAAAGAATCCACAAACAAAACAAAAGACACGTATGTTTCTTTTTGATATGATAATTAGAAAGGAGTGTGATTTTATGGACCTACCATTTTTCGCCGGTGTTGATCAAAACTTGTTAAATCAAGTAGCCCATTCTATCAAAAGATACGAAAAAGGCATCACCGTACACGCTCAGGGAGATGCTTGTGAGAGTATGGATATCGTTCTTTCTGGGAGTTTAGTCGCCTATTCGTTATCTCCAAACGGATCAGAAAATATCTTGTTTGAATTTCATAAAAACAGTATTATCGGTGCCAATCTGCTTTTCGGCAATACAAATCAATATCCAATGAACATCTACTGTACAGACAAATGCAAACTACTACATTTATCAAAAAGCGATGTCGAATTATTGCTACATGACTATCAATTTGCAATAAACTTCATCGTTAGCATTTCCTTGAATTCTCAGGGGATGAATAAGAAAATCACCATTTATAGGCAAAAGTCATTAAGGGAAAATCTGCTAGATTATTTTCGTGCATTATCGGTTGAGCAAAATTCCAAAACGGTAACACTTCCGATAAGTAAAAAGCAGTTGGCAGATTATGTTGGCGTTCAACGTCCGTCTCTTTTTCGGGAATTAAAGCAGATGAAAGATGAAAGACTTATAGCAATTGATCATCGACAAATTTCTCTTTTCTTTTAGAATTAGAAAGGTTAATATCTCCGAAAAATGAAAATCCACCAATTAGGTGGATTTTATTATCTGATAAGCTTTAATATGGTTAATAACCTCATAGAACCTCTTAAAAGCTTATACTTTTCATGCCACCTGTCCTCGAATAAGTCGAATACCAGTTGCTACAAGCCATAATAGCCATAAAAACAATCCAAATACCCCAGTGGCAATCAAGTTAGATCCACTAGCAATTGAAACATTCCCAAGCCCCCCTAAAATCGGTAATATCCCACCTAACAATCCTAACAGTCGTTGCCAAGGTTTAGTTAATCCGTTTGAGTGAGTTGCAAAAGCTGTACCAATAGAGGTCAAACCCATTGCGGGAAATGCAAGCGCAAAGGAAGCTGCATGAAATTGCCACATCATTTGAAAAGCTGTATTGGACTCACTCAGACTGTTCGCAGCGACAATTACAGAAATATGAGACGCATAAAATACTGCTGAAAGAGCTGCAAAAGTCGAACCTGCAACCATTGCAAGTCTAGACCATTCTTCGCCTTGGCCACCACGGCGTCTAATGAGGCTGTGTAGTGACACTAAGAATAATAGCAATAGAACCATATTAACAGTTTCAAGACTAGAAGTAATTGCCAATGTCTCTTGATTATTTGCATGATATGAGAGGACTTTGCTCATGGGATCACCATAAGAAGGTGAGCCTGCTGAGACTGCAAAAATTATATTTTGTACAAATACTGAAGTTGCATAAGCAATTGCTAAAATACCTACAGTGCGCATCGATGATATATCCTTACCTTTTGTCATTTTCCTTCATCTCCCTTTTAATAATGAATAAATATATTGCAACTCTATAATACACAAACCAAATACTATGTAATACCAACTAAAGTAGGTATTACAGTTTTATAGATATATTTATAATTAAGGTAAATACTATAGCCCAAGGAGGTTTATATGCTTTATTCCATTTTTAGACCATGGACTATTAAGGACTCTTCTTCATAACTTTTGCGAGATACGCCTTACAACATCCTGAGATGCTAACAATGACTGGATTACTCGAAAGGCTTGGATATCACAAGCACAATGCTAAGCTTAACAACGCTTCATTGAAACACGAGGAAAAAATGTATAAATTTTTCCGTCGCAGTGGAGCCTATCTCAATAGCTATCTCTTAGAAAAAATGTCTAACCAAGACAGGGTGTCTTCAAAAGTCATGTCTCACTTCATTGATGACTACTTAGAGGGTTACGCTTTTAGACACCATAATTTTCCCGTTAATCAAATGTTCGGTGTACAATCTAGCCTTCCAAATTTGATGATGACACTACACCCTCTAAAACATAAAACAGATGTAAAAAACTACTCAAAGCGTTTAAGGGCATTTAGTGTACGCATAGAGCAAGAGATTATCGGGTTAAAGATGAGGGAGAATCAGGTAATCATACCACCGCGATTCACCATAGACAAGGTTCTCGAAGAAATGAGGGCCTTTATAGCAGTTCAACCTGTTGATAATCCCCTCTACACAACCTTTGTTAGGAGAGTAAATGAGTTAAAATCTATCGGTTAAAAGGGAACGACCGACGAGCAAATAAAAGTGCTTGCGGCTATTTCTACATCGGTCTATCCTGCCTATTCACGATTAATTGAGTGCTTCACCTATTTTCAAACCCTTACAGAACGTAATGATGGGGTCTGGTCACTCCCAAATGGAGATGCCTATTATCAATATTGCCTGAAAAGTCTCACAACTACAGCGCTCACTCCATCTGAGATTCACGAAATTGGAATTCTTGAGGTCAGTCGCATTGAAAAGGAAATGCGAGAAATCCTTATCAACGAAGGCTTACCTGCTCATAATATAAGCCCAGTTGTAACACTTGCAGCTCTCGCAAAAGAGTCAAGGTTCAAATACCCCAATACAGATGAGGGACGAGAAATATGCTTATAAGACTTCGCCCAAATTATTGAAGATATCAACATAAAAATGCCTCTTTTCTTTAGTACACAGCCAAAGATGGCACTTAAGGTAGACCGTATTCCTGTTTTTAAAGAGCAAACTGCTACTGGAGCATACTATCTACCTGGAGATATCAGCGGTAAAAGGCCCGGCCTTATCGCAATTAATCTAAGAGACATGTCTGCATTGAGTAGTTTTACTATGAAGACCCTTGCTTATCATGAGGGTATACCAGGACACCACTATCAAATGGCAATCGCCTCAGAAAAGAACAAAATGCCGCTATTTAGACGAATTTTACCCTTTACTGCTTATACCGAGGGTTGGGCCATGTATGCGGAGTTATTGGCCAGAGAAATGGGGGTGTACAAAAATGACACCTTTGGTCTACTTGGAAGTTTGGAGCAAGAGCTCTTTCGAGCGGTACGACTCGTCGTGGATACTGGCATTCATCACAAAAGGTGGAGCCGAGATGTAGCAATTCAATATATGAGTGACCATTCCACTAGTACCATTGAAACTATAATTTCTGAAGTTGAACGCTATTTTGTGATGCCAGGACAGGCCTGCAGTTATAAAATTGGCATATTGCATATTCTAAAACTACGAGAAAAATATAGAGCTGCTATGGGGGATCGCTATTCCATAAAGGACTTTCATAATTTAATACTGGGTCAGGGGCGGTACCACTAACAGTTCTCGACGATATTTTTAATAGTGCACTCATGCAATATTCTACGAATCAATCCTAAGAAGTGTATCAGATTTATTAAACAGTTAAAATAGGAGCATACTATGAAGACATTTAAAATTACTACCGATCGTTTATTCATCAGAATACTAGATATTTCGGATAAAGATGCCTTTTTTAAATACCGTTCGCTTCCAGAAGTTTACCAGTATCAATCCTGGAAACCTCAAACAATCAACGAAATCGAATTATTCCTTAACAAGAATATAAAAGTTGTGCCAAATGAATCACATACTTGGTTACAATTAGCAGTTTGTTTAGCTTCTGGACAATTAATTGGAGATATCGGCGTTCATTTCTTAGATGATTATCAAATTGAGATTGGTTATGCTTTAGCGCCTGAACATCAAGGGAGGGGTTATGCACTAGAGGCTGTAAAAGGATTAATCCACTATTCTTTCTGTACATTAAAAAAACATAGAGTTACTGCATCTGTTGATCCTAAAAACGATGCATCGATCAAACTCCTTGATAAAATTGGGTTTAGAAAAGAAGGACACTTAATAAAGAGCTTTTATATGGATGAAAAATGGTATGACGATTGCATATACGCTATCTTAGATGAGGAATGGTGCATGTAATAACTGTACTTATATTAATCTCTGATGGCAGATTTCTCTTTTCAGATTGCATATTCGCATTTGATTCCTATAAAAAAAGGGCTTCCATTAGGGAATCCCTTTTTTTATTATGGAAGGTCAACATTCTGGCCTAATAAGAACTCTCTACCGCTACCAAGAAACATCACGTTACCTCTGCTTTCACGAAGAAATTGAAGTGTGTGCTCAATGCCTCGCTGTATTAACCTCATGCCAGCTAGTTGAGTTGGTTCAATATAACGAGTAAATTCAAATTCTTTCATAGTGGTTCCTTCTCGAGTCAGTTTAATATTGTTTTCATTAATGATTATATTGAAAAAGCAGATTTCAACATAAGCCACAAAGAAGTAGGTTTTGCACCAAGCCCATCATTGAACAAGATTGCTGTCGTGATAACCAGCACGAAAAAAGCTATCAAAACAGCAATCTGAAGTGACGAAGTTTTCTGAATTTCTTGTTTTGCCTTTATATCACAAATTTCACCTTGGCAGTATTGCGCTTTTTCTTTATAGAACATTGAATAAAACTTGCACCCGAAGCAAATACCAAACGCAGATTCAAAGAACAAAAAAATCATGCAGGTATGACAAACAAAAAAATTAATGAAGCTATCCGAATTCAGTACCACCAATAGAACGAATATGGTTGTTGATAAGACTAGACCGATTGTCCATGCAAACTTTTTTTGGGCTGCCCCCACATATTCTGGAGTTTGATTACTGACAATTAAACGCCCGATTATTAAAAATGGCGAATATTTAGGACTAATAAATATGCGTACGATGAAATCGGCTAGAAAGATTGTGTTAGCATACTTTAACAGGAGATAATTATCATTAAATATAACCAATATCCATGACCAGAACATAAGCAAATAGAGTATTCCTGCTGACGCCCTTATCTCACGCTCATTTAAAACTGGAATGTTGTAACCTCCCACAATTTCGCCAAATTGTTTGACTTTTTTCATATTTTATTCCTTTCTCTATCTCTGAGTTCTTATACTCATCATACCTATTTATCATAGAAAGTGGCACCGATAAAAGTAGGTAGCCCAGATCGCCGAATTATTCTTGTATCTTGATATCACCGGATGTGGTGCTAATATTAAGCATTGCACCGCCATTTCCGACTTGGGCGATCAGCGCGTCACTGTTATTCGCACCCTGCGTTGTGAGTATGGGCATGCCGACGTCGATGGTGCCTGATGTACAGGAAAGATCCAAGTTATAATGAGAGCCAGCAATACTCGTAAAGTGAACATCTCCTGAAGTGGCTGTGATTTGTATAGATTCAGTCACTGCGCCTTGTTTGACTGTTATTTCGCCTGAAGTGGCTTCTAAGGTGGCAGCACCTTGAATATTCTCGATGACCTGTGAGCCTGAGGTTGTGGATATGTTTAGTTTACTGAGTTCAAAAGATTGTATCGCCACATCGCCAGAGCTACTTGTTACCTGAAGATCGTATGCATAGTCTTTTGGGAGATATACAGTAAGTTCTATATTATCAATTGAATAAAACATAAAGGTAGTTTTGGTATAGATGATGTCGATTGTGAGCAGCTCGTCGCCCTCAAGCAAATCGATGGCAGGTGGCGTATAAGACCCCGATGCTTTGTATCTGCCATTTAGTTCGGCAGTGAGTGTATCGCTATCGGTACGCACAATGTTGATAGGAGTGTTATTGCTAATGATATGAATGGCTTTTATCCCCTTTATTGAGGCCGTGATACTGTCGTTATGAGTCTTGCTATCATGGGCGTTCTCAGCGATAAACCTTTCTAAATCAAATGGCTCTTCGGTTGACATGAGCCCTGAAAATAAGCCGAGTTCTCCAAGCGAGTAAACCGTTAGAAGTATGCCAGACATGGCGATACAAATCAGTATAAGTACGATTTTTTTTATGGTCATAAAGTTTCCTTCCTTATTTACCTGTGAGTAATTGAATGTTTAGATCTAAATATTTGAGTGACATATGGTGGAACTTTTTTGATGCTATCGCTATACAAAGCATTGTCAAAAGGCCAACAGAACCTAGGGTGCTACCAATTCCGATTAGTGCGGTAACATCCAAAATGGTGCCTGATAAACCCGAGGCAAGACCTGTGGGAATCAGTAAAATCACGAATACCGCGATTATGCCAGATAACACCAATGCAGTGCCAGAGATAAAAAGGCCAATCAGCACGCTCCAGATGCCGATGAAGGGGCCTAAGACAATCACGAGATTGAATAAACCAAGTCCAAGTGCTGCGAGAAGCACTTTGGTGTAGTTGCGCCTAGATGGCCTAGATTTTTCATTTTCGCCACGTTCGACGGCCACTTGTATGTGCTCGTCGTAATCGGTGACGTTTTCTTCTATATCCGATACGGGTAGGTTTTTCAGTGCTAGTGGTAAATCCTCTAAATACTCTTCTTTTGTCATTGGCTTTTCCCCTTTAGCCCATATTGCACTTTTGCTGCTAATTTATTGCCTATAAATTGGAAGTTTGCAGTTGCACCCGCGCTACCTTTTATTTTATCCCCTGAATATGAATATAAAACTGTATGGAATACTGTTCCCGGTTCTCCTGCCTCCGCAATTATCTCACCTTCCACACCGATAATATCAACAACTTTTTCAATTGTCATGCCTACTTGAATCTCATTAAATTTTTCCATAGTAAGTCCCCCTCTATTTGACGAGTACCCCACTAAGACGATTATAATTAAAGCAACAATTGCTATCCATTTTTTCATACCTGTTCTCCTCAGTTGTATAGATAAAGAATTTCTGCCAAGTATAAATCTCCAAACAATATGTTTTTTTTTGCATTTTAAGACAATTGTATTCGAAGTATCTTATGTGCTTCATTTACTCACGATGGCTATGCTAAACCCATCCCAACCTTTAGAACCCACTGTTTGAATTGCAGTCGCAGTTACCTTGTTATTTCTTCCCATTGCACAAACGAAATCCCTTACTCCCTGCGCAGATAAATCGTCATTCAAAGGATCACAGACTGCTCCATTTCGTACCACATTATCAGCGATTATAATTCCTCCATCCCGAATAAGTTTTAAAGCGAGTTCAAAATAGATTGGATTGTTTTTTTTATCTGCATCAATAAATATAAGATCAAAGGGTTCAATGTTCAAAGCGTTTAACTTTTCTAAGGATTCTATAGCTGGACCATCAAGCACTTCAATAACATCTTCTAAACCTGAGAACTTAAAATTTTGCCGTGCAATTTTGGAGTACTCCTTGCTTACTTCTAGTGTCACTACTTTTCCATCGGGATCGATGCTCTCTGCCATCCAAAGGGTGCTATAACCCGCTAGTGTCCCTATTTCTAAAACTCTCTTTGCCTGTATCATTCGAACAAAAATACTTAGTAATTTTCCTTGTAGTGGAGAAACCTCCATAGATGGTAAATCATTCAATATACTATTTTGCTTCACATATTCTAAATTGGCGTCTTCATTAACAAGCTGATTAGTAAAAAATGCATCCACTTCAATCCATTGTTTTAAGTTAGTGTCCATTTAACACCCCTACTATTCATTATGCGGTATGGTGATGGCGACATTGCCCGTCTTATCGCCTTGATCTACATATCGATGCGCCTCAACAATCTCGTCAAGCAGATAGGTTCTATCGATAACTGCGTCTAACTTGCCTTCCTCGAACATCTTCGCTAAAAGGTTTAGAAATTCCTTACGCCCTAATGCTGTCCCATAGCCTGCAACTGAAATAAACTTGCCGCCTTCTTTAATGAGATGATTCACCTCATTCTTATTTACTTTCCCAACAGCATCGAAGATAATATCAAATTTTTTTGAAAGCGCTACGATGTCCGTTGATTTAATATTTGTGGTCTTGTAGTCAATGCTTTCACGCGCGCCTAATTCAATCATTTTAGCAGTATTTCTACCGCTGCACACTGCTGTCACCTTTGCGCCAAGATAGGTCGCAACTTGCACAGCAGACGATCCCACAGCACCTGATGCACCATAAATCATGACTTCCTGACCACTTTTTATACCTGCTTTGTTTTAAAATTGAATTGCTGTCGTACCACCAAAAAGTAGTACGGCCGCCTCTTCATAAGTAGATGTTGCTGGCTTTAGTCCAATACAGCTTTTTTCACTAAGTGTCGCATACTGTCCATGTCCGCCAAATCGCATGCCCATCATGGCATAAACCTGATTACCCACTTTAAACAAACGAACATCTTCGCCAACCTCGGCGATTTCACCAGCCAGAGCGACACCAAGAATCGGTTTTCTTGGTTTCGTTACGCCGAGCACCAACCTAAGCGGGATACGCATAACCGGATTCACTTTTAGTCCTCTTAAACGTACATCACCTGAGTTTACTGCGCTTGCCATCACTTTATAAGAACATCCTTCTTTCCAACCTTTGGCATGGGAACTTCCATCACTTTCACTCGCTCCGGTCCGTCATAACCTAAACATACAGCCGCTTTCATAAACCACCTCCTACTTTTTCTTTGATGATAGCATATGTATGCATATTAACAGTACCAACTAAAGTTGGTACCATACCACATTCAATCTTAGTAAACTAAATCATAAGTAGTTTTGTAAGGTGTTATCAGCCAAACAAAATATCATCAAGTGCTTATGTTCTTTCAAAATTGGAGGTCTTTATGGAAAAAACAAGAATCATCATTTCAGGTTACTGGGTTGCAACAACGCTTGTTTACCTATATGGAGATATGCTTAGAGTTTACTCTGGCGACATGGAGGTTGGTATGATCCAAGGCAAATCTGCCTCTCAAGGCATGTGGTTGGCAATCGCCATTATTATGCTCATACCGATTCTAATGATCCCTGCAACACTGTCGTTACAAATGCCCTATGTTCGTCTACTTAATTTAGTGATTGTCCCCATTATCGTTGTCTTTAACTTACTAGGCTTGCCATACAAAGGTCATTACGATAATTTTCTCATTCTAGTCAGTATTGTCTTAAATGTGATCGTCTTCAATTATGCATGGAATTGGAAGTAAATAAATCATATTGATAAGCAGTATTGCGCTTTTTCTTTATAAAGCATTGAGTAAAACTTGCACCCGAAGCAAAAACCAAACGCAGATTCAAAGAACAAGAAAATCAGGAAGGTTTGACAAATAAAAAAGTTTAGGAAGCTATCTGAATTCATTACAACCAAAAAGATGAAGATGGTTGTTGATAAAACCAGACCGATAGTCCATGCAAACTTTTTTTAGGACAGCCCCCACATATTCAGGTGTTTGTTTGCTGACCATTAAACGCCCGATTATTAAAGAGGGGGAGTATTTAGGACCAGAACATAAGCAAACAGAGTATTCCTGCTGATCCCCTTATCTCACGCTCATTAAAAACTGGTATGTTATAACCTTCCACGGTTTCCCCAAATTGTTTGACTTTTTCCATTCCTTTCTCTATCTATGAGTTCTTATGCTCATCATACCGATTCATCACAGAAAGTGGCACCAACAAAAGTAGGTATTTTCAGATTGATTATAATTCAATCTTGATGTTCTGCCGTTTCCATCGACGAATAGATAAATTTCGATATATCTAAAACATTTCAAAGATTTGATTCATTGTTTTATTACGCTTGCATGCTTCGCATACCTACCCCAAAAACTGAAAGAGGAATAAGGGATTTTTATCCCGTATTCCTCTTTCAATTTTTTATGCCGAACAAGAAATCTAACACATACAAACTAGATTTTTCTTGCCTTGATTACAAATGGCAATCAATACTCGTAATATTTAATTCTGAGGTTTTTATAGATTTTGACGTTCGCAAAAACCTATCGACAACCCTTGTTGAACGAGTGGTTGAATGACTTCCCGACTTTCTCTTGTATGTGGAAGTTCTGATGCTAGTCTATTCGCTTTATCAATGCTTCCAGCTTTCAAGTATAAAAAGCACAAAGTTGCACGCATAGTAGATTTCTGCTTTTCATTGATGGAAATAGGTAATCCTCTTTCCATAAGCTCGATTGCCTCATCTGTGTTTTCCTTTAGTGCAAGCGTACTTGCAAGCCCTAAAATCATCCCAGGTTTATTGGGATAAATCAAGAGTGCATCACGATATTTTTTTTCAGCCCGAATAGCATCCTCCTTGTGACTTATTATATTAAAATCACAGCACAAGCACTTTAAAATCCAATAACGCAATAGTTGTCTTTGACTCAACCATACACAAAATTTAATCTCGTGTTTCCTTTGTCTAGAATTGCTCCATCAATAAAAAGTCACTTATATTCATATGCTTGATGCCGTTTCTACCTCTATCGATTTCATCCATTGAAACAACATATTTGGGGTAGTTATCTGGTATGGATTCGAGTACTGAAAACTCTCTTTCTATCGTTTCATCAGAAGCAAGCAAATAACAAACCTGAATGTATATTCTGGAATTTCTGATTAATGCAACAAAATCCACTTCGTTGTTACCATTTTTCCCTATACGTACATCATATCCCCTACCAAGTAATTCCATATAGATAATATTCTCTAAGGTTTGATTGATATCACGCATATTATTTCCAAATACCGCTTCGCGAATCCCGTGATCTGCAATATATATTTTTTCCTGAAATTGTAGTAATTTTTTACCCATCAACTCTTCTCTTTGAACCAAATGTAAAAAACATGCAGCTTTACAATAGTCTATATAATTATAAATAGTTTCTGTTGAAACGCTTCGAAGTTCATTCTTAAGATATTTTGATATATTTGTAGATGAAAATGAATTTCCTATATTCGCTATAAAGAATTGAATTATTCTCTTCAATAGCTCTATGTCCCTTACCTTATTCCGAGTTGCAATATCTTTCAATATTATCGAATCGTAAATATCATTTAAATACTGCATCGCGCTACGATCATCCAACGGAAATTGATAGAGAAACGGCATACCACCCCTAACGAGATAAAGTTGAAATAGCTCTTGTTTGCTCTTTTGAGGAAAAAAACTTAGTATTTCTTTATATGAGAAGGGATAAATTTTCACTTCCACATATCTACCAGCCAAGTAAGTTGCAAGCTCACCCGATAATAGTTTAGCATTGGATCCGGTTATATAAATGTCTGCATCAAAATCAATCATGATAGCATTAATCAACGTTTCCCAACCATCAAGTTCTTGTATCTCGTCAAAAAAAAGATAACTCTTTTCTTTTGATTCAATGGCCATTTTTTTAATATATTCATAGATTCCGTCAATAGTGATTTCAAATGGATTCATTTTACTTTCAAGATTGATAGAGACGAGAAAGGCTTCACTGATCCCTTGTTGAATCAATTCTTTTTGAATAAGCTCAAGCATGACGGATTTTCCTGAACGACGTATGCCCGTTAATACTTTGATAATAGGCTGATTCATAAAGGGACGAATTTTTGACATGTATTGTTCTCTAAAAATCATTTTCGGCACGTCCTTTCTTATCATCTTAAACCCACTTTAATTCATTTATACCGAAAAGTCAATGGATATATCGAGGTCTCATTCGATATATCGAAAACTTTCCGCAAGTTTGATTCATTGTTTTATTACACTTGCATTCTTCGCATGCCTCGGATGAGTCTTCAACAAAAAAAAGACCCCATGCTTTAACCTCACACAAAACCGAAAACACCTACACCCGTGGTGGTGTAACCAGTCAAGTAAAATAGTCCAAATGGGGGTGCGGACGTTTTTTTGGACAAATCTATACCTCCAGACCCAGTTTCTTTCGGTAAGAAATCGGGCTCAACCCACCTAGTGACATTTTTATTCGCTTCTCGTTATACCATCTTAAATATGAATCCAACTCTAAGATGAACTTGTCGATCGATACATCTTTCCATGAACGATAATGAAACATTTCATTTTTTACTCTGCCAAAAAAGCCTTCACAGGCAGAATTATCAGGAGTACAACCTTTTTTTGACATAGACCTAACCAAGCCGGCCTCGTCCATCCTCATAATCCAACCTGGCCAACGATAATGACTGCCTCTGTCGGTGTGTAGAATAGGCTGTTCACCAACTTTAAGCTTGTGAATTGCAGTATCTAACATATCATTAACCAAAGTTGCATCAGGAGATGTACCTATGGTCCAGCTTACTGCCAAACCATCAAAGCAGTCGATTATTGGTGAAAGATAGACTTTTCCTGCAGGAATATGAAATTCTGTAAGATCAGTTAACCACTTTCTATTTGGTTTATCTGAATGAAAATCACGATTCACAATATTATCAACTGCTGGGCTAATTTCGCCCAAATATGAGCTGTATCTGCGTTTTTTCTTACCAGGTACATTTAGATGCTCTTCGGACATGATTCTTCTAATGACCTTTTCTGATACAATATTACCACTACTTTTGAGTTCGCTATGCACACGTCGGTAACCATATCGATGCTGATTTTCTGAAAACACTCTTTTTACTTCTAATCGAATTGAACTATACTTATCAGGTTTTTTCTGGCATTCTCTATGATAGAAATAACTGCTCTTTGGAATCTTAGTTATGTTTAGCAGACTATTCAACGGATATTTCATTCTTAGGGCATCGATTAGGTTTGCTTTCTCCTTGTTCGATAATTTCCTCAGATCGATGCCCTGATCTTTTTTTATGATTTCAGCTGCCTCATTAAGGATATCCAACTCCATTTGTTGCTTATATATCTGTTTTTTTAACAACTCAATTTCAGATATAAGCTTGTCCTTATCATTGGGTAACACTCGTTTAGTTGATTTAGTCATGGTTTTGGTTTTTTCCTCCCCCAAGAGCTGCTTCCTCCATTTGTATAGGGATTGCCTACTTGTACCGTGCTTTACAGCAACCGTTTCAGCAGAACTTTCCCTGACGCAAAGTTCAATAACTGCTTCTTTTCTCTGCTCTTGGGAAGATTGTATCATGTTGCTATTTAGCAAGCGAGGTTTATGTTCGCTATGAACTTTTTCTGAAAGCCAAAGTTTAAAAGTTCCTTTTGAAGGATAACCCAAAGCTCGTAAAGTTTTGCTTATATTTTGACCACGCTCAAAATAGTAGTTAATGGCAGCATTTTTTTGATCGTCTGAATATCTCGGCGTTTTACGATAACTCACATGTAAACTACCGAATTGTAAATATTCTTTATACCATCTAGCCAATATCTTACGATGAGGATATCCTAATACTTTTATTGTTTTTGCAGCGCAATAATCATATTTGATATACAGATCTAATGCCTTTTGTCTATCTTGAATTGAATACATGACAACCTCCTGTTCTATAGCAAGTCCAGGTTTTTGTCCGCACCCCCAAATGGCCTATTTTACTTGACTGGTTACAA
>Ga0209794_1000921_pt1 | contig 29708 bp, 25 predicted proteins | sample EBPBio232013_DNA_FD_185869 | JGI IMG/M metagenome (GOLD analysis project Ga0209794, IMG submission 185869) | Wastewater treatment Type I Accumulibacter community from EBPR Bioreactor in Madison, WI, USA - Reactor 1_5/23/2013_ DNA (SPAdes)... | ecosystem: Engineered > Bioreactor > EBPR >... | reverse complement strand
AAAGAAAGGCTTGAGGCCCTCAGTCGCGGCCTTCGCTTGCGGCAGCACCTGCCAGACCTTGGCACGGGCGTTCGGGCCCTGCACGGCGATGATGCCCAGGGCGTTGTCGCCGTCGCGGCGCTGGGTGATGCTCACGTCCATTTTCCACTCGGCAGCCTTGGCCTGCATCCAGGCCAGGTCCTTGTCGGCGGTGCCGGCATTGACGACGATGCGGAAGCGCGTGTCGGTGAGGAAATAGATGATCAGGTCATCGATGACGCCGCCGGCTTCATTGAGCATGGCGGCGTAGAGGGCCTTGCCGGAAACGGTGAGTTTGGCGACGTCGTTGGCGACCAGGCGGGAGAGGAAGGGGCGGCAATCGGCGCCGACCAGGTCGACCGGGCACATGTGCGAGACGTCGAACATGCCGCAGTCCTTGCGCACTGCGTGGTGTTCCTCGATTTGCGAACCGTAGTTGACCGGCATGTCCCAGCCACCGAAATCGACCATCCGGGCGCCGAGTGCGCGATGGGCGGCATTCAAGACCGTTTGCTTCAGCATATCAATCCTTTACTGACGTTCGTTGACGTCGATTCTGGAAACAGAAAAGGGGTGAAACGAAAAACTCGCGTTTTGCGTTTCACCCCTCTGTCCTCGATACCTGAGAGATTTGCCCCATCGGTGGGCGCTGTTTACGCCGCTCTCCAGAGTTTGGCCGGCATGCCGGTCACCCCGCGGTCCTTTTGCCTGAGCGTTTTCGGGTGAAATTGCGCCTTCGGCGGCAGACGGGTCTGCGCTCTCCCACGGGATGGACGGCACTATAGCCGGTCATTGTTGTCCTAGCAACATGCTGCGCCGCACAAGGCGTGCCGGTCGGTGCCGGCCTTCGTGCTAAACTCCCCGTTTGATTTTGTCCCGCCACCCGTGAATCCAGCCAACTTCGATTTCCACTGTCATTCATCCGTTTCCGACGGCCTCCTGCCGCCGGCAGCGGTTGCCCGGCGGGCGTCGGCGAATGGCGTCGATCTGTGGGCGCTGACCGATCACGACGACATCGGTGGTATCGACGAGGCCGCTGAGGCGGCAGCGGAAGCCGGGCTGGCTTTTGTGCCCGGGGTCGAAATCTCGATCGAATGGCGGGAGACGCCGATTCACATCGTCGGTCTGGGCTTCGACCACCGCCACCCATCCCTGGTTGACGGGCTCGAAGCCTTGCGTAGCGGTCGTCTCGAACGCGCACAGCGGATGGGCGATGCGTTGGCGGCGATCGGCATTCCCGGGGTGTTTGCCGGGGCGATGGGTTATGTCACCAATCCGAACCTGATTTCACGCGCCCATTTTGCCCGCTATCTGGTGTCCATCGGTATTGCCCGCGACATCGCCGGTGTGTTCCAGCATTACCTGGCGCCCGGCAAGCCCGGTTACGTCGACCACCGCTGGGCGACGCTGGCCGATGCGCTGGACTGGATTCATGCGGCCGGCGGCGTGGCCGTGCTGGCGCATCCCGGCCGTTACAAGATGTCCGGCGGCGACATGCGCAAATTCCTCGACGAATTCAAGGATCTGGGCGGGCAGGCAATCGAGGTGGCCAGTGGTAGCCACTCGCCCGATCATGTGCTGCATTTCGCGCGGCTGGCGCGGCATTATGCCTTTCACGCCTCGCGCGGTTCCGATTTCCATGGCCCGGAAGAGAGTTATGTCGATCTCGGTCAGGCCGCCCCTTTGCCCCTTGACCTGAAACCGGTCTGGCGCCTCATTTGCTGATCATGGCACGCGTCGTCAACATTCACCCCGATTCGCCGCAGCCCCGTCTGCTGGTGCAGGCCGCGGAGTTCATCCGCAAGGGCGCCATCGTCGCCCTGCCGACCGATTCCTGCTACGCCCTCGGCTGCCATCTGGGCGACAAGGAAGCGCTCGACCGCATCCGACTGATCCGCCAGATGGATGACCGACACCACCTGACGCTGATGGTCAGGGATCTCTCCGAGATCGCCCATTTTGCCCGTGTCGACAATACCCAGTACCGGCTGCTCAAGGCGTCTACGCCGGGGAGTTATACCTTCATCCTCGAAGGCAGCAAGGAGTTGCCGCGGCGAGTGATGCACCCGAAACGCAAGACCATCGGCGTGCGCGTGCCCGACCATCCGGTTGCCCTGGCCTTGCTGGAAGAGTTGCAGGAACCGCTGCTGACTACCACCCTGCAGTTGCCGGGCGACGAAAATCCGCTCACCGAAGGCTGGGAAATCCAGGATCGCCTTGAAGATCAGGTCGAGTTGATCCTCGACGCCGGCACCTGCGGGATCGAGCCGACCACCATCATTGACCTGACCGGGCCGGCGCCCGAACTGGTGCGCGCCGGGCGCGGTCCGCTGGCGCCTTTCGGGTTCGACTGACCATGCTCGATATCAACGCCTTGATCCAGACCATTGCCATTGCTGCGTTGCCGGTGATTTTCGCGATCACCCTGCACGAGGCGGCGCATGGTTACGCTGCCCGTCATTTCGGCGACCCGACGGCGTGGCAGCTCGGCCGTATCAGCCTCAATCCGCTGCGTCACATTGATCCGATCGGCACCATCGTGATTCCGATCGCCATTCTCGTCTTCTCGGCGGGTAGCTTCCTGTTTGGTTACGCCAAACCAGTGCCGGTCGATTTCACCCGCTTGCGCAATCCCAAGCGCGACATGCTCTGGGTCGCTGCCGCCGGGCCGGCTGCCAACCTGTTCATGGCCTTGTGCTGGGCCTTTGTGCTCAAGCTTGCCTGGGATATGCCGAGTACCGATTTCACCCTGCCGCTGTCGGAGATGAGCAAGGTCGGCATCATCATCAATTGCGTGCTGATGGTCCTCAATCTGTTGCCGCTGCCGCCGCTCGACGGCGGGCGCATTGCCGTCAGCCTGCTACCGCACCGGCTGGCCTGGCAGTTCTCGCGCATCGAACCGTGGGGCTTCCCGATTTTGCTGGTCCTGCTGTTCACCGGTATCCTCAGCGACATCATGAGTCCGCTGGTCCTTTTCTCGGCGCGCGCCATCGAAACCCTTTTCGGTCTTTACTAAACGACAGACAGCTATGTACGCAGAACGTGTCCTTTCCGGCATGCGTCCCACCGGGGCGCTGCATCTCGGCCATTACCACGGCGTCCTCAAGAACTGGGTGGAACTGCAGCAGGAATATCCCTGCCTCTTCTTCGTTGCCGACTGGCACGCGCTGACCACCAATTACGACAATCCGCAGAGCATCGAGAAGGCGACCTGGGACATGGTCATCGACTGGCTGGCGGCCGGCGTCGATCCCAATCAGGCGACCCTGTTCATCCAGTCGCGGGTGCCCGAGCACGCCGAACTGCACCTGCTGATGTCGATGATGACGCCGCTCGGCTGGCTGGAACGCGTACCGACCTACAAGGACCAGCAGGAAAAGCTGGCCGGCAAGGATCTCACCACCTATGGCTTCCTCGGCTATCCGCTGTTGATGAGCGCCGACATCCTGATCTACCGAGCCAACAAGGTGCCGGTTGGCGAGGACCAGATTCCGCACGTCGAATTCACCCGCGAACTGGCCCGCCGCTTCAACCACATGTACGGCCGCGAACCCGGCTTCGAGGACAAGGCGAGGGAGGCAGTGAAGAAGCTCGGCGGCAAGAAGGCCCGTCTTTACGAGGAGCTGCGTACCCGCTTCCAGCAGGAGGGCGACAAGGAGGCGATCGAGCAGGCCAAGGCCATGCTCGGTGACATCCAGCACCTGTCGGCGGCTGACCGCGAGCGCTTGTTCGGTTACCTCGAAGGCACCGGCAAGATGATCCTGGTCGAGCCCGGCTACCTGCTGACCGAGGAATCGAAGATGCCCGGCCTCGACGGACAGAAGATGTCGAAGTCGTACAACAACACGATCACCCTGCGCGAATCCGAGGAATCGGTGGCCAAGAAGATCAAGTCGATGCCGACCGACACCAACCGCGTGCGTCGCACCGACCCCGGCGATCCGGCGCGCTGCCCGGTATGGCAGCTGCACCAGGTGTATACCGACGAAGCTACCCGGGCGACGCTGGAGCAGGGCTGCCGGACCGCCGGCATCGGCTGCATCGACTGCAAGCAACCGGTGATCGAAGGCATCCTCAAGGAACAGGTGCCGATGCGTGAGCGCGCCCAGGTCTACCTGGACGATCCGGTGCTGGTCAAGAACATCATCGCCGACGGCTGCGAAAAGGCACGCGAACTGGCGCGCGAGACGATGCGCGACGTGCGCGAATCGATGGGCCTGGAATACCACTGATGTCTGCTGCGTCGTTCCGCTTCCGCTGTTTGGCGGTCGACGCATGAATCTGGCGGTCGATCTGCCGCCGGCTGCGCTGTTCGAGCCGGTGGCGCGCATCTACGGCGAGCCGATGGAGGTCTTGCCGCAGGATCTGTACATCCCACCGGATGCGCTGGCGATCATGCTCGATGCCTTCGAGGGTCCGCTCGACCTGCTGCTTTACCTGATCCGCAAGGCCAACGTCGATATCCTCGACATTCCGATGGCGCCGCTGACCCGCCAGTATCTCGACTACATCGAGAACATGCGGGCGCAGAACCTGGAACTGGCGGCCGAGTACCTGGTGATGGCGGCGATGCTGATCGAGATCAAGTCGCGCATGCTGCTGCCGCGGCCGAAGATCGGTGACGATGGCGAAGTCGAGGATCCGCGCGCCGAACTGGTCCGCCGCCTGATGGAATACGAGCAGATGAAGCTCGCCGGCCAGAAGCTCAATGAAATGCCACAGGCCGAGCGCGAGTTTTTCTGGGTCGAGACCCTGGTCGAGAAATCGCTGCACGTCCGCCTGCCGGAAGTCTCGGTCGAAGACATCAAGGAAGCCTGGATGAACGTGGTGCGTCAGGCGGTGCTCAAACGCAACCACAAGATCAGCCGCGAAGAGTTGTCGGTGCGCGAGCACATGGGCATCATTCTCCGTCATCTGCAGGAGAAGGGCGGTTTCGTCCAGTTCGAGACCCTGTTCGACCCGGCCATGGGGCCGCCCGGACTGGTCGTGCATTTCATTGCCATGCTCGAACTGGGCCGCGAAAAACTGATCCGCATCACGCAGACCGAGGCCTTCGCGCCGATCTACGTCAATCTGCGCGACGGCGAGCCGGAAGCGGTCATGGAAGAGGAAGATGGAACCGAGCCAGGTCAGGAAAATTCTTGAAGCGGCCCTGCTCGCCACGCGCGAGCCGATGAGCACGCACGACATGAAGAAGATGTTCGACGAGGAACTGTCTTCCGATACCCTGCGCAAACTGCTCGACCAGATTCGCGAGGATTGGGCCGAGCGTCCCGTCGAGCTGATCCAGCTCGCCTCCGGCTGGCGTTTCCGGACGCGCGCCGAATACCTGCCTTACCTCGACCGCTTGAATCCGGAGCGGCCGCCGAAATACTCGCGTGCCGTTCTGGAGACACTGGCCATCATCGCCTATCGTCAACCGGTAACCCGTGGCGACATCGAGGAGATTCGCGGCGTCGCGGTCAATGCGAATGTCGTCAAAACCCTGGAGGAACGTGGCTGGATCGACGTTGTCGGCCATCGCGACACCCCCGGTCGGCCGGCGCTGTTTGCCACGACCAAACAATTTCTCGACGATCTGGGCCTGCGCAGCGTCAGCGAACTGCCGCCGCTTGAACAAATCAGCCAGACACTGGAGCTGAACCATGAAAACCAATAAACGCACACCCTTCCGCGCCCCGGCCGAAGCTGCCGCCGGCCAGCGCCCGCGCCGCGGTGCCGGGCGTGGCGCCCCGCCGCCGCGCGAATTCGTCGACCTGCCGCCGGCTGAGGACGGCGAAGCGGTCGCCGCCGAGACCCCGCCCGCGCCGAAACGTCGGCAGGGGACGCCGCAGACCGGTCGCGCCAACCGCGGCAATATCGGCCGCAACGGCAAGCCGCTGATCGAGGCCAAGCCCGAACGCCTGCAGAAAATCCTGGCCCAGGCTGGGGTCGGCTCGCGGCGCGAGATGGAAGAGTGGATCGCCGCCGGCAAGGTCAGCGTCAACGGTGTGGTCGCCACCATCGGCCAGTCGGTGATTCCGACCGACAAGGTCAAGATCGGCGGGCGCCTGATCAACATCCGCTTCACCGGCAGCAGCGCCCGTCCGCCGCGCGTGCTGATGTACCACAAGCCGGAAGGCGAGATCGTCTCGCGCGACGATCCGGATGGCCGCCCGTCGGTCTTCGCCGCCCTGCCGCGGATGCGCGGGGGGCGCTGGATCAACGTCGGCCGGCTCGATTTCAACACCTCGGGCCTGCTGCTGTTCACCACCTCCGGCGAACTGGCCAACAAGCTGATGCACCCGAGCTCCGAACTGGTCCGCGAGTACGCCGTGCGCGTGCTCGGCGAACTGACCATGGAAGCCCAGCAGCAATTGCTCGACGGCGTTCAGCTTGAGGACGGTCCGGCCAGTTTCTCCAGTCTGGTCGATGCCGGCGGCGAAGGTGCCAACAAGTGGTATCGGGTGAGCCTGTTCGAAGGTCGTAACCGCGAGGTGCGGCGCATGTTCGAGGCGGTCGGTTGTACGGTCAGCCGCCTGATCCGCGTCCGTTACGGTCCGTTTACCCTGCCGCCGCAGCTCAAGCGTGGCCGTTGTCGCGAACTCGACGATGTCGAGGTCAAGCTGCTGATGCGCGAGCTGGCACGTTCCGAAAAGCCGAAGCAGGCTTGAGCGAGCGTCTCGTCAGCGCGCTGGCGATTGTGGGGAAGGAATAAACTCGTTATAATTCACGGGTTTGTTCCTCCCGCTGTTTTGGCGGGCATCTTATTTTTCTGAGGTGGGCGTTTCGCCCATTTTTTATTTGTGCCTATGGATTTGAATTCGCTGCTTGAAACGACGGTTACCGGTCTCGGTTACGAACTCGTCGACGTCGAGATGTCGCCGCGCGGCAGGACCATTCGCGTCTTCATCGACGCCCCGGCCAAGGAGGGCGGGGTCGATGTCGAGGATTGCGCCAAGGTTTCCAATCAGTTGACGCGGGTATTCGAGGTCGAGAACGTCGATTTCGACCGCCTCGAAATCTCCTCGCCCGGCATGGATCGCGTCGTCAAGAAGGAAGTCGATTTCGCGCGTTTCGCCGGTCAGGACATCCAGATCAAGCTGCGCATCCCGCACAACAATCGCCGCAACTTCCAGGGCCGACTGCTCGGCTGCGAGGCCGGCAAGGTGGGTCTTCGCCTGGAGAAGGAAGACGTGGAACTCGAATTCAACAATATCGAAAAGGCACGCCTGGTGCCGAAATTCGACTGAAGTACCTGGAGGTTTTAGCCAATGAGCCGTGAACTGTTGCTGCTGGTCGATGCACTGGCCCGCGAAAAGAACGTCAACAAGGAAATCGTCTTCGGTGCCCTTGAGCTGGCGCTTGCGTCGGCGACCAAGAAGCGTATCCACGACGAAGCCGAGGTCCGTGTCGTCATCGACCGTGCCACCGGCAATTACGACTCCTTCCGCCGTTGGCTGGTGGTGCCCGACAGCGAGTACGTCAACGAGTACCAGCAGGTGCCGATGTCGGAAGCTGCCAAGGACGACCCGGAAATCGAGGCCGGCGACTATCTTGAGGAACCGCTGGAGCCGATCGATTTCGGTCGTATCGGTGCCCAGGCCGCCAAGCAGGTGATCCTGCAGAAGATCCGCGACGCCGAGCGCGAACAGATCCTGTCCGATTTCCTCGACCGCAAGGAACACGTCGTTTTCGGCACGATCAAGCGCATGGAGCGTGGCAATGCCATCGTCGAAGCCGGCAAGATCGAAGCCGTGCTGCCGCGCGACCAGATGATTCCCAAGGAAAACCTGCGCATTGGCGACCGCGTTCGCGCTTACCTGCTGCGTATCGACCGCGGTGCCCGCGGTCCGCAGATCATACTGTCGCGTACCGCCCCGGAATTCGTGATCAAGCTGTTCGAACTGGAAGTGCCGGAAATCGAAGACGGCCTGATGGAGCTCAAGGCTTGCGCCCGCGACCCTGGCATGCGTGCCAAGATCGCCGTCAAGTCGAACGATCCGCGTATCGACCCGATCGGTACCTGCGTCGGCCTGCGCGGTTCGCGCGTCACTGCCGTGCGCAACGAGATCGGCGGCGAGAACATCGACATCGTCCTGTGGTCGGCCGATCCGGCGCAGTTCGTGATCGGCGCCCTGTCGCCGGCCGAAGTCACCTCGATCGTCGTCGATGAGGAAAAGCATGCCATGGACGTGGTCGTCGACGAGGACAACCTGGCCATCGCCATCGGCCGCAGCGGTCAGAACGTGCGCCTGGCATCCGAGCTGACCGGCTGGACCATCAATCTGATGACCCAGGACGAATCGGCCAAGCGCGCCGAAGCCGAATATGCGGTGACCCGCGTGATGTTCATGGAAAAGCTGGACATCGACGAGGAGTTGGCCGACCTGCTGATCGAGGAAGGTTTCTCGACGCTGGAAGAAGTGGCCTACGTGCCGCTGGCTGAAATGCTGGAGATTGAAGGTCTGGACGAAGACATCGTCAACGAGTTGCGTAATCGCGCACGCAATGTCCTTCTGACCGAAGCGATCGCCACCGAGGAAAAGCTGGAGAGCGTCGCCGAGGATCTGATCGGCCTCGATGGCATGAGCAAGGAACTGGCCGCCAAGCTGGCCGAACATGACGTCAAGACGCGCGATGATCTCGCCGAACTGGCGGTTGATGAACTGACGGAAATGACCGGCATTGATGAAGAGCGTGCCAAGGAACTCATTCTCAAGGCACGTGCTCACTGGTTCGAGTGAGCAGGGAGGTAGGAAGTATGTCTGCAACAACTGTTTCGCAATTCGCCGTTGAACTCAAGATGCCGGTCGCTTCGCTGCTCGAGCAGCTTGAGCGTGCCGGGGTGGGCAAGTCGGGTGGTAACGACACGCTGACCGACCAGGACAAGACGAGCCTGCTCGACTATCTGCGTCGCTCGCACGGCGAGGCCGAGCCCAAGAACAAGATCACCCTGACCCGTAAGCAGACCTCCGAGATCAAGGCCACCGATTCGCATGGTCGGGCCCGGACTGTCCAGGTCGAAGTGCGCAAGAAGCGCGTGCTGGTCAAGCGCGATGTGCATGAACAGCTGCCGGAAGCGGCTGAATCGGCCGAGGAAGCAGCAGTGCTCGACGCGCCGCTGGAGGTCGAGGCGTCGCCGGTGGTCGAACCGGTGGTGGAGCTTGCTCCCGAGCCGGTGGTCGAGCTGCCGCCGACGCCTGAGCCCGAGCCCGAACCGGAAGTGCCGGCCGAGCCGGAGTCGCAGCCGGAACCGGAAATCGTGGCGCCGGCCGAAGCGCCGGTCGTCGATGCAGCGCCGAAGACGGATGCCGCGCCGGTAAGACGGACCATCGATCGCGCCGCCATCATCGGCGAGAAGGAACTCAAGGCCCGCGAAGAAGAAGCGCGGCGCTTCAACCGCCTGCGCGAGATTCAGGAACGCGAACTGCGCGAGAAGCAGGCCCGTGAAGCCAACCTCGCCCAGATGCGGGCCCAGGCCGAAGCTGCCGCAGCGGCTGCCAAGGCGGCCGAGCAAGCCAAGCAGCAGGCAGCTGCGCAGGCACGCACCGGCGAAGGCGAAAAGGGTACGCTGCACAAGAAGCCGGATGCCCCGGGCGCCGGCAAAAAGGGCGAAAAGGGCGGTCGTGCTGCCGACGACGGCAAGAAGAAGGGCGGTCTCAAGACCCGCGGCGCCGATACCGGCAGCGGCTGGAAGGATGGTCGCCACGGTCACAAGAAATCGCATGGCAAGTCGGACGACGGTCAGGGCAGCTTCCAGGCGCCGACCGAGCCGATTTCCCGCGAAGTTCATATTCCGGAAACCATCACTGTTTCCGACCTGGCCCACAAGATGGCCGTGAAGGCGACCGAAGTCATCAAGACGATGATGAAGATGGGTTCGATGGTCACCATCAACCAGGTGCTGGACCAGGAAACGGCGATGATCGTGGTCGAGGAAATGGGCCACAAGGCGGTTGCCGCCAAGCTCGACGATCCCGATGCTTTCCTCGAAGACAGCGCCGAACACAAGGACGTGCCGCTGGAGCCGCGCGCCCCGGTGGTTACCGTCATGGGTCACGTCGACCACGGCAAGACCTCGCTGCTTGACTACATCCGCCGCGCCAAGGTCGCTGCGGGCGAAGCCGGCGGCATCACGCAGCACATCGGTGCCTACCACGTCGAAACCGAGCGCGGCATGATCACCTTCCTCGACACCCCGGGTCACGAAGCCTTCACGGCGATGCGTGCGCGCGGTGCCAAGGCGACCGATATCGTCATCCTGGTGGTGGCGGCCGACGACGGTGTCATGCCGCAGACCAAGGAAGCGATCCACCACGCCAAGGCGGCCGGCGTGCCGCTGGTGGTGGCGGTGAACAAGATTGACAAGCCGGACGCCAACCCCGATCGCGTCAAGCAGGAGCTGGTTGCCGAAGGCGTGATTCCGGAAGAGTACGGCGGCGATTCGCCGTTCTGCCCGGTGTCGGCCAAGAAGGGCACCGGCATCGACGAGCTGCTCGAACAGGTCCTGCTGCAAGCCGAAGTTCTCGAGTTGACGGCGCAGAAGGATGCGCCGGCCAAGGGCCTGATCATCGAAGCCCGCCTCGACAAGGGGCGCGGTGCGGTAGCCACCATGCTCGTTCAGTCCGGTACCCTCAGGCGTGGCGACATCGTGCTCGCCGGCCAGGTCTTCGGTCGTGTCCGCGCCATGCTCGACGAGAACGGCAAGCCGATCAACGAGGCAGGTCCGTCGATTCCGGTCGAAATCCTCGGTCTGTCGGACGTGCCGGCAGCTGGCGAAGAAGCCATCGTGCTGGCCGACGAAAAGAAGGCGCGCGAAATCGCCTTGTTCCGTCAGGGCAAGTTCCGCGACGTCAAGCTGGCCAAGCAACAGGCGGCCAAGCTGGAGAACATGTTCCAGCAGATGGAAGAAGGCCAGGTCAAGACCCTGCCGCTGATCGTCAAGGCCGACGTGCAAGGCTCCCAGGAAGCCCTGGTGCAGACCCTGTCCAAGCTGTCCAACGAGGAAGTCCGCGTCCAGATCATCCACGGTGCGGTCGGTGCGATCAGCGAATCCGACGTCAACCTGGCGCAAGCCTCGGGTGCCGTCATCATCGGCTTCAACATCCGTGCCGATGCCGGTTCGCGCAAGCTGGCCGAGAGCTTCGGCGTCGATATCCGTTACTACAACGTGATCTACGACGCGGTCGACGAGGTCAAGGCGGCGCTGTCCGGCATGTTGTCGCCGGAGAAGCGCGAGCAGATTACCGGCATGGTCGAAATTCGCCAGGTCTTCCACGTTTCCAAGGTCGGTGCCATTGCCGGCTGCTACGTGCTCGAAGGTGTGGTCAAGCGCAATTCCCGCGTCCGTCTGCTGCGCAACCACGTGGTTCAGTGGGACGGCGAGCTGGATTCGCTCAAGCGTTTCAAGGACGACGTCAAGGAAGTGCGTTCCAATTTCGAGTGCGGTTTGTCGCTGCGTGGCAATAACGACATCCAGGAAGGCGATCAGCTCGAAGTCTACGAAATCCAGGAAGTGGCACGTACGCTGTAATGAAGAAGCAGGCACGAGGCTTTCAACGGGGAGACCGGGTCGCGGAGCAGGTGCGCCGCGACTTGGCCGACCTGATCCGCAGCGAACTGAAGGATCCGCGCGTCGGCATGATCAGCCTGACTTCGGTCGAGCTGACGCCGGATTATGCGCATGCCAAGGTTTTCTTCACCACGCTCAACGCCGAGCACCTGCCCGAGATCGAGCAGGGCTTGAAGCGTGCCGCCGGTTTCCTGCGGCGTGAGCTGGGGCGGCGCATCCATATTCACACCCTGCCGGAACTGCATTTCGTCTACGACAGTTCCCTGGAATACGGTGCCAGCATGACGGCGCTGATCCAGCAGGCCAACGCGATCAGCGACCAGACGCCGGAAGACTAGGCCCGCCATGGAGCCGAGAGTCAGGAAAACCTGGAAACAGGTTGACGGCGTGCTGCTGCTCGACAAGGCGCAGGGCATGAGTTCCAACGATGCCCTGCAGAAGGCCCGGCGCCTTTTTTCCGCCGCCAAGGGCGGTCACACCGGTACCCTCGACCCGCTGGCCACCGGCCTGCTGCCCCTCTGTTTTGGCGAGGCAACCAAGTTTTCCGCCGATCTGCTCGACGCCGACAAGACCTACGAGGCCGAGCTCCTGCTCGGAGTCAGCACCGATTCCGGCGACGCCGAGGGCGTCGTCACGGCGACTGCCGAGGTCAATCTCACGCCAGCCGACATCGCCCGCGTGCTGCCGCAATTCACCGGCGACATCCTGCAGGTGCCGCCCATGCATTCGGCGCTGAAGCGCGATGGCCGGCCGCTCTACGAACTCGCCCGGCAGGGCATCACCGTCGACCGCGAGGCCCGGCCGGTGACCATTCATGCCATCGAACTGCTGGAATTTGCCGGCCGCCGTCTGCGCCTGTCGGTCAGTTGCAGCAAGGGGACCTATATTCGCGTGCTGGCCCAGGACATCGGCGCCGCGCTGGGCTGCGGCGCGCATCTGACCGCCTTGCGGCGGACCCGGGTTGGTGACTTGGTGCTCGACGGCGCCATGACGCTGGCGCAGATCGACAGCATCGAGGAGGGCGCGCGCATCGCTTGCCTGCGTCCGGTCGATGCGCTGCTGCAGAGCCTGCCCCGGATCGATCTCAGTGGTGAAGCCGAACAGCGCTTCAGTCACGGTAATCCGGTCGATTTGCCGGAAGGCTTGAGCGGCAAGATCCGGGTCTATGCCGCAGACCGGTTGATCGGCGTCGGCGAGCCCGGGCCGGGCCAGCGGCTGTGGCCGAAAAGACTGGTGCAACTGGCGCCGTAAGCTGGTACAATCCGCCGCTTTCCGATATTGTCGGGAAAAATTTTCCAATTGGCGTTCGCTCTATCAAACCGGGGCTGCGTCGTTTTAATGAAAGAGGGTTTTGAAATGGCCGTTACCACCGAACAGAAGGCGAGCATCGTCGCCGAATACGCTCAGTCCAAGGGCGACACCGGTTCCCCGGAAGTCCAGGTTGCCCTGCTGACCGCCCGCATCAACGATCTGCAGCCGCACTTCAAGGAGCACAGCAAGGATCACCACTCGCGTCGTGGCCTGCTGCACCTCGTCTCGCAGCGTCGCAAGTTGCTGGACTACCTGAAGGGCAAGGATGTCGAGCGTTATCGCACGCTGATCACCAAGCTGGGCCTGCGTAAGTAATTTCTTTCGTCCCCGGTCGAACCGTGGCTTTGTCGACTGCGCCTTGCCGTGCTAACGCACTGTCTGCGGCTGGTCTTCGCGCCACAATTCGCCCGGGAACGAAATAAGCAGCCCTGAATTACCGCAAAAGCGGCCCGGAAAATTCCCGGCCGCTTTTTTGTTTTCTGGTTGTCCCGTTGTTTCTTGTTGTTTTGTAAGTCGTTGTTATTGTTGCGTTAATGTGATGAGAGAGAAAGGAAGTCAATGTTTAATGTCGTGAAAAAGACCTTCGCCTATGGCGAACACCAGGTGACCCTGGAAACCGGCGAAATCGCCCGCCAGGCCGGCGGCGCCGTTGTCGTCTCGATGGAAGAGACGGTCGTTCTGGTGACCGTCGTCGGTGCCAAGAATGCCAAGCCCGGTCAGGATTTCTTCCCGCTGACCGTCGATTATCAGGAAAAGGTTTACGCTGCCGGCCGTATCCCCGGTGGTTTCTTCAAGCGCGAAGGCCGTCCTTCGGAAAAGGAAACGCTGACCTGCCGCCTGATCGACCGCCCGATCCGTCCGCTGTTCCCGGATGGTTTCTACAATGAAGTCCAGGTTGTCGCCACCGTCATCTCGCTGAACCCGGAAATCGATTCCGACATCCCGGCGATGATCGGCGCTTCCGCCGCCCTGGCCATCTCCGGCATCCCCTTCGCCGGCCCGATCGGCGCCGCCCGCGTTGGCTACATCAACGGCCAGTACGTGCTCTGCCCGACGCTGTCGCAGCTCAAGGACAGCCAGCTTGACCTGGTTGTCGCCGGTACCGAAGCCGCCGTGCTGATGGTCGAATCGGAAGCCGACCAGCTGTCGGAAGAAGTCATGCTCGGCGCCGTCGTTTTCGGCCACACCGAGATGCAGAAGGCGATCAACGCCATCAACGAACTGGTCGAGGAAGCCGGCAAGCCGGAATGGGACTGGCAGCCGCCGGCCAAGGACGAGGCCCTGGTCTCCCGCCTGAAGGACCTGGTCGGCGCCAAGCTGGAAGAAGCCTACAGCATCACCTCCAAGCAGGCCCGCAGCCAGCGCGTCAAGGAAATCTCCGCCGAAGCCGTTGCCGCCCTGTGCACCGGTGAAGAAGGTGCGCCGGATGCCAACACCGTCGGCAACCTGTTCTTCGAACTCGAAGCCGCCATCGTCCGCGGCCGCATCCTGTCCGGCGCGCCGCGTATCGACGGTCGCAACACGCGCACCGTGCGCCCGATCACCATGCGTTCCGGCGTCCTGCCGCGCACCCATGGTTCGGCCCTGTTCACCCGTGGCGAAACCCAGGCGCTGGCCGTCGCCACGCTCGGTACCAACCGCGACGAGCAGATCATCGACGCGCTGTCCGGCGAATACCGCGACCGCTTCATGCTGCACTACAACATGCCCCCGTACGCCACCGGCGAATGCGGTCGTGTCGGTACGCCGAAGCGTCGTGAAATCGGTCACGGTCGTCTGGCCAAGCGCGCGCTGCTGGCCGTGCTGCCGAAGCCGGAAGACTTCTCGTACTCGATGCGCGTGGTTTCCGAAATCACCGAGTCGAACGGCTCCTCGTCGATGGCTTCGGTCTGCGGCGGCTGTCTGGCACTGATGGACGCCGGTGTGCCGCTCAAGGCGCACGTTGCCGGTATCGCCATGGGCCTGATCAAGGAAGGCAACCGCTTTGCCGTCCTCACCGACATCCTCGGCGATGAAGATCACCTCGGCGACATGGACTTCAAGGTGGCTGGCACGACCACCGGCATCACCGCGCTGCAGATGGACATCAAGATCCAGGGCATCACCAAGGAAATCATGCAGGTTGCGCTGGCGCAAGCCCAGGAAGCCCGTCTGCACATCCTCAACCTGATGCAGGAAGCTGCCGCCGGCCCGCGTGAAGAAATGTCGGCCTACGCCCCGCGTCTGTACACCTTCAAGATCAATCCGGAGAAGATCCGCGACGTGATCGGCAAGGGCGGCGCCGTGATCCGCAGCATCACCGAGGAAACCGGCACCACCATCGACATCCAGGACGACGGCACGATCACCATCGCCGCCACTTCGGGCGATGCCGCCGCTGCTGCCCGCGCCAAGATCGACGCGATCACCGCGGAAGTCGAGATCGGCAAGATCTACGAAGGCACCGTGCTCAAGATCCTCGATTTCGGTGCGATCGTTTCGGTCCTGCCGGGCAAGGACGGCCTGCTGCACATCTCGCAGATCGCCAAGGAGCGCGTCAACAAGGTCGAAGACTACGTCAAGGAAGGCCAGGTCGTTCGCGTCAAGGTTCTCGAAACCGACGACCGCGGTCGCGTCAAGCTGTCGATGAAGGCTGTGGCCGAAGAAGAGGGCGCTGCCCAGCAGGAACAGCAGCAACAGCAGTAATCGCCTTCCGGCAAAAGCAAAGGGCACCGCGAGGTGCCCTTTTTTTATCTGCCTGTTTTCGCGAAGCGCTTGTTCGGTGAGGCTGTGGCGATTACTTCGCCATTTGCTTTTAGCTGCGACTAACCTGAAGGTAAGTCTGCGCTGAAAGCAATTGGCGATTATTTCGCCATTTGCTTTTCTTTCAGTTCGTCGAGTGTCTTGCAGTCGATGCACAGGGTGGCCGTCGGACGGGCTTCCAGGCGCTTGATGCCGATCTCGACGCCGCATTTGTCGCAGAAGCCGTAATCGCCCTCGTCGATGCGGCCGAGGGTCTCGTCGATCTTCTTGATCAGCTTGCGCTCGCGGTCGCGGTTGCGCAGTTCGATGGCAATGTCCGTTTCCTGGCTGGCCCGGTCGTTCGGGTCGGCGAACACCGTTGCCTCATCCTGCATGGTGTGTACCGTGCGGTCGATATCCTCGCTCAGTTCCTGCTTGAGCGTTTCCAGGATCTTCCGGAAATGGGCGAGCTGCTTGTTGCTCATGTACTCCTCGTCAGCCTTCGGCTGGTAAGGGGCGAAATGTTTGTGGAGCAAGTCTTCTGCCATTTTGTGGACGCTTCCATTGACCAAAAAGGCGATTAAATATCAGAAAGCCGCACGACAGGCAAGGGAAAGACATGCTGCAGCGCAATGTGACAATGGCTTAACCCTGAGCCCAAGCCGGATTACGCCATTTTGCTGGCGTCCGTCGGACGGCGCTGTTACAATGCGCACCTTCGTCGGGGCGTAGCGCAGTCTGGTAGCGCATCTGCTTTGGGAGCAGAGGGTCGTGAGTTCGAATCCCACCGCCCCGACCATTTCCCGCCTGTGCTACTGTCGTGGCACCCGTTGCGCCCGTAGCTCAACTGGATAGAGCAATTGCCTTCTAAGCAATAGGTCGGGGGTTCGAGTCCCTCCGGGCGCGCCAGAATTTCCCGCAAGTTTCGGATATTTCCGGAATGTCATTCACGGGAAACCGTATTCATCGAATCCCGATCCGCGCCTATGGTGCTACTCATGTCCATCATCGTTCGACCGGGAAATCATGAACAAGCCAGATTCCATTTCCTGGCATGCCCAGAGTGCTCTGGAATGCCTTGATCAACTGGGCAGCGATGCCCGAGGTGGCCTTGATGCTGCCCAGGTGGCTGCCGGTCTTGCCCGTCACGGTGCCAATCGCTTGGCGGAAAAGGCACCGCGCCCGGCCTGGAAGAAATTCCTCGATCAGTTTCGCAGCCTGCTCGTCCTGATTTTGATCGGTGCCGCTGTGCTGGCAGGCGCCATCGGCGATCTCAAGGATGCGATCGTGATCGGGGTCGTCGTGCTGATCAACGCGACCCTGGGTTTCTTTCAGGAACACCGTGCCGAGGCGGCGCTGGCCGCCCTCAAGAACATGCTGGCGCCGACGGCTCGTGTTCGCCGCGACGGTGAAGTGCAGCAGATCGAGGCGGCCGCGCTGGTACCCGGCGATATCCTGCTGCTGGAAGCCGGCGACCGCATTCCGGCTGATGCCCGTGTCTTGAGCGCACATAGCGCCGAAGTGGCCGAAGCTGCCCTGACCGGTGAATCCCACGCCGTGGCAAAGTTGGCGGATACGGTTGCCGAGTCGGCAGTGTTGGCAGAGCGTCACAACATGGTGTTCATGAATACCGTGGTTACCCGCGGCCGCTTGGAGGCTGTTGTCACTGCTACCGGCATGGCGACCGAAATGGGGCGTCTGGCCGGCTTGCTGGCGGAAACCGCTGAAGGCGAGACGCCGCTGCAGGTACAACTTGATGGCCTGGGCAAACGCCTGGCCGTCATCGCCAGCGGGGTCGTTGGTCTGATGTTCGTGATGGGGCTGATGCGGGGCGACGAACTGGTCACCACGGCGATGACTGCCATCGCCCTGGCCGTGGCAGCGATTCCCGAGGGCTTGCCGGCGGTGGTGACGGTGACGCTGGCCCTGGGCATGCACCGGATGGCCAAGCGCAACGCCATCGTCAAGAAGCTGGCAGCAGTCGAAACCCTGGGCTGCACGACGGTGATTTGCTCCGACAAGACCGGTACGCTGACGCTCAACCAGATGACTGCCCGCGCTGTCTTTGCCAATGGACAGCGCTATCTGGTCAGTGGCGAGGGGTATGGCCCCGCGGGGCGGATCGAAGGCGGCGATGCCACCACCTTGGGCAAAGTCCTGCTGCCGGCTGCCTTGTGTATCGATGCGCGGATCAAGGATGGTGCTCTGATTGGCGACCCCACCGAAGGTGCGCTCCTCTCTCTGGCCGGCAAGGCTAGGCTGTCGGTCGAGGAGGCGCAGGAACGGTGGCCGCGTATCGCCGAAATCCCTTTCGACTCGGCGACCAAGTACATGGCGACCTTCCACCACGAGGGCGATCAGGTGCTGATTTGCGTCAAGGGTGCGCCAGACGTGCTGCTGGCTCTGTCCAGCCAAACGCTCGGGGAGGCAGCCGGGCCGTCGACGCTGGATGACGTCGGGCGGGCGGCCTTCGTCGCCGAGAACGACGCCCTGGCCGATCAGGCGCTACGGGTTCTGGCCTTGGCTAGCCGCCGCGTTCCGGCGGCCGATTTCGATCCCGCTGGTGATCTCCTGCCCTGGGTGCGCGACCTGAGCCTGCATGCTCTGGTCGGCATCATCGACCCGCCGCGCGCAGAGGCCAGGGATGCCATTGCCACCTGCCACCAGGCGGGTATCCAGGTCAAGATGATCACTGGCGATCATCGGGTGACCGCTGCTGCCATCGCCCGCGAACTCGGGCTGCAGGGCGAGACGCACGAAGGGCGGGAACTCGACGGCCTGAGTCAGGGCGAAATCGCCTCCCTGATCGGGAAGAGCGCGGTTTTCGCGCGGGTTGCACCCGAGCACAAGATGCGCATCGTCGAGGCTTTGCAGGCGCAAGGTCATGTCGTGGCGATGACCGGCGACGGCGTCAATGATGCACCAGCGCTGAAGAGCGCCGACATCGGCGTGGCCATGGGCATTACCGGAACCGAAGTGACCAAGGAAGCGGCGACCTTGGTACTGACCGACGATAATTTCGCCTCGATCGTGCGTGCCGTCGAGGAGGGACGAACGATCTACGAGAACATCATCAAGTTCGTCCGCTTCCAGTTGTCGACCAACGTCGGCGCGATCCTGACCGTGCTTGGCGCACCATTCCTCGGGCTGGCCACGCCGTTCACCGCAATCCAGATCCTCTGGGTCAACATCATCATGGATGGACCACCAGCGATGACCCTGGGGGTTGAGCCGGCGCGCCCGGGGATCATGAACGATCGCCCGCGCCAGGCCGACGTTGGTATCCTCTCGGTGCAGCGTTTGTGGCGGATCGGGCTGTACGGGGCGACCATGGCAGTGGGGACGCTCGCGCTGTATGTCTGGGCAATGGAAACCTCAGGTCAAGCCAAGGCGATGACCCTGGCGTTCACCACCTTCGTGCTCTTCCAGTTCTTCAACATCTTCAATGCCCGGGCCGAATACGAGAGCGCCTTCAACCGCCAGTTCTTCAGCAATGGCAAGCTGTGGCTGGCTTTGCTTGCGGTTGTCCTGCTGCAGGTGGTGGCGGTGCACTGGGGGCCGGCACAGGCAATCTTCGATACGGTAGACCTGTCGCTGGCCGAGTGGCTGCTGGCCATTGCCGTCGCATCGTCGGTCCTGCTGTTCGAGGAAACGCGCAAACTTTTCCTCCGCCTTGCCGCTAAGCAACGCCACTGAAGCGCTCGGGCTTCAGAAAAAAATACGGGCTGGTGACGGGGGTTTCCCGTCACCAGCCCGAAGACTGCTGGCCCGATGAGGCCGGGAGATGTTGGTGCATCCCCTTCGCTAGGCTGTTATATCGGCAATCAGGACTTCATCAGGCTGTTCTGGAGGTCGGTCCACTGCAGCAGCAGCTGTTTCTGGGCTTCGCTCATCAATGCGGTCTGTTGCTGGATGCTTTCGAGCAGCTTGCGGCTGGTCTCGAATTGCACATCGACGCACTTGCCATAACCGTCCAGCAAGAGCCGGGAAATCTCGGTGTAGGTGTCGGCGGTAACCTGGAGCGTTTCCGGCGGGATCGGTTTCATTCTTGCGTTCATCGGGTTATCTCCGTGTTGGGGTGGGGTGACGAGGGGTGGCGGGGCTTCTTGCAGCAACCTTGACCACCGCTGCTCATTTTCCGCGATTCGGCAGCCGGGAAAAGCCATGAAAACGCCGAAGCGCATCCGTAAATTCCCGGATAAGAATCAGCGCGGTGTCTTTTTCGGCAGGCTGCTCAGACAGTTCGGGCACACCCCGTAGATGACCGGAATGGCTCCGTCATGAACTGTTTCGGGAATTTCGGTCAGATCGGGCTCGGTCCAGCCGTGACTGGATTTGAGTCGGTTACACATGCTGCAGCGAACGACCCCGTGAGGTCTCAGGACGGGGCTGGTAGCGTGAAACTGCAGGCGGCGGGCCAGGGGTTCGCTGCGCAGCAGGCGATGTTCCCAGCGTAGCAGGCCCGATCTTTCCAGGCTCAGGCGCATCTCCATGAAGCGCCGCTGATCGGGCGAATCGCAGCGATAGGCGCGCACCAGCGGCTTGCGCAGGAGGCGGGCAGACTGGATCAGGGTACGCACATACATGCGGGTGACGTCGCCCTCGACAAAATTCATAAGGTTGCGGCCGATGACGCGCCGGGTATCGAGGTCGGGGGCGTTGTTCTCCTGAGCGAAATTTTCCCAGCCCGGGGCAATGTCGACGATGACGTCGCCAACATCCAGCCAGTAGCAAATGTCGAATTCCGCTTCGCGTTCCACGCTCATCCATCAATCCTCAACGACGCAGCCATTCGACCGCCTGTACAAGTTCGGCGACCGAATTGGCGCGCATTTTTTCCATGACCTTGGCGCGATGCTGTTCCACTGTCTTGACACTGATCGCCAGTTCGTCGGCGATCAGTTTGTTCGAGCGACCGGCCAGCATGCAGTTCAGAACATCCTGTTCTCGCGCTGTCAGCAGCGCCATGCGTGCCGACAAGGTTGCGCGGCGCAGCTGATTCCGGCGCTTTTCCGCGGCCAGTTCGATCGCCTGTTCGATACGATCGAGGAGAATCTGTTCGGGGAAAGGCTTCTGCAGGAAATCCAGGGCACCCGCACGCATGGCCTGTACCGCGGTCGGTACGTCGGCATGGCCAGAGATGAAGATGATGGGGGGGACGTCGGTTCGTTCACGCAAACGCTCCTGCAACTGCAGGCCGGAAATGCCGGGCAGGCGAACGTCAAGCACCAGGCAGGCGCAATCCATGGCCCGCTGGTCAGCCAGAAAGTCCTGGCAGTTGCCGTAATCCAGCACCGTCACCCCCTGCATCTCGATCAGCAGCTTGAGTGATTCCCTGACCACGGCGTCGTCGTCGACGACGCAAATTACCGTTGATTCCCTTTTTGTCTCCACTATGCGCCTCCTCCTGCCGAATTTGTCCCCCGCCCCGGATCCAGGGTAAAGATGAAGATGGTGCCTCGCCCCTCTGCCGGGGGTTCTGCCCAGATACGTCCGCCATGACTTTCGATCACCGTCCGGCAGATGGCCAGGCCCATGCCCATGCCTTCGGGTTTGGACGATACGAAGGGTTCGAACATGTTGCTGGCTGTGCGCTCATCCAGTCCCTCGCCGTAATCGCGAACGCTGATCCGGACTTCGTCCACCTCCCGGTGCGAGGCGACGATCAGCCGCCGTGGTCTGGACAACCGGTCGTCGTGCATGGCTTCGATGCCGTTGCGCAAGAGGTTGAACAACACCTGCTCGATCTGCAGGATGTCGAGTTCGAAATGAGGCATGCCCAGATCGAGTTCCAGTTGAATCTGGATGCCGGCGGCGACGGCCTCGTTCTCGCACCAGCCGGCGACCCGGCGGATCAGCGTGTTCAGATTCGCCGACTGGAAGTTTGGTTCGCTGCGGCGGACGAATTCGCGGATGCGGCGAACGATCTCGCCGGCCCGCAGGGCCTGTTCGCTAATCACCTTGAGCGATCTGGCGATGCTCTGTTCGTCGGTGGCATTGGCAAACTGGCGGATCGCCAGGGCGCTGTAGTTGCTGATTGCGGTCAGCGGCTGATTGACTTCGTGGGCCAGTGCCGAAAGCATTTCGCCCGCTGTTGCCATACGTTCAAGGCGGAAGATGCGACCACGGTCGGTCACTTCCTGAAGCTGGCGCATACGCTGGTCGTGAATATCGCGGATGGCGCCGATCAGCCGGCCCAGGCGCCGGTTGTCGATCTGGATCACCTTGGCGCGCATGGCCATCCAGCGGTAGTCGCCGTTGCGTGCCCGCAACCGGTATTCGAGCTGGACAATCGGTTCGCGTCCGGCCTGGTGGGCGTTGATCGCGTTGGTCAACAACTCGCGGTCGTCGGGGTGCACCCGGTCCAGCCAGGCGTCACCATCCAGGCCTGGATTTTCCTCCGGCGGGTAGCCGAGCATGGCGCTCAGGGCCGGTGATACATAGCGGGTGCCATCGTATTCCAGCGACCAGTCGATCAGTGCGTCGCCGTGCCCCTCAATGGCGAATCGCCAGCGCGCCTCGCTATCCTGCAACTGATGGAAGGTCCGCCAATGCTCGGTGACATCGCGGACTAGCGCCAGGATCAGCAACTGCCCGCGTAGCCGGAAGTAGGACAGCATCACTTCGGCCATGAATTTCGAACCGTCGTTGCGCCGATGTTCGCGGGCGCTCAGCATGGTCGGCCGGGGCATGAACTGGAGCTGTCCGCCATCGAGATCGAGCGCGCTCCATTCCATGCGGATCAGTTCTTCCTGGGTGTAGCCGTAGTGCAACTGGGCGCAGCGGTTGGCGTCCACGATCATGCCGTGCAGGTTGACGATCAGGATCGGGTAAGGGGAGGCCTCGAACAGGCTCTGGTACTTGCGTTCGCTCTCGTGGTCGATGCGTTCGCGTTCCAGGCGTTCGCTGATTTCGCGCAGGGCGATGGCCGCGTACTCGTGTTCGCCGTCGTCGAAATAGCGGATCGCCATTTCCACCGGGATGTGCCGTTCGCCGCGCCCGCGCTGGAAGCGCAGCGGGACGTAGTCCCGGTGCTGACTGAAGATGTCGCGGGCATGGCGAGCTTCGGAGAAGCGTTCGCAAAAATCCGAGCCGATCAACTCCTCGCGAGAGTATCCGTAGAGGCTGCTGGCCGCAGGATTGATGTCGGTGATCCGTTGGCTGGCGCAGTCGACGATCAGCAGGGGATCCCAGGCGACCAGCATCAACTCGGCGTGGAAGGACTTGTTGCCAGGCGTTCCGGCTTCAGGTGAGGTCAATTTCGGTCTTTCAGTCGCCCGCCAGTATCCGATCGGCGAACTTCACGCAGATAGCGTAACCAACGCCGTCCTCGTCCTTGAGCGGGAAGCGGATGGCCAGGCAGCGGCGCGGACCGTCGGGCAGGGGCAGTTGGTCTTCCGACTCGAACAGGCCATCCTTGCGCCAGGCATCAAGGTCGCGCTCACGAATCTGGCCGGCCAGTTCGCTGGAGAAAACCTGCTGGTCAGTACGTCCGAGCACGGTTTCGGCAGAAACCCCGAACATTTCGCAGAAGCGGGGATTGACATATTCATAGCGGCCGGCCATGTCCTTGACCGAGACAGCAGTGACCGAATGGCTCATCACCGCTCGCAGGCGCTGCTCGCTTTCACGCAGGCGACGCTGAGCCTCGACCAGTTCGGATTCCTCGCTCAGGGTGATGACTGCACCCATCGATTCGCGCGGCGACATGATGCGCGGCATGACACTCAGCAGGTAATGCCGGCCTTCGTGTGCCAGCTGGCGGGAAACCGGGCGGCGTTCGCGCAGGACCTGCTCGACCACCGGTACCAGCTCGGGGAAATTGGCCAGGCTGGTGACCGCCCGCAGGCTGTCGCCGATCGAAGTGTTGCCCAGGCTGAGCCATTGGGCAGCGGCCTGGTTGTAGCGGATCAGGCGCATCTGGTCGTTTACCACGAGGATGAGGAAGCCGATGCTGTTCTGGATGTTTTCCAGGTCGGCGTTGGCTTCGGCAAGCTCGGCGGTCTTGATTTGCAATTCCTCGTTGACCGTGGTCAGTTCCTCGTTGGTCGACTGCAGCTCTTCGTTCGAAGCTTGCAGTTCTTCGTTCGAAGCCTGCAACTCCTCGTTCGAGGCCTGCAGTTCCTCGTTCAGCGCCTGGGTTTCCTCATTCGAGGTTTCCAGCTCCTCGATCACGGTCTGCAGGTGTTCGCGGGTGGCGATCAGTTCTTCCTCGACGCTTTGTCCGGTCAGGCTGCCGGCCCGGACGTCGGGAATCAAGCCGGTATCGCTGCTGCTGGTCTCAATCGGTTCGAAACCGACCAGATACGCATCTTCGTTGCCACTGACCTTGATCCCCAGTGGCCTGACCGAGATTCTCGCCTGCCGGTCGCCGCCGCGCAGATAGCTGACCGCCGGCGTCTTGCGCTGGATGACCTGGTAGATCAGGGTTTGCGCCTCGATCCGCCATTCCGCCCGAATCAGCGAGAGCAGGTTGAAGTCCGGACGGCCAGAGCGGATGTTCATGAACGGCGAGACGTCGCCGAACACGTGCCGAACATCGAGTTGCGCGGTGATGACCACCGATGGCGGCAGACTGGTGTCGAGCACGGCGCGGAGCAGGATGTCTTCCTGGCTTTGCGTACGTGTGCGTCCGACGCTGAGGCGAGGTTCGCTCTGGATGACCGTGCTGGTCGATAGCATCTGTGCCGGGAGTCTGGCATCGCCGATGCGGCGCCGGAAGATCTTGGCGTCCTTGGCCATCGACTCGAACTGGCCATCGCGCTGGTGGGCGGTTTCCGACTTGCCCAGGAAGAGCAAGCCACCCGGGCGCAGCGCGTAGTGAAAGGTCGACAGCACCTGATCCTGCAAAACGCCCTGAAAATAGATCAGCACGTTGCGGCAGGTGACCAGATCCAGGCGCAGGAAAGGCGGGTCCTGGACAAGATCCTGGCGGGCGAAGACGACCAGGTCGCGCAGGAACTTGTTGACCTCGTAATAGCCTTCACGATTGGAGAAATAGCGTTCGATCAGGCGCGGGTCGATTTCTGCCAGCGCGGTTTCCGGATAGACACCACGCCGGGCAATCGCCATCGCGTTGAGGTCGATGTCGGTGGCGAAAATCTGCACCCGGTAGTCGGGTAAAGCCGAGCCAAGCAATTCATTGAGCAGGATGGCGACGCTATAGGCTTCCTCGCCGGTGGCGCAGCCAGCGATCCAGATACGGATTTCCTCGCCGGGAAGCTTCTGCGCCAGCAACTCGGCCAGCGCTTCGCGTAGCGCCTCGAAAGCCTTGGGGTCGCGGAAGAAGGAGGTGACGGAAATCAGGATTTCCTTGCACAGTTGATTCAGTTCCTCCGGGTTTTTTTCGGTCAGGAGCAGGTACTCCTCCATGGTGTGCACCCGGTTGCTCACCATCCTGCGCAAGATGCGGCGCCAGACGGTCGATTCCTTGTAGCCGGAAAAATCGACGCGGGCATGACGCATCACCTTCTGCAAGAGAGTGCGCAAGGTTGCAGGAACCTGGCCGCCGGCGCTGGGCATCGGAATGCTGCCCTGGGAGCGGACCACGATTTCTATTTCAGCGGCGATCTTGTCCGGCGGCATGACCCAGTCCACGCACTCGGTGTCGATGGCTGACTGCGGCATCCCGGAATACTTTGCCGAACCCGGTTCCTGGGCGAAAACCAGACCGCCCGAAGCCTTGATTGCCCTGACGCCGACGGCGCCATCGGAACCCGTACCCGACAGGATCACGCCAATGGCGTCCTCGCCGCAATCTTCGGCAAGCGAACTGAAGAAGATGTTGACCGAGGGCTTCGGAATGACCTCGGCGGCCGGTTCCATCAGGTTGAAGTGGCCTTCCTGCAGCATCAGGTTGCGATTGGGCGGCGTGATGTGGATCTGGTCCGGCTGCGGAGTCTCACCGTCCTGGATTTCGCTGACCTGCATGGTGGTTTCACGCGCCAGCAATTGAACCAGCATCGAGCGGTGATTTGGCGACATGTGCTGGACAATGACATAGCTGGCGCCGAGCTTGCTGGGCAGGTGCGAGACCAGCGCCGAGAGCGCCTCAAGTCCACCGGCAGAAGCGCCGATACCGACGACGAAACGCCGCGGGATCTCGTTGGCCAGAGTGTTTTCGGCCTCGGGGGCGCTATCTTTTGGGTCGCTCATTGTCTGGTCCATCCGCCGTTTGAATTGAATCGCCTGTCTCTTGAAAATCCGTGAATCCGCCGCGATTCTATCTTTACTTCATGAGGCGAGGGCGGTGAACAGCAACTGGATAATGGGCAGGATCGTCGTCAGCATCCAGGCCTGGCTGAAAAGCCAGCGGCTCAACCATTTGTGCCGCTCGCGCAGGAGGAGAAAATTCACCCTCGCAGTCAGCGGAATGCCGATGACTGCTAGGGCGACGATGGCTTCCTGCGTGTCGTTGCTGCCCATGGTCGCCAGGAGGATGAAGTAGGTGAACAGCGACTGGTAGAACGCCGGAAAGGCGACGCGCGAACAAAACGCCATGGGCATGGATCTGATGTCCATTCTCTTCTCCCGTTGATGATGATGCCACTATCGGTGATAAGGCCATTCCTGTGAATTCGTGAAACCGCGGTCTGGCATCCGTGGAAACCCCTAGTCGGAGAAGATGGCGGGAAACCACATGACCCAAGGGTATTTACGGATAGAACAACACGCATACACGGATTGAGTGTGGTCGTGGCTGGGGACTAAGCTGCACACAAGCTAAAAAATGTGTGCGGAGGCGTGATGCAGATACTTACCATTGAACCCGAATTGAACCAGCGTTGCCGGCTGCGCTGCGCGCTCGACCTGACCGGGAAACCCTATGTCCTACGCGAAATTTCAGCGTTGCACGAGCTGGAGTCAGCGGTGGACGTGGGTAGTTTCCGTCTGGCGCTGGTCAGTGCGGCACAACTGGATGTCGCCCTGGCCGGAATCGTCTTTCTCCGGGGGCGCATGGCGGCCGGGCACATCATTGCTTACGGCGAGTTCAGCGCCATGGACAGCGAAACACCATCGAGGATCAGGCTGGCCGGCGCCGACGTGGTGCTTGATTCCCGATTCAGTTCGTCGAAGATGGCGCTGATCATCGACCGCTTCGTCTGGGACGAAAAGGCTGTGGAAAACAGTCCTGGCAGTATGCCGGCCTGGATGGTGCGCAACGCCATCCGCAGTGTTGCGCCTGCCGCTTACAGCGGCGAATGAACTGGATGGCGGGTTCAGGGGCGGCTCAGGACGGCCTTGATCTCGCCGTTGCAACTGGCGGCAACCCGGGCGTATTCCTCGGGTGAGTCGATCCTGCGCTGGGCCACCTTGACCCGGTCGAGCATGCGCTGGACGTAGGGTAGCCAGCGTTCATCGAGTTCGCGTTGCAACCGCGTTGCCGTTTCGCCGGGAGCGCCGTACCAGGGGGTGCTGCTTTCGAAGCGCTGCTTCAGCGTCTGAGTGATCTCATCGCGGATAGCCCGCGCGTGCTGCTGGTAGGATTCGACGTGTTGCAGCTCGTGGCGGTAGATCTCGTCATGGGCGCAGCTCCCCTTGGCGAATTCGCGACCGACATAGACCGTGATCGGGCTGAAACCGTAACTGAGCCGGATCTCGAAACTGCTGCATTCGCTCTGGGCGTTCTTTGCCCGCCAGGTCCGGCCTTCGATGGCAAAGCGTGTGCTGGCGTTGCCGCGCGCCAGACCCAGTGTTTCCTGCTGTTGCCGGTAGTCCTCGGTCAGCGCGCGCAGTTGCCGGTAGCTGTACTGAAAGTTCGTGCTGGCCGGTGTTTCCAGGAGATTGACCTCGACCTTGGTGGGCGGCAGTTCGCTGCAATTGGCCACTACGGCAAGCGGCAGGCAGGCGCCCAACAGAGTGATGAAAGCTGCGGTCAAGCGACGGCGAAGAGAACATTTGCGATAGCACATGATGGCGATCATACCCGGCCGCCCGCGGGATGGATGTGCGATAATGCCGCCCGGTTGAATCGCGTTTCTTTCGGTGGCCGGTGCGCCGCCTGCTTCTCGTAAGGATATTCCAATGATTCTGGTAACTGGCGGTGCGGGTTACATCGGTTCGCATACTGTGGTCGAGTTGCTGGCTCGCGGCGAGTCGGTGCTGATCTTCGACAATCTCAGCAACAGCAGCAGCGCGGTGCTCGAACGCATCGAGCAGATCGCCGGTCGACGTCCAGTCTTCGTCCAGGCCGACATCCGCGACCGGGCGGCGCTCGACGCTGTTTTTGCCGCTCACGCGATCAGCGACGTCATCCATTTCGCCGGGCTGAAGGCTGTCGGTGAGTCGGTGGCGAAGCCGCTGCATTACTACGAGAACAACATCGGTGGCACGCTCAACCTGCTTCAGGCAATGGGAGCGGCGGGTGTCCGCCGGCTGGTCTTCAGTTCGTCGGCGACGGTCTATGGCGATCCGCATGCAGTGCCAATCCGCGAGGATTTTCCGCTGCAGGCAACCAACCCCTACGGGCGTACCAAGCTGTTCATCGAGGAAATGCTGCGCGACCTGCTAGTCGCCGAACCCGACTGGCGGATTGCCATCCTGCGTTACTTCAATCCGGTCGGTGCCCACCCGAGCGGCCTGATCGGCGAGAGCCCCAACGGCATTCCCAACAACCTGATGCCTTTCGTTGCCCAGGTAGCGGTCGGTCGGCGTCCCGAACTGTCGGTATTCGGCAGCGATTATCCGACCCCGGACGGCACCGGTGTGCGTGACTACATCCACGTGGTCGACCTGGCGCTGGGCCATCTGGCCGCCCTCGATGCGCTGGCGCGCAGTGCCGGCGAACTCACTGTCAATCTTGGTACCGGTCGGGGCTATAGCGTGCTCGACATGGTGCACGCCTTCGAGCAGGCGAGCGGTCGCCGGATACCCTATCGACTGGTCGACCGGCGTCCCGGCGACGTAGCCAGTTGCTTCGCTGATCCAGCCCGTGCCGAATCCTTGCTGGGCTGGCGTGCCAGTCGCGGAATCGAATCCATGTGCGCGGATACATGGCGTTGGCAGCAAGCCAATCCCCAAGGATTGTGACTTATCGCTCATCGAGGTGTGCGCGTAAGTCATTGCTTTCACAGGGATTAATCTTGATATGACCTTGGTTGTATTTTATCCCGATTGAATCAGGTTTAGAGTCCCGCAGTTCTACTTGGAAACTGCCTGAACTTGAATTCTTTTTTTGTCCGTACCCTGCTGCTGCTGATCACCCTGAGCGCACTGTCCGGGTGTGCATCGGTATTCGATGCCCCCTATGTCGAGCTTGAAGTCGACGAGGCGCCGCTTGCTCAGTCGCACGTCGATATCGAAATCGAGCCCGAGGTGGTACCGGTAACCGAGGCGCTGCCGGCGACACCGCGATATACCGATATCTGGGCGCGTATGCGGGCGGGTTTCAGGCTTGAAGGACAGGACCAGAATCGCGAAGTGCGCGCCGTTGCGAGGCGTCTGGCCGAGCGCGGTATCGTTCAGCGGATTGCCGAACGGGCCGGCGGGCTGCTGTTCTATGTAGTTGAATCGGTCGATGCGCGTGGTTTGCCCATGGAACTGGCACTGCTGCCATTTGTCGAGTCGGGTTTCGCGCTGGATGCGGCCTCCCATGCCGAAGCCCACGGCGCGTGGCAGTTCATCGAAAGCACTGCCAGGAATTACGAGGTCGGCATCGACCGTTTCCGTGATGACCGTCGCAACCTGGTGGTGTCCACCCGGGCGGCGCTGGATTACCTGCAGATGCTGCACGGGATGTTCGGCGACTGGCAACTGGCGATGGCCGCCTACAATTGTGGCGAACGGCGCGTCCAGGCCGATATCGACCGGGTCAGGCGGCGTGGGGTGGAAAATCCCGGGTTTGCCGATATCGTTCGTTTCCTGCCCCCGGAAACACGGGAGTATGTGCCTCGCATCCTCGCTGTCCGCCACCTTGTGGCCAATCCCGAGGCCTATGCAGTCAGCCTGCCGATCATCCCGAACGCACCGGAATACACGGTGGTGCAGGTTCATCGTGACATCGACGTGAGCCTGCTCGCCCGGCTGGCGGGGATGACGCGTGAGGCGCTGGTGCGCCTCAACCCCTCGCTGAAGGCGCCGGTCATCATTGGCCGGCACGACGTCA
>Ga0209794_1000920_pt1 | contig 29742 bp, 24 predicted proteins | sample EBPBio232013_DNA_FD_185869 | JGI IMG/M metagenome (GOLD analysis project Ga0209794, IMG submission 185869) | Wastewater treatment Type I Accumulibacter community from EBPR Bioreactor in Madison, WI, USA - Reactor 1_5/23/2013_ DNA (SPAdes)... | ecosystem: Engineered > Bioreactor > EBPR >... | reverse complement strand
TCCTTCAGCATCCCGATGATCTGCTCTTCCGTGAACCGCGAGGGTCGCATCGTCCGTCTCCGTGATCGACGGACTCTACCCAAATCTGGAGGAGGTTCAGGGTCTCAGGTCACTGCCAACATGAGGCGCGAGAGCTTTCGCAATCCAGACGGGGTAGCTCTCAAGCTCCAGAACTTGCAGTCAGCCCTAGACCCTGAGCGCGGATTGTCGAGTTCGCGAACGGATAGGAAAGTCGTTGAAGAGTTTCCTCCGGCGTCCGCTGCGGAGCTGGGGCGGCTGGCCGCGATCGTGCGATCTGAGATCGGGAGAGGCGCTATAGGGGCCTCGCACCCTGTCGACGACATCGAGGAGTTTCCTGAAGGCCGACTGCTTACCCGAATGCATACCTTGCGCGAGCGCGACCCAGCGATCCGCAGAAAACTGCTCGCGAAGAGAGAAAGCGGTACGCTTACGTGTGAGGCCTGCGGCTTATCTCAGCCCCACCTACACCGCGCGCTCCAGGAGAGCATTTTCGAAGCTCATCACCTTATTCCTTTGGCCGAGGGCGCGGCCAGGGCGACACGCCTCACGGACATGGCTCTCCTCTGCGCGTGTTGCCACCGGTTGATCCACAAGCTGATCATAAGCCATCGGCGGTGGGTAGGGCCGGATGAGGTCGGAAGGATGTTGAATTCCGAGCCCGTCAACACCGCTAGGGGCTGATGTCACTCCCCATCGGGGTTCAGTCCACCGGCAAGCGTGCGGGCAAGCGCCTCATACTCAGGCTCAAGACTGAACTGTAGATGATCTCGGGACGCTAAACGCCTCCGGCGCAAGATCCCTACCCGTACCAGCGCCCGGCAGACGGAAAGCGGCACTTGGCTGTGCACCGCCACGGACCGATGGTTCAGCAGCAAACGGAGAAGCAGCGCTCTGTTCTCGTCTGGGACAGCGCCATTGAACCGGCTCAAGAACTCGCAGAGGTCGGCCAGCTGAGGACGGACCCCAATTTCCGGCGCGATCTCCTGATAGGCGCGAGCAAGTCTCTCGGCGCCTTCATCACAAAGAGACGAGAGCCGCTCGTAGGCATTCGAGCTTCGCGCGCCAGCCCGGCGCGCATGTTGACCTACGCGCCCTTGCGCAAACGTCACCTCGAAGCGGACACGCCGATCCGTCTTCGCATACACTTTGATCGAAATGCCCGCCGGTAGAGTTATCACGATCCACCGGCTGTTCATGCGCCCCGATTGAGAGGGCGCTCGTTCGGAGCGCGCTTCCGCTTGATGATGGGCAGCTAGTGCGACATCACGAAATGCAGTCGCCCAAGAAACTGCGTCAGCGGTTTCAAGCTCCCAATAGACCTCTGCTGCGGTCGTACCGACGTAGTCTAGGCGCCGAACGGTTGCCAATCCGTCCGCCGAGAAGCGTTGACGAAGCAGGGCCTCGATTTGGTGCCAGTAGATCTCCAGAACGCCATTCCACCAGGTGCGACGACGCTCGTCGAAAGTTGTACCGCCAGCATACTGTAGACCCACAAGGATGTTGTCGTTCCCGTCCAACGTGGTTGCGGACAAGGCGTCGGCTAGTTCCTGGTTCTCGCGGAGGGCCTCGATCGGGGACCTGGCCCTGATGCGGGCTAATGTGGGATCGGGTTGGTGAGCAAGGAACCGCGTCGGATTTAGGTTGCACCGAAAGTCGGCGGCGATGGTGCACTGGCGACCTTCTGTTGTTATCGCCCCTCTCCCCCGGAGGCGAAACAGCCACCCCTGTGGCATGTCGAAGTTCACCACGTTACCGACCCGATCGACGCGAAGCAGTCGGTTGCTGTCGCGGTGCTCGTGCCGGTCGTCGAGACGCCCCATGACGGTGTCTAGGTCTCTTAGGTGACACTCTAGCTCGATCCGAAGGCGTCCTACCAATCTGTCATGTCGTCCATCATGACCGGCAAAAAGGACGGAAGGATCTGGAGATGAGCTGACGTTGCCCCTCTGGGATAATCCAGCTTGAAGTTCGTTCTGGCCTATTGAGAGGACCAGAACATGAGGCGCAGCCGCTTCACGGAAGAGCAGATCATCGGGATCCTGAAGGAGCATGAGGCCGGGATCCCGGTCTCGGACCTTTGCCGTAAGCACGGGGTCAGCGACGCGAGCATCTACAAGTGGAAGTCGCGGTTCGGCGGGATGGACGTGTCGGAGGCCAAACGGCTGCGGGCGCTCGAGGACGAGAATGCCAAGCTGAAGCGCATGCTGGCTGACGCGATGCTGGACAACGTCGCGTTGAAGGATCTCTTGGGAAAGAAGTGGTGACGCCCGCAGCCGAGCGGAGAGCTGTCGCCCACCTCATGGACGCCCATGGGATGAGCGAACGGCGGGCGTGTAAAGCCAGCGGCTTTTGCCGCATGACGATGAGATACAGGACCACGCGCGGGGATGACACCTCGTTGCGCGAGCGCATGAAGGCCATCGCCCGGGAACGGCGACGGTTCGGCTACAGACGTCTGCATGTGCTGCTCCGGCGTGAGGGCTTCCAGGTCAACCACAAGCGGTTGTTCCGGCTTTACCGCGAGGAACGGCTGACGGTCCGCCGGCGAGGCGGTCGCAAGCGGGCGATCGGAACACGTGCGCCGATGATGATCCCGATGCGACCGAACGAGCGCTGGTCGCTGGACTTCGTGGCCGACCAGATGACCGACGGTAGGCGCTTCCGGATGCTGGCGATCGTGGACGACTGCACCCGCGAGTGTCTGGCACTGGTGGCGGACACGTCGCTGTCGGGTGTTCGGGTCGCTCGCGAGCTCGACAGGCTGCTGGCAGAGCGCGGCAGGCCGAAGATGATTGTGAGCGACAATGGCAGTGAGTTGACCTCCAACGCCATCCTGGCATGGGCCGACGCGGCGAGGGTCGAGTGGCACTACATCGCGCCTGGCAAGCCGATGCAGAATGGCTTCATCGAGAGCTTCAACGGCCGCCTTCGGGACGAGCTGTTGAACGAGACGCTGTTCTCCAGTCTGGCCCAGGCCAGAGCCGCGCTCTTGCGGTGGCAGCTCGACTACAACACCACAAGGCCGCACTCGAAGCTCGGATGGCAGACGCCGATCGACTTCGCGGCCACATTCCACCCGCAGCGGGATCAGACGCTACGCAACGTGAATAGCACCGCGTCTGACCACGCCGCTCAACCCGCCCGACAGGGCCAAACCAACCGCTGGAACGAACTCAAGACTGGATAGAAACTGGGGGCAACGTCACACGTGGCGGGTTAGGGAGTTGTCCGACCTGAAGCATTTGTCGAGTTCAACTGAGCCAAGCTATCGGGCAACGATGCGCAAGGCCTCGCTGCCGCTCGTTTATGCTCATTGGGAAGGGCACATCAAGTTCGTATCTGAAACTTTTGTCAGGTACGTAGCAGTCCGTAAGATAAATATTGAGAAGTTAAGTCCATCTTTCCGAGCAATGGCTTTACACGAGTTCTTTCAGAAGAATTTTGGTAAGCGCCCAGGATACTCAGAGAGAATTCAAATTGTCCAAGATTTTTCTGAATGCTTAGCCGGACAGTTTCGCACATTTCCTAAGGACTGCATCGACACGGGAAGCAATCTAAATTCAAGCCGGACCGAAGATCTCTGCGGTGTGATAGGCTGCAGTTTCCAAAGCCTCGCGATCGACAACGATTGGCTTGACTCACAACTCTTAGCAAAGAGAAATCATATTGCTCACGGAGCAGATAAAGTCGTTGAGCCAGAAGAGCTTGTTCGTGCTATCGACAATACGATTTCATACATGCGGAGTTTTAAGGACGAAGTTTCGAACATTGTAGCCCAAGATACTTACAAGAAGTATTAGCCCGCCTACCCCCTCCACCCCCGTCCCGGCTTACCCCCGCCCTTCTTCCTCGACACCGCCCCGGCCGGCACTTCGCGGTCCGTGCCCGGCCCCATCGCATCCAAGTCAGGCTTCGCCGCCCGTGATGTCGGCGGCAGATTGCCCCGCGCGCCATATTTCTTCGCGCCCCTGAACCCGCCGGTCCTGTCCTCCACCGCCTCCTGCCGGGCCATGGGGTCGTCGAGCACGGCGAGTTCGGTCTCGCGCAGGCGCTTGAGTTCGTCGCGCAGGCGCGCTGCCTCCTCGAAGCGGAGGTCCGCGGCCGCCTCGCGCATCCGCTTTTCGAGGTCGCCGATGACGGCCGCGAGGTTGTGGCCGACCGCCGCGCCCTGTTTGGCGAGGCCGGCATCCACCGTGACGTGGTCCTTCTCGTAGACGCTGTCGAGGATCTGGGCGATCTGCCGCCGGATCGTCTGCGGCGTGATGCCGTTGGCCTCGTTGTAGGCGGTCTGCTTCTCGCGCCGGCGATTGGTCTCGGCCAGCGCGCGCTCCATCGATCCGGTCATCTGGTCGGCATAGAGCAGCACGCGGCCGTCGACATTGCGGGCGGCGCGGCCGATGGTCTGGATCAGCGAGGTCTCCGAGCGCAGGAAGCCTTCCTTATCGGCGTCGAGGATGGCGACCAGCGCGCATTCGGGAATGTCGAGGCCCTCGCGCAGGAGATTGATGCCGACCAGCACGTCGAAGGCGCCGAGCCTGAGGTCGCGCAGGATCTCGATGCGCTCGATCGTGTCGATGTCGGAATGCATGTAGCGCACGCGCACGCCCTGCTCGTGCAGATATTCGGTGAGGTCCTCGGCCATGCGCTTGGTGAGAACCGTGACGAGGCTGCGATAGCCGGCGGCGGCAGTGGCCTTCACCTCGCCGATGAGGTCGTCCACCTGCGTTCGCGCGGGGCGGATGATGCAGGGCGGGTCGATCAGGCCGGTCGGGCGGATGACCTGTTCGGAGAAGGTGCCGCCGGTCTGCTCCATCTCCCAGCCGCCGGGCGTCGCCGAGACGTGCACGGTCTGCGGCCGCATCGCCTCCCATTCCTCGAAGCGCAGGGGGCGGTTGTCCATGCAGGAGGGCAGGCGGAAGCCGTATTCGGCCAGCGTCGCCTTGCGCCGGAAGTCGCCGCGATACATGGCGCCGATCTGCGGGATGGTGACGTGGCTCTCGTCGACGAAGACCAGCGCGTTGTCGGGCACATATTCGAACAGGGTCGGCGGCGGCTCGCCGGGCCGGCGGCCGGTCAGCCAGCGCGAATAGTTCTCGATGCCGGCGCAGGAGCCGGTCGCCTCCATCATTTCAAGGTCGAAGCGCGTGCGCTGTTCGAGGCGCTGCGACTCCAGCAGGCGGCCGGCCTTGTTCAGCTCGTCGAGGCGCCAGTTCAGCTCCTCCTTGATGCCGGAAATGGCCTGCACTAGCGTCGGCCGCGGCGTGACGTAGTGCGAGTTGGCATAGACCTTCACGAAGGACAGGTCGGCGGTCTTGGCGCCGGTCAGCGGGTCGAATTCGGCGATGCTCTCGACCTCGTCGCCGAACAGGCCGATGCGCCAGGCGCGGTCCTCGAAGTGGGCGGGGAACAGTTCGATCGTGTCGCCCCTCACGCGGAAGGTGCCGCGCGAAAAGTCCATCTGCGTGCGCTTGTACTGGAGCGCGATGAGGTCAGCGATCAGCTGGCGCTGGTCGAGCCGCTCGCCCACCTTCACGCCGAAGGTCATGGCCGTATAGGTCTCGACCGAGCCGATGCCGTAGATGCAGGAGACCGAGGCGACGATGATGACGTCGTCGCGTTCGAGCAAAGCGCGCGTCGCCGAGTGGCGCATGCGGTCGATCTGCTCGTTGATCGAGGATTCCTTCTCGATATAGGTGTCCGAGCGCGGAACGTAGGCCTCCGGCTGGTAATAGTCGTAGTAGGAGACGAAATACTCGACGGCGTTGTTCGGGAAGAAGCTTTTGAACTCGCCGTAGAGCTGGGCCGCCAGCGTCTTGTTCGGCGCCAGCACGATGGCCGGGCGCTGCGTTTCCTGGATGATCTGCGCGGCGGTGAAGGTCTTGCCCGAGCCGGTGACGCCGAGCAGGACCTGGTCGCGCTCGCCCTGCCCGATGCCGGCGACGAGCTCGGAAATGGCCTGCGGCTGGTCGCCGGCGGGCGTGAAGTCCGAGACGATCTGGAAGGCCTTGCCGCCTTCCCACTTCTCGGGACGCGCCGGCTTGTGCGGCACCCAGACCTGGCCGTTGACCTCCGGCCGGCCCTCCTGGATCAGCCGCTCCAGCGCCTTGACCGTGGCGGTGACGCCGGACTTGCCGATCTCGTCCTCGATGTCGAGCGCTTGCGCGTCCTCGACGGCAATGCCGAGCCGATGGGCCAGCGCCTTGTCGGTGACGCTCGCTTCCGCCCTGAATTCGGCCTGCGGCGCCTCCGAAAAGCCCGTGGTCGAGCCGATGCCGGCCGTGCCGCGATTGATGGCGGGATTCAGGAGGTCGGCCAGCGCCGGGCCGAGCGGCTTCAGCTCCGGCTTGGAGGCCTTGGAGTTGGGAGCCTTCGATTTCGGCGTGCGCGCCGCCTTCGACGCGGCGGGCTTGTCGGCGGACGGTTTGGGCGATTTCGGCATGGCCGCAATATGGGCCGGCCCCCGCCAAAGCGGAAGGCGTCTGCTGCCGCGCTGCTGACAGGGGCTGGCGGCAACCTCACGCCAGCATGTCGCGCACCATCGGGGCAACCTTCTCGCCATAGAGGCGGATGCCGTTCATCAGCCGGTCGTGCGGCAGCGGGCCGGCGCTGTATTTCAGCTGGAAGCGGCTGGCGCCCAGCGTTTTCACCGTCGCGGCGATCTTGCGCGCCACCGTTTCGGGGCCGCCGACATAGAGCGAGCCCTGCTCGATCTCGCGGTCGAATTCGGCGCGCTGCATCGGCGGCCAGCCGCGTTCGGAGCCGATCTGGTCGCGCATGCGCTTGTAGTCGGCATAGAATTCCTCGCGGGCGCGCGCGTCGGTCTCGCCGACATAACCCGGCGAATGGACGCCAATCGGCTGTTCCGCCAGTTCGAACTGGCCGAGCGCGCGATGGTAGAGGTCGACATAGGGGCGGAAGCGTCCGGGCTCGCCGCCGATGATCGCCAGCATCAGGGGCAGGTGATAGCGCGCCGCGCGCACCACCGATTCCGGGCTGCCCCCGACGCCGATCCAGGTTTTGAGGCGCCCCGTCTCGATGGTCGGGAAGACGCGCTGGTCCTTGAGCGGCGGCCGGGTCGAGCCTTCCCACGTCACGGGGTCGCCGGTCAGGAGATGGGCGAAGAGATCGAGCTTCTCGGAGAACAGCGTCTCGTACTGCGACAGGTCGAAACCGAACAGCGGGAAGGACTCGGTGAAGGAGCCGCGGCCGAGGATCACCTCCGCACGGCCGTTGGAGACGGCATCGAGCGTCGAGAAGCGCTGGAACACCCGGATCGGGTCGTCGGAGGACAGCACGGTCACCGCAGATCCCAGGCGGATGCGCTGCGTTCGCGCCGCGATGGCCGCCAGCGCCACTTCCGGCGCGGAAATGGCGAAGTCGCCGCGATGATGTTCGCCAAGGCCGATGAAATCGATGCCGACCTCGTCGGCAAGGACGCCCTGGGCCACCACCTGCCGGATCACCTCCGCATGGGGCACCGGCTTGCCGTCCGCTCCGGCGGTGACGTCGCCGAACGTATCGAGGCCGAGTTCAAGCTTGGCGGTCATGCGGGCTCCGTTGACAGGATCGTGCGGCCATACGCCGCGCGAGGCGGCGGATTCCGCAAAGAAACCCATGTGGGGCGGCCGTCGCCGTTCTGGAAGCTGCATCCATGCAAGCGCGGCTTGCACGGGCTGGCTTCCGCACGGTGAGCCGCCGTGTCATGTCACGTCACAGGCAACCAGCCGACAGGAAACGCTCCATGACCATCACCCGCCGCGCGGCCCTGCCGCTGATCGGCTCCGCCCTCGCCGCGCCGGGCCTTGCCCGCGCTCAAGGCGACTATCCGGCCCGGCCGGTCACGGTCGTCGTGCCGCAGGCCGCCGGCGGCGCCAACGACATTATCGGCCGCCTCGTCGCCGAGAAGCTCTCCGAGGTGCTGGGCCAGCGCTTCGTCATCGAGAACAAGGCCGGCGCCGGCGGCAATCTCGGCTCGCAGGCGGCCGCGCGCGCGACGCCGGACGGCTACACCCTGCTGGTCACCATCTCGGCGAGCCAGGCGATCAACCCCGCGCTCTATGCGCGCACGGGCTTCGACCCGATGAAGGACTTCGCCCCGATCTCCATGCTCGGCACCGTGCCGAACGTGCTGGTGGTCCACCCGAACTTCGAGGCGAAGACCATCGCCGACCTGATCCGCATGGCGAAGGAGAAGCCGGGCTTCTACCAGTACGCCTCGGCCGGCAACGGCACGCTGAACCATCTCGTCGGCGAGATGCTGAAATCGCGCGCCGGCATCGACCTCAAGCACATCCCCTATCGCGGCATCGCCCCGGCGCTCGCTGACGTCATTGCCGGCCATGTGCCGATGACCTTCGCCAACCTGCCGGCGGCGATCAGCCAGATCCAGGGCCGCACCGTGCGCGCCCTCGGCGTGTCGACGCTGAAGCGCAACGGCTTCGTTCCCGACGTGCCGACCATTGCCGAGACGGTGCCCGGCTTCGACGCGGAACTGTGGATCGCGCTCTATGGCGTCGCGGGCACGCCCCAGCCGATCATCGACAGGCTGGTCGCGGCGACGCACCGCGCCATGGCCGCGCCGGAGATGAAGGACAAATTTGCGCAGCAGGGCGCGGAAATCGTCACCTCGACGCCGGCCGAACTGGCCGCCAAGCTGGACGCGGACCTGAAGGTCTGGGCCGAGATCGTCAAGGCCTCGGGCGCGCGGATCGAGTAAGGCGACCCGCTCCGCCTACCCGACTTCGTAGATGTCCAGCAGGACCTGATCGGGCAGGCGCGTGCCGGCGCAGACGAAGATCGACCGCATCAGCCACGCGAGATCCGGGTCACCGGTCTCGAAGCGCGGAACCGTGCGGAAGTAGATGAGCGCGGGGTCCACGGGCTCGCCGCGCTTCAGCCGGGCGATCAGGTCCGGCGGGCCGCGGCGTATGCCGGTGTTCTCGACATAGACGCGGCTGCCGGCCTCGGTCTCGATGACATAGCGCGCGTGGATATCGGCCAGCCCCTCGTCGCGGATCGACTGATAGTCCGTGCCGCCGGGGAGGACCTTGCCTGTCAGCCGCGGCCCGCTGACCCGGCCACCGAGGATCGGAATCAGGCGGCGCTCGCCGAGCGGCGTCGCGCCGACCTCGATGGCGGGCGCGACATCGGCGGCGATCGAGAAGACCAGGCTTAGCTTCGGGGTGCTCATGGCGGCTCGGGGCTGGTCGGTTTCGCCTGAAGACGATCAGTAGCCTGGCCGGATGGCCAGACCTAGCGCCGCCCGGAACGTCCGCCATGCGCGGCTTGAAGTCCGGCGGCGCGCCCGCCACGCCAGACGCCGATCCTTTCCAAACTGTCACGTGATCCCTCGGGCGCGCCGTGGTAATTTCGGCGGCAACCGAGGGACTTTTGCCGATATGCGCCGCTGGCCGCTCTATCTCCTGATCCTCGCCGCTCTCGGCGGCGGCGCCTGGTGGTTCGTCGGGCCGGGCACCTTCGCGGTCGCAGACCAGCCGGCCTGGCGCACGGTCAAGGTCGATCGCGGCGACGTGGTGGCTTCGGTCAACGCCACCGGCACGATCAACCCGATCTCGACCGTCGTGGTCGGCTCGCAGGTGTCGGGCCAGGTGCTCGAAATCCTCGCCGACTTCAATACGCAGGTTCAGGCCGGGCAGATTCTCGCCCGCCTCGACCCGACTCAGGTGAAGGCCCGCCTCGACGGTGCCCGCGCCGATCTCGCCAATGTGCGCGCCGGCCGGCAGGTGCAGGAGGCGCAGATCGAGCAGAGCCGCGCCGATATCGCCCGCGCCGAGGCAGCCCGGCTCGATGCCGTGGCCAAGCTCGCGCAGGTTCAGGCCCAACTCGCCGATGCCGAGCGCATTCTCGCGCGCCAGAACGATCTCGGCACGCGCGGCTTCGCGGCACAGGCCGCCATCGACACGGCCCGCGCCACGGCCGAAGCCCAGCGCGCGGCACGCGATTCCGCACGGGCGCAGATCGCTTCGGCGGAAGCGTCCAAGCAGTCCATCGAAGCCGGGCTGAGGGTGGCGCAGGCGACCCTCGGCACCTTCGACGCGCAGATCATGCAGCGCGAGGCCGTCGTCCGCCAGATCGAGGTCGATCTCGCCAATACAGAGATCAAGTCGCCGGTGGTCGGCACGGTGGTCCAGCGTCAGGTCGAGCTCGGCCAGACGGTCGCCGCCTCGCTGCAGACCCCGACCCTGTTCCTCGTGGCGCAGGATCTCTCGTCCATGGAGATCTACGCCAATGTCGACGAGGCCGATGTCGGCCGCGTGCGCACGGGGCAGCCGGTGACCTTCTCGGTCAACGCCTATCCGAACCGCGAATTCCGCGGCGAGGTGAAGCTCGTGCGCCTCGGCTCGCAGACCATCCAGAACGTCGTGATCTACACGGCGGTGATCTCGTTCCAGAACCAGCGCCGCGAATTGCTGCCGGGCATGACGGCGACGCTCCGGATCATCTCCGACCGGCGCGACAACGTCGTGCGCGTGCCGAACTCGGCGCTCCGCTGGCGGCCGGCCGGGACGGCAGCCGAAGCGCCGCAGCCGCAGCAATCCGCAAATCCCTTCGGCCCGCCGCAGATCGGCAGGGGCTGGGGCGGCGGCCAGCAGCAGGGCGGCGGCCGGCAGATGAACGAGTTCGTCGAGAGCCTGAAGACCGAGCTCGGCCTCGATGCCAACCAGCGCGAGCAGGTCGAAGCCATCGTGGCCGCTGCGCGCCCGCAATTCGCCGGCCTGACGGACCCCTCCCTCGACCGCAACCAGCGGCTGGAGCGCGTGCGCCAGATCCGCGCCGACATGGCCCGGCGCATCGAGACGATCCTGACCGAGGCGCAGCGCCCGACCTTCGCCGATATCCGCGCCCGCTATGACGGCGGCAGGGGCGGCGCCGGCGGGCAGCCGGGCCGGGTGTTCGTTGTGGGCGAGGACGGCAAGCCGCAGGCCGTGGCTATCAGGCTCGGCGCGACCGACGGATCGACAACCGAAGTCGTCTCCGGCGCCATCGAGCCCGGCCGGGAGGTGATCATCGGCGGCGGCCCGCCGGCGGCGGCCCAGTCGGCCCCGCAGCGCGGCTTCCGGATGTTCTGATCGCCATGGCCGATCCGGTGACCGAACGCCCGCTGATCGAGACTGTCGATCTCGCCCGCCACTACACGCTCGGCGACCAGGTGGTCACCGCGCTGGCCGGCGTCTCCGTGAACGTGGCGCGCGGCGAGTTCGTCGCGGTGATGGGTCCGTCCGGCTCGGGCAAGTCGACCTTCATGAACCTCGTCGGCTGCCTCGACAAGCCGACGGCCGGCCGCTACGTGCTGGACGGCGAGGAGGTCTCGGCCATGTCGGCGGATGGCCTCGCCGAGGTGCGCAACCGCAAGATCGGCTTCGTGTTCCAGCAGTTCAACCTGCTCGACCGGCAGGATGCGCTGGCCAATGTCGAGCTGCCGATGGTCTATGCCGGGCTCGGCCGCAAGGAGCGCCGCGCGCGGGCGGAGGCCTCGCTCGGCAAGGTCGGCCTCGCCGAGCGCGTCCACCATCTCCCCACACAGCTGTCGGGCGGCCAGCAGCAGCGCGTCGCCATCGCGCGCGCGCTCGTCAACGACCCCAGGGTGCTGCTCGCGGACGAGCCGACCGGCGCGCTCGACAGCCGCACCTCGCTGGAGATCATGGCGCTGTTCCAGGAGCTGAACCGGCAGGGCATGACGGTGCTCGTCGTCACCCACGAGCCGGACGTCGCGACCTTCGCCAGCCGCGTGGTGCGCTTCAGGGACGGGCGCGTGCTGTCCGACACCAAGCAGGCGCCGATGGACGCGGCGCGGGCGCTGGAAGAGGCAGTCGAGGAAGCGGCTTAGTCGGCCAGCGCGACCTTTCTTGGGACCTTCGCTGCGGATCGAGACCTGCATTGGCGAAGTGCGTCCTTCGAGGCTCGGCTATCGCCTCGCACCTCAGGATGAGGAAGCTCGTGCCTGGCATCTGGGACGGATGAAGGGACAGGCGGCGTTCACAACAACCGCTGTGCAATCCTGAACCTTCCTCATCCTGAGGCGCGGGCCCGCAGGGCGAGCCTCGAAGGACGCACTCGCCTGATGCAAGCCGCGGCTATCACCGACCTCCAGCCTCACGCATAGAGCCGCTTGATCGCGTCCGCGTATTTCGCCTCGATCGCCTTGCGGCGTACCTTCATCGTCGCGGTCACCTCGCCGTCATCGTGGTCGAGTTCCTTGTCGAGGATCTCGAAGCGGCGGATGTTGGCGACCTGCGCCAGGGTCTCGTTGGCCTTGTCGACCTCGGCGCGCACCAGGTCCACCACCTGCGGCGCCTGCGACAGGTTCTTGTAGTTGGTGAAGGCGATGCCCTTCATCTCCGCCCATTTGCCGACCGTCTCCATGTCGATCTGGATCAGGGCCGCGACATATTTCTGGCGGTCGCCGAAGACGATGACCTCCTTGACGAAGGGGCTGGATTTCACCGCGTGCTCGATCTCGGTCGGCGACAGGTTCTTGCCGCCGGCGGTGATCATGATGTCCTTCTTGCGGTCGACCACCTTGAGATGGCCCCCCTGCATTTCGGCGACGTCGCCGGTGCGCAGCCAGCCGTCGACGATGGTCGCTTTCGTGGCTTCCTCGTTCTTGTAATAGCCCTCGAAGATGGTTGCGCCGCGAGCCATGATCTCGCCGTCCTCGGCGAGCTGGACCTGCGTGCCCTTCATCGCGATGCCGACCGTGCCAACCACCACATCCTCCGGCGTCTGGCCGAGAATGCCGCCGGACGTCTCGGTCATGCCGTAGATCTCGACCAGCGGCACGCCAATGGTGCGGAAGAAGCGGATCACCTCGGGCGCGATCGGAGCGGCGCCCGTGAAGGCGACGCGGCAGCGGGTGAGCCCGATGGCATTGTTCAAGGCGCGGAACACGGCGACATAGGCGAGCCCATGCTTCGCCTTCTCGACCAGCGACCACTGGTTGCGCGGTTTGTCCGCGAAAGGCGCGCACAGCGCGAACGCCTTGGCGTAGAGCCACTTCTGCAGCGGCTTCGCCTCGTACATCTTCACGCGGATGCCGGAATGCATCTTCTCCCAGATGCGCGGCACGCCGAGGAAGCTGAGCGGCGCGACCTCGCGCAGGTCCTCCTGCACGGTGCGCAGGCTCTCGCCAAAATTCACCTGGCTGCCGGAATAGATCGGCCCGAACACCGTCGTCGCCTGCTCGGCCACGTGGCAGAGCGGCAGGTAGGACAGCGTCGTCCAGCCCTCGCCGATGCCGTAGCGGTCCAGAAGCCCGTTCGCCCCCGCGCGGATGTTGCGGTAGGACAGCATCGCGCCCTTGGGCTTGCCGGTGGAGCCGGACGTGTAGATCAGCAGCGCGATGTCGGACAGCGAGTGGTCCTTCATCAGCTCGTCGATCAGGCCGGGATTCTTCTCGTATTCGGCGCGGCCGAGCGCCTCCACCTCGTCGAAGGTCATGACCAGGCCGGGCTCGTAGCCGGCAAGGCCGCGGTTCTCCAGCGCGATGATCCTGGTCACCTTCGGCAGGTCGGCGCGCGCCTCCACCACCTTGTCGATCTGCTCCTGGTCCTCGCAGACGACGATGGAGCAGTCGGAATGGTCGAGGACATAGGCGACCTCGTTCGACGGGCTGGTCGGATAGACGCCGACCGTCACCGCGCCCACGGCGCCGGCGCCGAGCTGCGACAGCACCCACTCGATGCGGTTCTCGGAGATGACGCCGATATGACCCTTGGGGCCGAGACCGAGCGCGCGGAAGCCGAGCCCGACATGGCAGGCGCGCTGCCAGTATTCGGCGAAGGTCGTCGGCCGCCAGATGCCGAAGCGCTTCTGGCGCAGCGCGATGCGGTCGCCCCGCTCGGCGGCATGCTTCTTCAGCATCTGCACGATGGTCAGCGTCGGCAGGGCCGCGGCCGGATCGGCGGCGGCGGGCGAGGCCGCCTCGCGCGGCAGGTCGAGGGTCATTGCGGAAGCGGTCATGACAGCCACCTCTTGCGCCGCTTGTAGTGCTTGATGTCGCGATAGCTCTTGTGGGAGAGCCCGAGATAGAATTCCTGCACGTCGCGGTCGGCGATCAGCTTTTCGGTCGGGCCGTCGATGACGATGCGGCCGGTTTCCATGATGTAGCCGTAATGGGCGATGGAGAGCGCAACGGAAGCGTTCTGCTCCACCAGCAGCATGGAGACGCCCTCTTCCCGGTTGATCCGCGCGATGATCGAGAAGATCTCCTCGACCAGGAGCGGCGCGAGGCCGAGCGATGGCTCGTCCAGCAGGATCACGCGGGGCTTCGCCACCAGCGCGCGTCCGATGGCCAGCATCTGCTGCTCGCCGCCTGACAGATAGCCGGCAATGGACTTGCGCCGCTCGGCAAGGCGCGGGAAGTAGCGGTAGACGAGGTCGAAGTCGGGCCTGGCGTCGTCGCGGCCGGTCAGGGCGTAGGTCGCCGAGGTCAGGTTTTCCTCGACCGTCAGGTCGCCGAAGATGCGCCGCCCTTCCATGACGTGGAACAGGCCCGAGCGCACCAGCTTGTGCGGCGTCACCTGCTCCACCGGCTTGCCGTCGAAAATGATGCGGCCCTCGGTGACCTGGCCGTTCTCCATCGGCAGGAGCGCCGAGACCGCCTTCAGCACGGTCGACTTGCCCGCGCCGTTGGAGCCGAGCAGCGCGACGATGCGGCCCTTCGGCACGGCGAGGGACAGGCCCCGCAGCGCCTGGATCGCCTTGTTGTAGACCACCTCGATATTGTTGACCTCGAGGATCGCGTCGGCCGTCTCTGCCATGGTCTCACCGCCGGAGCATGCTGCGGAAAACTGGAATCCGGCTTTCCGGCGCCAGCATGCGGAAACTGGGAACCCCGAAGGGAAAGCGGCGGCCTCGCGAGGGCGAGGCCGCCGGTCAGTCAGCTCGCCGCCGAGATGGTGATCCAGTCGGAGGCGGGCTTCAGCGCCTTGTCGGCGGCGCTGTATTGGTAGACCCGGCCGTGCGGGAATGAATTGCCGGTCATGGTGATCGGCACGCCGAAGACGCCGCCGGAATCGAAATTCCGGATGGCGCGCGCGTGTTTGATCATGTTGGCGGCGTTCAGTTCTTCGTTAGCCGCGAGCGTGCGGCGCAAGACCTCGATCGCCAGCATGGCGTTGGTCCAGCCCTGGTAGTAGGCGTGGGTGCGGGTCTTGCCGACATTGGCGGCCTTGATCGCCTCCATCTGCGCGCCGCTGGCCGCCGGATCGAAGTTGTAGCAGGAGACGCCCATGTAGCCGTCGGCGGCGGCACCGGCGCGGTTCATCAGCACCGTGTCGGTCGAGTAAAAGGTGCCCATGAACTTGGAGGTCATGCCGGCCTGACGGGCCTGCGCCATGAATTCCGGGATCGGCTGCAGCACGTAGCCGTGGAAGATCACGAAGTCCGGGTTGCGGCGGCGGATCTTGAGGACGTCGCCCGACACGTCGACCGAACCCGGCTGGGTCACGATCTTCTCGACGAGGTTGAGTTCGAGGCGCTTGGCCTCGGCCTCGCCGGCGGCGATCGGATCGCGGCCGAACTCGGTGTCCGAATGGACGAAGACCACCGAGGCGCCCTTCTTCTGGCTGGCGATGTAGCGCAGCAGCACGCGCATCTGGTCCGAATAGTTCGGGCCGGGAATCCACTGGTTCGGGAAGGCCTGCGGATTGTCGATCTCGGAGGCGAAGGAGGCGCCTGCCATGACGGTGGTGCCGCGGCGGTTCAGTTCCGGATTGATCGCCTTCTGGAAGCCGGTGGAGTCACCGAAAAACACCGGAACCTGATGCTGCGAGGTGATGCGCGTGAAGATCGCCACCGCATTATCGACGCGGTAGCCGGAATCCTCGTTCACGTAGCGGATGCGGCGGCCAGCAACGCCGCCGTTCTTGTTGACGAAGTCGAAGTGATCGCGACCGCCCTCGAAGCCCTCGACGCCGGCGAAGGCGAACACGCCCGACATGGGATTGGCGGCGCCGATGACGAGTTCCGGTGCCTGGGCGAAGGCGCGGCCGCTGCCGGTCGACACCAGGGCGGCGCCGAGGCCGAGCGCATTGAATGCACGGCGGGAAAGTTGGGTCATGGTTGTCTCCTCAAGGGTGTATCCCGCCTTGGCGGCGGTGTGTTTGGATCAGGTTCTGAAAGGCCAGAGCGCAAAGAACCGGCGGACGCGCCGCCAGACTTCGGCAAGACCCATGGGCTCGAAGATCAGGAAGCCGACGATCAGCGCGCCGAAAATGATGTTGCGGACCGGAGCGAGATAGATGGAGGCATCCGGAAACCAGGGGACCAGCGCCGTAGCCACCAGCTTCAGATATTCCGGCACCATGGTCATGAAGATCGCGCCGAAAATGCCGCCGATGATCGTGCCCGCGCCACCGACGATGACGGCCGCGAGGAAGAAGATCGAGGCGAGCGCCGGAAAGCTCTCCGGCGTCACCACGCGGAAAAGATAGGCCCACAGCCCGCCGGCCACGCCCGCATAGAAGGACGAGATGGCGAAGCTCATCAGCTTGTAGCGGAGCAGCGAGATGCCGATGATCTCGGCAGAGATGTCTCGGTCGCGGATGGCGATGAAGGCGCGCCCGACCCGGGTGCGGAACAGGTTCTTCGCCGCCAGCACCATCACCACGCAGATCGGCATGACCAGCCAGTAGAGCCGGTCCGGCGTCGCCATCTCGATGCCGAGGATGCGCGCGGTCGGCACGTTGAGGCCGCGGAGCCCCCCGGTGACCGGCGTCCAGTTGAGGAAGATGAAGCCGAGGATCACCGCGGCCGCCAGCGTCGCGATGGCGAGATAGAGTCCCTTGATCCGCAGCGACGGCAGGCCGACGAGATAGCCGATTCCGGCGGCGACCGTGCCGGCGAGCACGAGGTTCAGGAGAACCGGCGTGCCGAAGCGCCCGTCGAAGAAGGCGACCGTATAGGCGCCGACCGCCATGAAGGCGGCATGGCCGAGGCTGACCTGGCCGGTATAGCCGGTCAGCACGTTGAGGCCGGTCGTCGAGATGATGTTGATCATCACCAGCACGGCGAGGAACATCCAGTAGTTCGACGCGCCGAGCGGATAGACGAGCAGGCCGGCGATCAGCAGGCCGAACCAGACGCGCTGCGTATCGGTCTTGAACAGGCCCTCGTCGGCCGCGTAGCTCTCTTTTGCGGTTGCGATACGCATCAGAATGCCCCCCGCATGCCGTTACCGGAAAACCGGTTCCCACTTTTCCGCGGCATGCTCAGAGCCTCTCGATCTCGTGCGTCCCGAACAGGCCGTAGGGCCTGACGACCAGCACGACGAGCAGGATCGAGAAGGTGGCGAGCAGCTTGAACTCGCCGCCGAGGAAGCGGCCGACCATGGCTTCCAGCCAGCCGATGAACAGGCCCGCAACCAGCGCACCGGCGATGGAATCGAGCCCGCCGACGATCACCACGACGAAGACCGAGAGGCCGAACAGGCCCATGGCCGACGAGATGCCGCCGACCGAGCCGACGAGGATGCCGGCGAGCGCCGCGACCACGGCCGCCAGCATCCACGAGAACGAGAAGACGCCGGGAACGTCGATACCGACCGAGGACGCCGCCGCGCGGTCCGTCGCCGTCGCGCGCAGCGCGATGCCGCCACGCCAGAAGGCGAAGACGGTGATCAGCACCGCCATCACGGCAGCCGCGATCAGGAAGGAATAGAAGGTCTTCGAGGGAATGAAGGCGTCCGCGATGATGATCGGCTGCGAGGGCAGGAACTCCGGCAGACGCCGCGGCTCGGCCGACCAGATCAGCTCGACGACGCCGATCAGGATGGAGGTCAGGCCGATCGTCACCATGAACACCGAGACGGGATTGTCCTTCATAAGCGGCCGGATCATCGTCCGCTCGATGACGCCGCCGATGATCGCCGCGACGACAAGCGTCAGCGGCACGGAGGCCCAGATCGGCAAGGACAGGCCCGCCGAGAAGCCGTAGAACACGAAGGCGCCGATCATCAGCATCTCGCCGATGGCGAGATTGATGACCTTGGTGGCCTTGTAGATGATGACGAAGGCGACGCCGGTCAGCGCCATCAGCGCGCCGGTGCCGAGCCCGGCAAGGCTCGTTTCCACCACGTCGATGAATTCCACGGCCATCAGGCGACCTCCTCGACAGCCGCCTTGTGCGGATCGCCCGACGATCCGAGATAGGCCTTGATGACATCCGGATTGGCGCGCACCTCGGCCGGCGTTCCGGCAGCGATGCGACGGCCGAAATTCAGCACGCAGACATGGTCGGAAATGTCCATGACCATGCCCATGTCGTGTTCGACCAGCAGCACGCTGATGCCCCATTCCTCGCGCACGTCGAGGATGGCGCGGGCCATGTCCTCGGTCTCCTCGCGATTCATGCCGGCGACCGGCTCGTCGAGCATCAGGATGCGCGGGCGCATGGCGAGCGCGCGGGCGAGCTCCACCTTCTTCTGCAGGCCGTAAGGCAGGATCGCCACCGGCACGTTGCGGATGTGGTCGAGCTCGAGGAAGTCGATAACGTCGCGCTCGATCTCGGCGCGCAGCTCCATCTCCTCGCGCTTGGCGCGGCCCCAGTAGAGGAAGGCGTCGAAGACATTGGTGTTCAGATGCGCGTGGCGGCCGAGCTTGATGTTGTCGAGCACGGTCATGCCGCGGAACAGCGCGATGTTCTGGAACGTCCGCGCCAGTCCCAGCTTCGCCCGCTCGCGCGCGGGCACATGCGTGATGTCCTCGCCGTCCAGCTTCACCGTGCCGGTCTTCGGCTTGTAGAAACCGGAAATGGCGTTGAAGGCCGAGGTCTTGCCGGCGCCGTTGGGGCCGATCAGCGCTGTGATCGAGCCGGCGGCGACGTTCAGCGACACGCCGTCGAGCGCCTTCACGCCGCCGAACTGCAGCGAGAGGCCATCAACGTCGAGAGCAGCGGCTGGCGGCCGCACGGGCGCGGCCGAATGCGATGGCGACACCGCCATATCCTCCCTGGAAGGCGCCGCGCGGCTTGTGCCGTCTTCGTCGCCGATGCGTTCCATGCCGGCCCCAGACGGGCCCGACCCTCGGCCGCAACCTACTCACGGGTATGGTCAGGTCAATGCGATTTCGCGCCTCAGGTGTCCGATTCAGCCCTTTGGACGATGGCGGATGGTCGCATGGGCGCCCCGGCGCGCGATTCAGCCGGCGCGCGTCGTCAGCCCGGCTCCTGCGAACCCCTCATCGGCGGCGATTGCCCGTCCGGTGGTGTGGCCGGACCGATCCTCACCAAGCAGGAACGTGACGAGCGCGGCGATCCAGGCATCGACCACAGCCTCGCCGCTCGCCTCGACTGCCGCATAGCTGCCCTTCATGCCGGGCAGGGTTTCCGCGGCGGCGTGCGCGCGGCGATCCCGGTCGGCCATCGCCACCTGCCGATCCCAGGCAACGGCGGCGCGGGCCGTGGCCAGGCCGATGCCCCATGCGCCACCGGTAACGGCGACAATCCTGCATTCCCTCCGACCCTCCCTTGGCGTTTCGTTGCCGTCGAACCGCCACGCGGCCGCTACGTCACTTCCGGGCCTTTCCGGTCAGAGGACCCTTGCCAGCGCCGCTGTCATCGTCCCATCATCCCGCAACCAACCGGGCCGTCAGATGCCCGGGCTTCACAAGGGTCCGGAAACGCAATCGAGAAGGGAGGCGCCCGATGTCGGAGCGCAGCAACGGGTTTCGCATGACGCGCCGCACGGCGGTCGCGGGGATGGGCGCGATGGTCTTTGCGCCGTGGGTTTCCAAGGCGCAGACGCTCAAGACCGAGTACAAGCTCTCGGTGGTCGGCAACCGGCCGATCGCGCTGTCGGAGGGCGCGTTCCAGTGGGCCGAGATGGTGACCCAGCGCACCAACGGCCGCATCAACGTCAAGGTCTATCCCGGCTCGCAGCTTGTCGGCGGCGACCAGACCCGCGAACTGGTCGCCATGCGCCAGGGCGTGATCGACTTCACGGTATCCTCGACCATCAACATCTCGCCGCAGGTGCGCGAGATGAACCTGTTCTCGCTGCCCTTCCTGATGCCTGATCACAAGGCGTTCGACGCCATAGTCAACGGCGAGGTCGGCCAGGCGCTGTTCAAGGTCATGGAGAGCCGCGACGTGGTGCCGCTCGCCTGGGGCGAGAACGGCTTCCGCGAACTGTCCAACTCCAAGCGGCCGATCCGCACGCCGGCGGACCTGCGCGGCCTGAAGATCCGCTTCGCGGCGGGCGCGATCTTCTCCGACATCTACAACGGCCTCGGCGCCAATCCCGTGCAGATGTCCTTCGCCGACCTGCAGCCGGCGCTTTCCACCGGCGCGGTGGACGGACAGGAGAACCCGGTCAACCTGTTCCTCGGCCTGAAGATGGACGCGCTCGCCCAGAAGCACATGACGATCTGGAACTATTGCGTCGATGCCGGCCTGTTCCACGTCGCCAAGCCCGTCTGGGACACCTTCTCCGCCGCCGACAAGGAGATCGTCCGCCAGAGCGCGCTGGACGCGGCAAAGGTGCAGATCGGCGCGACCCGCAAGGGCCTCGGCGTCCTCGATCCCAACGACAAGTCGTCGCTGGAGGAGCTGGCCAAGCGCGGCGTCGCGACCGTGTCGCTGACGGCGGAAGAGAAGCGCGCCTTCGCCCGCGCCACGCGGCCTGTCTTCGACAAGTGGGCGGCGCAGGTCGGCGCCGACCTCGTCAAGAAGGCCGAGGCGGTGGTCGCCGCCAACAGCTGAGGCCCGTCGCTGCAGCGCGCAGCCGGGCCCCGCCCGGCTGCGGTCTCTCTCGCCTTGAAAGCACATCGCCTTGTCAGCCGAACTCGATCCGACGGCTCAGCAGCCGAATCCGCCGACACGCGTGCCCCTGAAGATCGAGGAGGTGCTGATCGCAGCGGCCATGGCCGGCATGGCGCTGATCACCTTCGGCAACGTGGTCGTCCGCTACCTGACCAGCGTCTCCTTCGCCTTCACCGAGGAATATTCCGTGGTGCTCATGGTGGTGGTGACCATGCTGGGCACGTCGCTGGCGGTAGCCGCCGGCCGACATATCCGCATCGGCTATTTCGTCGATCTGCAAAGGCCGGAGATACGCGCCCGCTTCGAGATCGGCGCGATGGCGCTGGTGATCGTCTGTTTCGGCATCCTGTTCGTCTACGGCGCGCGCCTGACCTGGGACGAGTACCGTTTCGAGGTGCTGTCGCCGGGTCTTGGCCACCCGCAATGGCTCTATACCGGCATGCTGCCGCTGCTCGCCCTCGCCGTCGTCGGCCGGGCCCTTGGCCGGATCATTCGCTTCGCACGGGGTGAGCAGGCATGACCGGCTTCATCCTCTTCGGCGCCTTCGTCGTCATGCTGCTCGGCGCCGTGCCGATCGGCGTCGCCCTCGGCCTCGCCGGCACGCTCGCCATCTGGCTCGCCGGGCAGAGCATCATGGCCGTGCCGACCAACGTCTATGCCGGCATCGCCAAATATCCGCTCATCGCCATCCCGATGTTCGTCCTTGTCGGCTCGGTCTTCGACCGCACGGGCGTCGCGCTTCGTCTGGTGCGCTTCGCCACGGCCCTCGTCGGCGCCGGGCGCGGCGCGCTCGCCACTGTCTCCGTGCTGGTCGCCATGGTCATCGGCGGCATTTCGGGTTCGGGGCCAGCAACCTCGGCGGCGGTCGGTCAGGTCGTCACCCGCTCGATGATCCGCGATGGCTACCCGCGCGCCTTCATCGCATCGACGGTGGGCGCGGCGGCAGCCACCGACATTCTCATCCCGCCCTCCATCGCCTTCATCATCTATGCGGTGATGGTGCCGGGCGTTTCGGTGCCCGCGATCTTTGCCGCCGGCATGTTTCCCGGCATCCTCGCCGGCATCGCCATCATTGTGCCGATCCTGATCATCTCCTGGATCAAGAACTTCGGCGGCCAGATGCGCGAGACGGAGGACCGTCTCACCGTCTGGGGCACGTTCAAGGAGGCGATCTGGGGCCTGATGGCACCGGTGGTCATCCTCGGCGGCATGCGCATCGGCGCCTTCACGCCGACGGAGGCCGCCGTCATGGCCGTCTTCTACGGCCTGTTCATCGGCTTCTTCGTCTACCGGACGCTGACGCTCCGCGACGTCTACGAGATGCTGGTCGAGGCGGGCGAACTCTCGGCCGTCATCCTCATCGTCGTGGCGCTCGCCTCGGTCTTCGCCTGGTCGACCTCGACGCTCGGCGTGATCGAGCCGGTGGCCAAGTGGATCGTAGGCCTCGGTCTCGGCGAATACGGCACCATCGCGCTTTTGATGATCGCGCTGATCATCATCGGCATGTTCCTGGACGGGGTCTCGACCTTCCTGATCCTGCTGCCCGTCCTCATCCCCATCGCCAATTCCTTCGGCTGGGATCTCGTCTGGTTCGGCGTCATCCTCACCATGAAGATCGCCATCGGCCAGTTCACCCCGCCGCTGGCGGTCAACCTCATGGTGTCCTGCCGGATCGCGCAGGTGCCGATGGAGGCGACCATCCCGTGGGTGGTGTGGATGATCCTCGCCATGTTCGTGGCGCTGGCCATGGTCGTCGCCGTGCCGGACATCGCGCTCTGGCTGCCGCGCGTGCTGGGTTACTGACCGGCTCTGCATTTCGGCCGATGCGGCCCTGCCGAACCTGACGAGCGGTTCATCTTGATGCACCGCGGAAAATCCACCATTGTCCGCCGGTCAGTTCACCGGATGCGACAGGCATTCCAACCGAGGCTGCGGACGCGGCCCGTGGGAGGCGATTTCAGATGAGTTCAAAGGTTTATTCCTCCGCCAGGGAGGCCCTGGCCGGCCAGATCAAGGACGGCATGACGCTGATGGCCGGCGGGTTCGGCCTCTGCGGCATTCCCGACGTGCTGATCGAGGCGGTGCGTGATTCCGGCGCGAAGAACCTCACCTTCATCTCCAACAATGCCGGCGTCGACGGCGCCGGCCTCGGCATCCTTCTGGAGACCAAGCAGATCAGGAAGATGATCTCGTCCTATGTCGGCGAGAACAAGCTGTTCGCCCAGCAGTTCCTGTCCGGCGAGCTGGAGCTGGAGTTCAACCCGCAGGGCACGCTGGCCGAGCGCATCCGCGCGGGCGGCGCCGGCATCCCCGCCTTCTTCACCAAGACCGGCGTCGGCACGATCATCGCGGACGGCAAGGAAGTGCGCGAGTTCGACGGCGAGAAATACGTGATGGAGCGCGGCCTGTTCGCCGACATCTCGCTCGTCCACGCGTGGAAGGCCGACAAGGAAGGCAATCTCGTCTTCCGCAAGACCGCCCGCAACTTCAACCCGATGATGGCCACCGCGTCGCGCATGACCATCGTGCAGGTCGAGCACCTCGTCGAGGTCGGCGAGATCGACGGCGACAACATCCACACGCCCGGCGTCTATGTGAAGCGCATCGTCCACGTGCCGAATGCGGTCAAGCGCATCGAGCAGCGCACCACCCGCCCGAAAGCGGCCTGAGAGGAGACGAGACCATGGCATGGACCCGTGACCAGATGGCCGCCCGCGCCGCCAAGGAACTGCGCGACGGCTTCTACGTGAACCTCGGCATCGGCATCCCGACGCTTGTTTCCAACCACATCCCGGCCGGCATGAGCGTCCAGCTCCAGTCGGAGAACGGCATGCTCGGCATGGGCCCCTTCCCCTTCGAGGGCGAGGAGGACCCGGACCTGATCAATGCCGGCAAGCAGACCATCACCGAACTGCCGACGACGAGCTATTTCTCCTCGTCCGACTCGTTCGCGATGATCCGCGGCGGCCATATCGACCTGTCGATCCTCGGCGCCATGCAGGTGGCCGAGAACGGCGACCTCGCCAACTGGATGATCCCCGGCAAGATGGTGAAGGGCATGGGCGGCGCCATGGATCTCGTCGCCGGCGTCAAGAAGGTCGTCGTAGTGATGGAGCATGTCGCCAAGGACGGCCCGAAACTGCTCAAGGCATGCAACCTGCCGCTGACCGGCGCCAACGTCGTCGATCTCGTGATCACCGACCTCGGCGTCTTCTCCATCGACAAGAAGGGCGGCTCCGGCATGACCCTGATCGAGACCGCCGACGGCGTCACCGTCGACGAGATTCGCGCCAATACGGAGGCGAACTTCACCGTCGCCCGCAACCTGCTGGCTGCCGCCGGGGCCTGATCCCGGCGCGCCCATCCACCGACCGGATCTAGGGGAGGCTGTCACGGCCTCCCCTTTTTTCGTGCCGTGGACACCTCCATCCACGGCCATGGATTTGCCACGTCGGGCGGACATCTTCCGCTGAACGTCAGCATCGCTATAGTCGCCGCCCGTCACCTATCGGGGTACGGGCCCTGCAGGATCGCGCCGTGTGAGCCTTGCCTCTTCCCTCAAACGGGTTCTGATCGCCGCGGGCGTCACCATCGTGACGCTCGGCGCGGCCACCGCGCTCGTGCCGGCCTTGCTGCCGGGCGAGACCGTGCGCCGCGACGTCGCCGACGAACTCACCCGTCGCATGGGCCTGCCGGTGACCATTTCGGGTCCCGTCTCGGTGAGCGTCGTGCCGCAGCTCTCGATCCGGCTCGATGGCGTGCGGATGGCCGAGACCGACGCGACCGAGCCGCAGGCGACGGCCGAGGCCGTCGTCGCCTCGTTCCGCCTCCTGCCGCTGATCACCGGCAAGGTCTCGATCTCCGAGTACGTGCTGGTCCGCCCGCGCATCGCGGTGAGGGTGGCGCGCGACGGCGCCTCGAACTGGGATCGCGCCTTCCGGCGGCTGCGCGAGGCAGCGCGCGAGACCACCCGCACCGTCGCCGATCTGCGGATCGTCGACGGCGAGGCGCTCGTGACCGACGAGAAGACCGAGAGCCGCGCCGCGCTCAGCGCCATCGAATTCGCCATCTCATGGCCGGGGCCGAACCGGCAGGCCAACATATCCGGCACTCTCACGGCGAACGGTGAGCCCGTCGAGGTCAATGCCGTGGTGGCGCGGCCGCTGGCGCTGTTCACCGCCGAGCCGACCGGCGTGAAGATGCGCGTCACCTCGGCGCCGATGAAGAGCGCCTTCGAGGGCACCGTGACCAACGGCGACACGCTGACCGCCGCCGGCGCGATGACGCTGGAGACCGGATCGCTGCGCCAGCTCCTGCGCTGGCTCGGCCAGAATCCCGGCATCGGCCCCTCCTTCGGCACCTTCGCGCTGAAGGGCGACGTCCAGCTGCAGCCGAATTCGCTGGCCTTCACCAAGGTCAATACCGAACTGGACGGCAACGTCGCCGATGGCGCGCTGTCGATCAGCTTCGAGGGCGCCCGCCCGCAGGTGCAGGGCACGCTGGATGCCGGCCGCGTCGTGGCGACCACCTATTTCCGCGACCTTCGGTTCACCGCCGACGGCAATCAGGGCTGGAACCGCAGGCCCATCGATCTCTCCGCCATCGCCGCCATCGACCTCGACCTCAGGCTCTCCGCGAGCGAGGTCATTGTCGGCCACGCGAGCCTCGGCCGCTCCGCGGCCGCCGTCGTCGCTCGCGGCGGGCGCCTGACGGTGACGCTCGGCGAGGCTCAGGCCTATGGCGGCACGCTGTCCGGCGCGCTGGTCGTCGCCCCGCGCGGCGAGGACATGGACGTGCGCGCCTCGCTCAATGTCCAGCGCGCGCAACTCGGCCTCGGCCTCGGCGAATGGTTCGGCTTCCGCCGGCTCGACGGCACGGCCAACACGCAGCTGTCAATCGAGGCGCGCGGCGCCAGCATGGCCGACCTTGCCCGAACCGCCACCGGCCAGATGATGCTGACTGCCGTCGAGGGCGCCGTCCACGGCTTCAACGCCGAGGCGATCCTGCGCCGGCTCGAGCGCCGGCCTCTCGCCACGACCGGTGCCGACGCACGCTCTGGCCGCACCGCCTATGACCGGATCGCGGCGACGATACGGGTGGTCGGCGGCGTCGCGACGACCACCGACCTCGTGCTCGACGGGCCGATGGTGCGCGTCAATGTCGAGGGCGTCGCAAGCCTGCCCGCCCGCGAATTCGACATGCGTGGAATCGCGACGCTGAAGCGGCGCGCCACGTCGGGCAGCGCTGCGGAGCAGAATTTCGAACTGCCCTTCGTCGTCCAGGGGCCATGGGACGACCCGTTCATCCTGCCCGACCCGCAGGCCCTGATCCGCCGCTCGGGTGCCGCCGCCCCGCTGCGTGACGTGACGCGCGACCGCGACGCGCTGCGCGCCGTGCTCGACGCCATCAACCGTCACGCCTCGCAGGAGGCCGACCTCGCCTTGCCGCCCCCTGCCAGTTCCTACAATCCCTTCGCGCCTATCCTGCCACGCGACTGACCAGCGGCGACGCAGCCCTCGGAAGGCCGGAATTCCCGTGGCATGGTGCGGCCAGCGAATCGCCCCAACCGGAAAAGCCATGCGACACCGCCTTCGACAGGTCACGCTCAACCTCCTCCTCGTCGCTTGCCTCGCCCTTGTTGCCACCCTGCCGGCCGCCGCGCAGGCCCCGGTCTCGCCGCCCCCGGCGGCCGCCCCCGCGCGCGACGCGACCGACACCGCCAAGGCGAGCCTCGACCAGGCCGAACTGACGCTGGAGCGCCGTCTGTCGGATCAAGAATTGTCGGACCTCCGGGCCCGGCTCGACCCCGTTCGCGAAGCCCTTGCGGCGGCGCAGGCGCAGGTCGAGCCCCGCCTTGCGGAGGCGCGCGACCGGCTGACCCAGCTCGGCCCGAAGCCGGCCGACAACGCGCCTCCCGAGGCGCCCGAAGCGCGCCAGCAGCGTGACGAGCAGACCAAGGCCGTCGCCGACCTCGATGCCCGCGTCCGCGCCATCCGCGTGCAGCAGGTGCGCGTCGAACAACTGGCGGAGCGCATCACCGACCGCCGTCGCCAGCTCTTCACCGCCCAGCTCTTCGAGCGCTCGGTGCCGGTGGTCGATCCAACCTTCTGGACCCAGCTGGTCGACGGCTTGCCGCGCTTCATGCGTTCGGCCCGGTTCCTCGCGACCGACTGGTGGCGCCATCTCACCGATGTCGTCGGCTACAGCCGGCTGACCGCGGCAGCCCTTGCCGGCCTGTTCGCCGCCCTCGCGCTGACCGTCCTCTATCGCTGGCTGCGCCGGCGCGGCCTCTATGCGAATCCCGCCGACGAACCGGCCTCCAAGCTCGCCGGGGTGCTCTCCACGCTCCGCGTCGCCGCCGAACGCACGCTGGTCCTGCCGGTGCTGGTCGGCGCAGTGCTGCTGATCGCCGAGAATTTCGACCTCGTCCTGCCTCGCGCCCAACCGCTGGTCCCAACGGCAGTCATGACTGCCGTCTTCATCGTCTCGCTGACGCGCGGCATCATGCAGGGCGTGCTCGCTCCCGGCGCGCCGGCCTATCGGCTTGTCAGGCTGACTGACGCCTATGCCGAGGCGGTGTTCGCAGCCATGCGCGGCGCGGCCTGGATCCTGGCTTCCGGGCTCGTCCTGCTCGCCTTCGCCCGGGTCATCGTGGCGCCGGTCTCGGTGACTGCCTTCATCACCACTTTGACAGCTGTTGGAATAGCCGGCGCCATCTACTGGTTCCTGCGCCGGACCACCGAGCGCAGCGAACCGGGCGGCGAAGACGCCACCGAACCGCAGGCCTGGGGCTGGACTCGCCCCGCCTTGTGGCTCGGGCTCGCGGTCATCGCCATCGCCCTGATGGCCGGCTACATCCCGCTGGCCGGCTTCGCAGCGAGCCGCATCGCCGCAGTCGTGCTGATCGCCGCCGCCACCGTCATGCTGCTCACACTCATCGACGCGGTGATCGCCGAATGGTTCGGGCCGACGACGGTGCGCGGGCGATCGCTCTCGGTTGCCATCGGCATCCGGCCGGAGCGGCTCGACCTGATCGGCACGCTGATCGACGGATTGTTACGCGTCATCGTGCTGATCGCCTCGGCCATGGCGGTGTTCGGCCCCTGGGGCTTCGGCGGCGCCGGCGCCTCGCTCGAGGATGCCTTCTTCGGCCTGCGCTTCGGCGATCTGCGCAACCTCATCCTGTCGATTGCGGGCGCGGGCGCGGTGTTGGCGATCGGCTTCCTGGTGGCGCGCTCCGTGCTGAAGTGGATTCGCGAGCAGGTTCTGCCGCGCAGCGGCATCGATGCCGGCCTGCAGAACTCCATCGCCACCATTCTCGGTTATGCCGGGTTCGCCATGGTCGCGGGCCTCGCGCTCAGGCAGCTCGGCCTCGATCTCTCCAACATCACGATCATCGCCGGTGCCCTGTCGGTCGGCGTCGGCTTCGGCCTGCAGTCGATCGTGTCGAACTTCGTGTCTGGCCTGATCCTGCTGGCGGAACGGCCGATCCGCGTCGGCGATTCCATCGTGGTGAAGGGCGAGGAGGGCTATGTTCGCAAGATCTCCGTCCGCTCCACCGAGATCGAGACCTTCGAGCGCGCCACCGTCATCCTGCCGAACGCGGAGCTGATCTCCGGCGTCGTCAAGAACTGGACGCACTCCAACACGCTCGGGCGCGTGGCGATCCCGGTGCGCGTCGGCTTCGAATCCGATCCCGACATCGTCCGCGACGAACTGATCGCCGCCGCCTGCGACAACCGCTACATCGTGCAGCAGCCGCCGCCGCGCGTGTTCCTGATGCGCTTCGCCGATCTCGGCATCGAGTTCGAGCTGCGCGGCGTCGTCAGCAATGTCGAATATGCCGCGACGGTGAAGAGCGACCTGCAGCTGGCGATCCTGAAGCGGTTCCGCGATCGCGGCATCGTCATGATGCCGACCGCATCGTTCCGCGATTCCGAGATCAAGCGCGAAACGGAGCCGCCGGCATCGGTTGCCAGCGAGATGCCGCCCCCCGCGAAGCCGGAATCCACGGACAAGGCGGCGCCGGAAGTCCGCAAGGGCTGACCGGCCGGCGGGCCGTTCAGTTGAACAGCCGCGCCACCGATCCACGCGCCGATGCGATCGCGCCGGTGATCCTGTCCTCCATCGGCAGGCGCGGCAGCGACAGGCCGAACAGTTTCGGACGCTCGGCCGTTGCCGGCGGAGGACTGGCCGAAACCGGCACGGTCATGGCGGCAAATTCCAGCGGAGCCTGCGGCCGGGGTTCCGGCACGGGCGCCGGCACCCGCCGGCGCTCGGCCACGCGCGCCACGACCGGCCGCGGCATGGTCGCCGCCGTCGCCACCACGGGAACGATGGCCGCGGCCTTTTCCACCAGAGCACTTTCGAGACGGTCGGGCGGACGCACCGGCTGCCGCCGGAACACCTCGTCGAGATCGGCCGCGGGCGCGGCGAGACGTGCTCCCGACGCCAGCCGGACCGGCGGATTCTGCGTGGTGGTCCCGAACATCGTCACGACGCGCGGCACGATCACCGCGGCGCAGCTGGCCGCGACGACCGACATCGCGACCTGCACGGCAAGGCGCCTGCCGCCCGCCGCGATCTTCATGAACAATGCCTGCGCCATGATCTCTGGCTCCCGGATACCGACGCGCGGAAAAGAGCCCGGCATTGAGGCTGGATTCCGGATCGGACTGTGGCGGAGGTCGCGCCCTTCGGTGTCTGAATGTATCTATGAGGCCCGGCGACGCAGCGCCTCGTCGGCCGAAAGCCATGCCTGAAAGGCGAGATGCCCCGGCGGCGTCACCGTCAGCGTCCGGCTGGTCGCCGACCGCCGCGCCCAGCCTTTCGCCATGGCGTGATCCAGCACGGCCTTGCCGAGTGCGCCGCCGAGATGCGGCCGCCGCTCGCTCCAGTCGAGGCAGGTGCGGCAGAGCGGCCGGCGGCTCTTCTCCAGCGCCG
>Ga0209794_1000915_pt1 | contig 29860 bp, 29 predicted proteins | sample EBPBio232013_DNA_FD_185869 | JGI IMG/M metagenome (GOLD analysis project Ga0209794, IMG submission 185869) | Wastewater treatment Type I Accumulibacter community from EBPR Bioreactor in Madison, WI, USA - Reactor 1_5/23/2013_ DNA (SPAdes)... | ecosystem: Engineered > Bioreactor > EBPR >... | reverse complement strand
CGCCGGCAGCCAGTCGGCCGCGGCGCTGGTGATGCTGCTGCCGGCGCTGTGGGCCTGGCCGGCGCAGATGCCGAGCACGCGCGCCTGGGTCGCCGTGGCGGCGCTGGCGCTGGCGTGCACGGCGCTGGCGTACCTGCTGTACTTCCGGCTGATCGCCCATGTCGGGCCGGCGCAGGCGATCGCGGTGACCTACCTGATCCCGCCGTTTGCCATCGTCTGGGGCCTGCTGGTGCTGGGCGAGCCGGTCACCGCCGGCATGCTGGCCGGCTGCGCCGTGGTGCTGCTGGGCACGGCGCTGGCGAGCGGGCTGCTGCGCGCGCGGCGGCCCGATGCCCGCGCAACACCTTGAATTGCGGGCCGGACACCCCACTTCTCAGGCTCATCCGGTTTCTGCCGAAAAGCCAGGACATGAGCACCGACACCCAGATCCGCATCCCCGCCCGATTGCACGCCTTGGCGGCCACGGCCATGCTGCTGGAGCGCCTGGAGCAGGCGCCGCGCGGCGCCAGCGCCGCGCAGTACCGCAGCGTCGTGCGCCAGCTCGGCAGCCTGCTCGACGAAGCGGCCGACGAGCCAACGCTGCCGGCGCTGCTGGACAGCCTGCCCGGTCTGGCCGAGCTGCACGAGAACCGCCACTACGCCGAAGCCGGGCTGTGCCGCCATCCGCTGGAACAGGCCGTGCAGGCCGAGCAGCAGGCGCGCGAGCTGCTGGACCGGCTGCGCAAGCGCTGATCGCGGCGCCGACGCGAAGTCTTTACGGCTTCGCGGCGACGGCCTGCGCGATGCGGCCGAGCGCCGCGTCGTCCAGCAGCCGGGCGGCCATCGGCAGCAGCTCGCGCTGTTCGCGGGCGTGCAGCGCGTCGCAGCCGTCGGCCAGCACGCGCCAGTCGGCGGCGGCCACCGGGCGGCCAGCGGCCAGCGCGCCGCGAACGGCCCGCCATTGCCGCTGCAGCGCTTGCAGCTGACCGGCCAGCGCCTCGGCCAGCTCGCGGATGCAAACCGCATCGGAGCCGGCCATCGCCTCGATCATTTCGGGCACCAGGCTTTGCTGTTGAAAGCGGCGGTGGGCGGCGAGCGCGGCGTCGAAGGTTGGCAGCAGCGCCGCCGCTGCGGTAGCGTCTGGCGACGCCTCGTCGGCCAGCGCCCGCAGCACCGCCGCCGGCAGTGCCACCTGCCGCTGCCAGCCCTGCAACTGCGCCAGCACCGCCGTCATCCGCCCTGCCCGACGAGCGGCGCGAGAAATCCCCACGCGTTCTTGCTCAGCGCGACCGAGACGATCCAGCCGACGACGGTCAGCGCCGCCAGCCCGTACAGCGCCCGCTGCGCCGGCGGCCGGCCCGGGCGCAGGGCCAGCACGCCGAGCGCGACGTAGACGACGAGGCCGATGATCTTGGCCATCAGCCAAGGCGTGGCGGTCGGCGACAGCCGCAGCATCCAGGCCAGCCACAGCGCCGAGCCGAGCAGCACCGTGTCGACGATGTGCGGCAGCGTCTTCGCCAGGCGGCCGCGCACCCAGCCGGCGCCGGCCAGCGAGGCAGCGCCGCGCAGCGCGAAGCCGCCGATCGACAGCGTGACGGCGCCCTGGTGGACGAGCTTGACGGCGGCGTAGTCCATCGTCGGCGGCCCCTTCAGCCCGGCCGGCCGTCGAGCCGCGGGCGCGACAGGATGGGCCAGTAGCGCACGGCGTAGAGCCCGAAGCCGGCGCTCCACAGCGCGGCCGACAGCAGCACGGCGTGCACCAGCCCGGCCGGCGCCAGCAGCGGCCCGCCGACGCGCACCAGCGCCGCCAGCGCCACCAGCACATAACAAGTCACTTCATAGCCATCGGCGCGCAGCGGCCGCGCCGTGTGGCCGCGCGCCGTGCGCGTCATCATGCCGATGACCATGCCACCGACGGCGCCGACCGTCAGCGCGTGCACGGCCAGCGACGGCGCCGCCAGCCCCAGCACGCCGGCCACGCGCAAGGCCAGGTGCAGCGGCACCCACAAGTAGGCCAGGTGCAGCACCCAGACGAGCGGCACGCGCAGCGTCTTCCACGGCTGCCACAGCGCCCAGCGCGCGGCGTGCGCGGCGCAGGCCAGCGCCGCCACCACGGCCAGCGGCGCGCCGTCGATGCCCAGCACATCCAGCACGATCAGCGCCAGCACCGAGCCGAGCGCCGCCTTCTCCACCCAAGGCCGGCGCGACGCGGCGGCGCCGGGCACGCCGTTGTTGGTGAACATCGGGATCACGCGCCCGCCCATCACCGACAGGATGAACAGCACGACGTCCAGCGCCACCTGCACGCCGCGCCCGGGCGGCAGCGCCAGCAGCCCGAGCTGCGACAAATGGATCACCGCCGACGCCAGCGCCAGCAGCGCCAGCAGCCCGATGAAGAAGTAGTTGCGCTGGTTGCGCGCCTTGACGAAGGGCACCGCCAGCGCCAGCGCCGCGGCCAGCGGAAAGGCGATGTTGGCGGCCGCGGCGGCCAGCGCGTACGGCGTCAGCACCAGCAGCCGCGCCGCCAGCCACAAGGCGGCCAGCGCCGCCAGCGGCCAGCCGGTGGGCGTGGGCTGGTTGGTCCAGTTGCGGCCAGCCGTGAACAGGAAGCCGACGATCACCGCCAGCGTGAAGCCGAACAGCATCTCGTGCGCATGCCACAGTGGCCCGGCGAGATAAGGCTCGCGCAGCCAGCCCGAGAACTGCAGCGCCCACAGCGGGATCGACAGCGCCGCGAACACGCTGGCCAGCAGGTAGAAGGGCCGGAAGCCCAGGTCGAACAAGGCGAAGCGGCGCGCCGGCGCGGGCGCCGGCTCTTCAAGACGAAGCAGTGGTTTCATGGGAGGAAGCAGCAGCGGCGGCCCGCGGCGGCAACGCCTCGGGCGGGTGTTTCAGGCGCCAGGCGATGGCCGAGCCGAGCACCGTCAGCGCGAACAGGCCGATGGCGGCGGCGTTGCCGGCGGCGCCGGCGGCACGCGCCGCCGCGTCGCCATGGCCCCAGGCCAGGCGCAGCACGAGCGAGCCGTGCAGCAGCGCCAGCGGCACGTACCAGGCGGCGGTGAACAGCAGCTTCACGCGCGCCAGCGCCGGCAGGATCACCGGCGCGTGGCCCAGCATCATGCTGAACACGAAGCCGAGCGCCAGCGCGTGCAAGGCCATGTCGCTGAACGGCAGGCCCTGGGCGGCGGCCACCCAGGCGGCGCCGGCCAGCAACAGCCAGCCGTAGCCGAGCAGCAGGCAAACGGCCATGTAGCGGCTCAAGCCCTCGGTGTGGACGGTGCGGCGCGCGATGTCGAAGGCGAGCAGCCAGACGGCCAGCGCCGACAGCGCGGCGCCGTAGAGCAGCCCGCCGGCGCGCGGCCAGCCGCCCGACAGCGCCGCACCGGCCAGCAGCACGACGACGATGAGCTGCAGCGCCGGCCCGGCGGCGCGGCGGCGGCGCATCAGCCGCGTCATCTCCAGCCGTTCGGCGGCGATGGTCAGCAGCAGGAAGGCAAACCACCACGGCACGACGGTGCCGGCCGCCGCGCCGCCGGCGTGCAACGCCAGGCCCAGCGCCCAGGCGACGGCGGCGACCAGCAGCAAGGCCGTATGCGGCGCGCGCTGCAAGGCATAGACCTTGATGTTGACGGCGACGAAGCCCAGGCCCGCGGCCAGCGCCAGCAGGCGCGCCAACCCGTCGGCACCGCCCAGCCAGGCCAGACCGGCAACGGCCGACGCCAGCGGCCCGGCGAAGGCCCAGGCCGCCTTCAAGGCGACGGCGCGCTCCAGCCCGATCACCGTGCCCATGAAGACGCAGATCATCAGGAAGGCGTGGCCGAGCATCGCCGGCGCGATCCAGCCGCCGGGCAGCGCCGGCTGCACGTCGACGCCGGCGCGCAGCAGCCCGCCGGCCACGCCGGTCAGCAGCGCCGTTAGCACCGGCAGCAAAAACACCAGGCGCAGCAGCGGCCGCCAGCGCCGGCGGCTGGCGCTTGCATCGCGCGGCGGCAGCGTCGCCATCCCGGCCTCGCAGCGGCTACCAGCCCATCAAGGCCCTGGCGCGCGCGCTCAGGCGATCGGGCGTCCAGGGCGGCTCCCACACCAGCTCGACGTCGACCGCCATGCCGTCGGGCAGCACGCGGGCCAGCTCGGTCTGGCAGTCGTCGACGATCACGTCGGCCACCGGGCAGGCGGCCGAGGTCATGGTCAGCAGCAGGCGCAGGCGCTGGTCTTCGACCTCGACGCCATAGACCAGGCCGACGTCGACGATGTTCATCGCCACCTCGGGGTCGGCCACGCGGCGCAGCGCGTGGTGCACGGGCTGGCGCAGGGCGTCGGGGCCGTGGTAGGGGAAGGGCAGTTCGGGCGGCGGCAAATCACCGCCGGCATCGGGTTTCGCGTCCATCGCCGGGGCCTCGTCAGGCGGCCTGCGCCGCCGCGGCGCGCGGGCGGTGCAGGATGGCAATCAACTGGCGCGGGTTCTGGCAGATGTCGGCCAGCGTCAGCCCGTCCAGCACGGCGTAGAAGGCTTGCACGGCTTCGGCCAGCGCCGCCTGCAGGCGGCAGCAGCCCTGGATCGCACAGGTGCTGGCGCCGGGGTCGAAGCATTCGGCCGGCAGCGCCACGCCCTCGGCGTCGCGCACCACCTGGCCGACGTTGATGGCCTCGGCCGGCATCGCCAGCGTCAGGCCGCCGCCCTTGCCGCGCACCGTGGCCACCCAGCCGCACTTGCCCAGGTGGTGCACGACCTTGGTCATGTGGTTGGCCTTGACGTCGAAGGCGGCGCAGATCTGCGCGATGGTGGCGCGCTGCTCGGGCTTGGCCGCCAGGTACATCAGCACGCGCAGGCTGTAGTCGGTGAAGGCGTTGAGTTTCATCGGGTGGCGCGCGACCGGGCTTTGAAGCTGCATTGATTATGCATCTATTCAGCCCGATTCGGCGCGCCGCCCGTGCCACCACGACGGCGGTGGCGGCCGCCGCTCAGCGCGGCTGGCGCGTGATGCGCAGGTAGGGCCGCGGCGCCTTCCAGCCGTCGGGGAAGAGCTTGCGCGCATCGTCGTCGCTGACCGAGCCGGCGATGATGACGTCGTCGCCCGGCTGCCAGTTCACCGGCGTCGCCACCTTGTGCTTGGCGGTGAGCTGCATCGAATCGAGCACGCGCAGGATCTCGTCGAAGTTGCGCCCGGTCGTCATCGGGTAGGTCAGCATCAGCTTGATGCGCTTGTCGGGGCCGATCACGAACACCGAGCGCACGGTGGCGTTGGTGGCCGCGGTGCGGCCGTCGGACGTGCCGTCGACATCGGCCGGCAGCATGTTGTAGAGCTTGGCGACGGCGAGGTCCGAGTCGCCGATCATCGGGTAGCGCGGCCGGTGGCCTTGCGTCTCTTCGATGTCGGTGGCCCAGCGCTCGTGGTCGTCGACGCGGTCGACGCTCAGCCCGATCAGCTTGGCGCCGCGGCGGGTGAACTCCGGCTCGATGCGGGCCATGTAGCCCAGTTCCGTCGTGCACACCGGCGTGAAGTCCTTCGGATGCGAGAACAGGATCGCCCAGTCGTCGCCGATCCACTCGTGGAAGCGCAGCGGGCCCTGCGTGGTCTGGGCCGTGAAGTCGGGGGCGATGTCGTTGATGCGCAGGGACATGGTGGGCTCTCCTGAAACGCGCCGGTGCCGGTGATGACGACGGGCAGCCGCGCCGGCGCGGCGGGGATGCGCGCACTGCCCGCGCCGATTGTGCCGAGGCGTAAAGACCGCCCTGGCGACCACGCTGCCGGCGCAGCGGCCACCGTTTGCGGGTAGCGTTGCAGGCGGCGGGCCGCGCCTGGGCTGCGGCCGGGAGATTGCACATGCCGCACACGCCGAACCTGCAACAGCGACGGGTGCTCATCGCCGGGGCCACCGGCCTGGTCGGCCGCGAGTTGCTGGATGGCCTGCTGGCCGACCGCAGCGTGGCCGAGGTGCACAGCCTGGGGCGGCGCCGGCCCGCCGTGCGCCACCCCAAGCTGCACGCGCAGCAGGTCGACTTCGCGGCGCTGCCGGCGCTGCCGCCGCTCGACGAGGTCTACCTCGCGCTCGGCACCACGATCGCCGCGGCGGGCAGCCAGGCGGCGTTTCGCGCGCTCGACTTCGAGGCCAACCTGGCCGTGGCGCGCGCCGCGCGGGCGGCCGGCGCGCGACGCGCCGGGCTGGTCAGCGCGATGGGGGCCGGCGCCACGTCGGCGGTGTTCTACAACCGCGTCAAGGGCGAGCTGGAAGACGCGCTGGCGGCGCAGGGTTTCGAGGGCCTGGTGATCGCCCGGCCCTCGCTGCTGGCCGGCGACCGCCCGTCGCTCGGCCAGCCCGAGCGCCGCGGCGAGCGCATCGGCCTGGCGCTGAGCCGCGCGCTCGGGCCGCTGCTCCCGCTGGCTTACCGGCCGATCGACGCGGCCCGCGTGGCGCGCGCGCTGCTGGCGCTGGTGCCGGTGGCCAGCGGGGTGAAGCGGCTGTCGTCGGCGCAGATGCAGCGGCGCGACTACTGATCGGCTGAAGGTCAGCCCCGGCGCCCGGTTGAAGTGCGGCCGGCTGGCCGCACCTATCATCGGTTCCGCGAGGACCTCGATGAAATTCAAAGATTACTACCAGACGCTGGGCGTGGCGCGCGAGGCCTCGGCCGACGACATCAAGCACGCCTATCGCAAGCTGGCGCGCAAGTACCACCCCGACGTCAGCAAGGAGCCCGACGCCGAGGCCCGCTTCAAGGAGCTGGGCGAGGCCTACGAGGTGCTGAAAGACCCCGAGAAGCGCGCCGCCTACGACGCCATCGGTCGCCGTGCCGGCGGCGATGACTTCCAGCCGCCGCCCGGCTGGGACGCCGGCTACGAGTTCCACGGCAGCGGCCCCGGCGGCGAAGAGGTCGACCCGCGCCAGTTCAGCGACTTCTTCGAGTCGCTGTTCGGCCGCCGCGCGGCCGGTGGTGGCGGGCGCGCGGCCGGCGGCGGCGGGCGCCGCGGCGGTGGTGGCGGTGGCGCGCCGATCAACCTGCGCGGCGAGGACCACCACGCCAAGGTGCTGATCGACCTGCAAGACGCCTACACCGGCGCGCGCCGCAGCCTCACGCTGCGCATGCCGGCGTTCGACGAGCAAGGCCACGGCGTGCTGCAGGAGCGCACGCTCGACGTCAGCATCCCGCGCGGCATCCGCCAGGGCCAGAACCTGCGCCTGGCCGGCCAGGGCGGCCCGGGGCTGGGCAGCGGGCCGGCCGGCGACCTGTTCCTCGAAATCGAGTTCAACCCGCACCCGCGCTTTCGCGTCGACGGCCGCGACGTCTACGTCGACCTGCCGCTGGCGCCGTGGGAGGCCGCGCTCGGCGCCGCCGTTCCCGTGCCCATGCCCGACGGCGAGGTCGAGCTGAGCATCCCGCCCGGCTCGGCCGCCGGCCGCAAGCTGCGGCTCAAGGGCAAGGGCATTCCCGGCGATCCGGCCGGCGACCTGTACGCCGTGCTCGGCATCGTGTTGCCGCCGGCCGGCAGCGACGCCACTCGCCAGGCCTACGAAGCGCTGAAGACCGCCGCCGGCGCCGGCTTCAACCCGAGGAGAGCGGCATGAACGAGCGCATCACGTCGGTGCAGGTGCTGGACGACGGCGTCGAGCTGACCCTGGTCGAACTGTGCCGCGCCAGCCGCGCCCCCGAGGAGCAGGTGCGCCTGTGGGTGCTGGAAGGCGTGCTCACGCCGCGCGGCGCCGCGCCCGAGGAATGGCGCTTCGCCGCCACCGCGCTGCGCCGCGCGCGGCGCGCCCGCACGCTGACGCACGACCTGGAGATCAACACCCCCGGCGTCGCGCTGGCGCTGGACCTGATGGACGAGATCGAGACGCTGCGCGCCAGCCTGCGGCGGGCGGGGCTGTGACGCCGGCCTTCGCGGACACGGCAACACGCGCATGACCGCCCCGCTCCACCCGCACTACGACCTGCTGATCGCCGCCGCCCGCGCGCTGCCGCCGCTGCGCATGGCGGTGGTCCACCCGACCAACGCGGTGTCGCTGCAGGCGGCGCTGGAATCGGCGCGGCTCGGGCTGATCGTGCCGCTGCTCATCGGCCCCAAGGCGAGGATCGAGGCGGCGGCGCAGGAGGCCGGCGCCGACCTCGCCGGCATCGAGCTGGTCGAGGCGCCGCACAGCCATGCCGCGGCCGACCGCGCCGTGGCGCTGGTGCACGAAGGCCGCGCCGACGCGCTGATGAAAGGCGCGCTGCACACCGACGAGCTGATGGCCGCCGTGCTGCGCAGCGACGGCGGCCTGCGCACCGGGCGCCGCATCAGCCACTGCTTCGTGCTGGACGTGCCCGGCCGCGCGCAGCCGCTGATCATCTCTGACGCGGCGATCAACATCGCGCCCACGCTGGAAGAGAAGGTCGACATCGTGCGCAACGCCATCGACCTGGGCCAGGCGCTGCGCCTGCCGGCCGTGCGCGTGGCCGTGCTGTCGGCGATGGAGACCGTGAACCCGCGCGTGCCCTCGACGCTGGACGCCGCGGCGCTGTGCAAGATGGCCGACCGCGGCCAGATCACCGGCGCGCTGATCGACGGCCCGCTGGCCATGGACAACGCGATCGACCCCGAGGCGGCGCACATCAAGGGCATCGTCTCGCCGGTGGCCGGGCTGGCCAACGTGCTGATCGTGCCCGACCTCGACGCCGGCAACATGCTGGCCAAGAGCTTGAGCTTCCTCGGCGGCGCCGTCGCCGCCGGCGTGGTGCTGGGCGCGCGCGTGCCCATCGTGCTGACCAGCCGGGCCGACACCACCAGCGCCCGCCTGGCCTCGTGCGCGCTGGCCACGCTGCTGTGCCAGGCGGCGCGCGAAGGCCGCATCAAGGCCGTCGGCTGAACGCCCGTCGTCAGACCAGCAGTTCGTCCAGCTCGGCCTTGATGCGCTGGGCCGTGCGGATCTGCTCCAGCGTGCGGTCCACCGCCTGCAGCGCCTGCCAGGCGGCCTGGTAGTCGCTGCGCGCCAGGCCGGCTGCGGCGCTGTACGGGCGCTCGATGACGATGTGGCGCACCTCGCCGGGCGATTGCTGGGCCTTGCGCCGCCGCCGGCGACGCTCCGGCGTCGTCGCGGCGCCGGGCGATGGCGGCGCGGCCGCGAGATCACCGTCGGCGTCGGCATCGGCGCCGCCGGCCGATGCCACCTGGAACACCCGCGGGCCGCGCTGCGGATCAGCGGCGTCCGCCGCCCCGGTCGCGCCGGCATCGGCTGCCGGCACGGCGCGCCGCCGCCGCTTGTAGACGACGACGGCATCGGCGGCCGGCGAGGTCGCGCTGAACACCTGCTGGGCCGACAACGGCGGCTCCGGCGGCGGCGATGCGCCGTCCTCGCGCCGCGGCGCGGATGCCTTGTCGGGCTCGGAACCCGAGCGCCCCCATCGTTCGTTCATCGCGGCCGATTATCGCCGAGCGCGCCGCGCCGCCGGTTGGGCCGCGGCCCGCGCGGCGGCGCCGGCGCGGGCCGACGCCATCTGCCCGCTTTCGGTCGAGGTCACGCCGACGATGCGGGCCAGCTGCCGGCTCACGCTGATGTAGGCGTGGCCGATGCGGCTGTCGAAGTAGATCGAATCGCCCTTGGCCAGGCGCACGACCTGGCCGCCGTCGAAGTGCAGTTCCAGCGCGCCCGTCAGCACGTAGACGAACTCCTCGCCGTCGTGGCGCGCGTAGTCGCCGGGGCCTTCGATGCGGCGCGCGTGCACCGTGCCGACGACCGGGCTCATGCGCTTGCCCACCGCCTTGGTGCCGAGGAACTCGTAGGCGAGCGACAGCCCGCGGTAGACCACGCCGCGCCCGGCGCGCGTGACCACCGGGCCGGCCATCGGCGACGGCTGCTCGTCGGCGCCGGCGAACATGGCGTTCATGTCCATCTGCAGCGCGCGGCCGAGCGCGGCGAAGTTCTCGTAGCCCAGCGCGAGCTGGCCGCGCTCGGCGCGCGAGATGGTCGGGATCGACACGCCCGACAGCGCCGAGAGCTGCGCCAGCGTCCAGCCGAACTGCTGGCGCGCGCCGCGCAGCCGCCGGCCGAAGGTCTCGCGGTCCAGCGTGTTGGGCGCGGCGGCGGTTGGGGCGTGGGGCGGTGCCTTCAAGGTCGGCGGCGTGGCGGCGCGCGCATCGTACCCGCGGCCGCGGCGTGACGGCGCCGGAATTTGCGGATCTGCAATTTGCGGATACGCAAATCCTGGCTACACTGCCCCATGCCTGCCGCCGCCGACCGCATCGCCGCCGACTACCTCGTCGTCGGCGCCGGCATCGCCGGCGCGGCGCTCGGCTACTGGCTGGCGCCGCACGCGCGCGTCATCGTGCTGGAGCGCGAATCACAGCCCGGCTACCACGCCACCGGCCGCTCGGCGGCGCTCTTCATGGCCAGCTACGGCGCGCCGCAGGTGCGCGCGCTGACGCTGGCCAGCGAGCGCTTTCTGCGGCAACCGCCGCCCGGCTTCGCGGCGCAGCCGCTGCTGTCGCCGCGCGGCGCGCTGATGGTCGCCGCCCCCGGGCAACTGGCGCCGCTCGACGCGCACTGGGACACGCTGCGCGCGATGGCGCCCGCGGCGCAGCGGCTCAGTGCCGCGCAGGCGCGCGAGCGCGTGCCGGTGCTGCGGCCCGAGCAGATCGCCGCCGCCGTGCTGGAGCCCGACGCTGCCGACATGGACGTGCACGCCATCCACCAGGGTTACCTGCGTGGCCTGCGCCGCGCCGGCGGGCAACTCGTCTGCGATGCCGAGGTCAGCGGCCTGGCGCGCGCCGAAGGCGGCGGCTGGCTCGTGCAGGCCGGCCGCGGCACGCAGCAGCGCAGCTACGCCGCGCCGGTGGTCATCAACGCCGCCGGCGCCTGGGCCGACGTCGTCGCGCAACTGGCCGGCGTGCCGACGATCGGCCTGCAGCCGTGCCGGCGCTCGGCCTTCGTCTTCGCGCCGCCAGCCGGCATCGACGCCACGCACTGGCCGATGGTCTACGGCGCCACCGAAGACTGGTACCTCAAGCCCGACGCCGGCATGCTGCTGGGCTCGCCGGCCAACGCCGACCCGGTGCCGCCGCACGACGTGCAGCCCGAGGAGCTCGACATCGCGCTGGCCATCGACCGCATCGAGCGCGCCACCACGCTGGCCATCCGCCGGCCGGCCCGCACCTGGGCGGGGCTGCGTTCCTTCGTCGCCGACGGCGGCCTCGTCGGCGGCTTCGACGACGCGGCGCCGGGCTTCTTCTGGCTGGCGGCGCAAGGCGGCTACGGCATCCAGACCTCGGCCGCGATGGGCGAGGCCTGCGCCGCGCTGGCCCGCGGCCTGCCGCTGCCGGCGCACATCGCCGATTTCGGCCTCACGCCGCCGATGCTGGGGCCGCGGCGGCTCCATCCAACCGGATAACTTGTCATGCGCGTCTTCAGCGGATCGCTCGCCACCGAGACCAACACCTTCGCGCCCATGCCCACCGGCATGGCCTCGTTCCGCGACCGCGGCTACTACCCGGCCGGCAAGCACCCCGAGGCGATGAACTTCTTCGCCGGCCCGCTGTGCGCGGCGCGGCTGCGCGGCAAGGAGAAGGGCTGGACGCTGCTGGAAGGCATGGTCGCCGGCGCCCAGCCCAGCGGCACGACCACACGCGCCGCCTACGAGGCCTTGCGCGACGAGCTGCTGGCCGACCTGCGCGCCGCGCTGCCGGTCGACATGGTGGTGCTGGGCCTGCACGGCGCGATGGTCGCCGACGGCTACGACGACTGCGAAGGCGACCTGCTGCGCCGCGTGCGCGACATCGTCGGCCCCGCCGTCGTGGTCGGCGCCGAGCTCGACCCGCACTGCCACCTGACGCCTGAAATGGTGTCACAGGCCGACCTGCTGATCTGCTTCAAGGAGTACCCGCACACCGACGTGCTGGAGCGCGCGCTGGAGCTGGTCGACCTCTGCGCCGCGATGGCGGCCAGGAAGATCCGCCCGGTGGCGGCCGTCGTCGACACCGGCATGATCGTCACCATGCACACCTCGCGCGAGCCGGCACGCGGCTTCGTCGACCGCCTGCAGGCGCTGGAAGGCAAGGACGGCGTGCTGTCGATCTCGGTCGCCCACGGTTTTTCGTGGGGCGACGTGGCCGAGATGGGCACCAAGCTGCTGGTCTACGCCGATGGCGACGCCGCCAACGCCCAAGCGCTGGCGCGCCGGCTGGCCGACGAGCTGATCGCCCTGCGCGAGGGCTTGACCGTGCCCTACCCCGGCATCGACGCCGCGCTGGACGAAGCGCTGGCGCAGGCCGCCGGCCCGGTCGTGCTGGCCGACGGTGCCGACAACCCCGGCGGCGGCGCCGCCGGCGATTCCACCTTCGTGCTGCGGCGCCTGCTCGAGCGCGGCATCGCCAACGTCGCTCTGGGCCCGCTGTGGGACCCGATCGCCGTGCGCATCGCCTTCGAGGCCGGCGCCGGCGCGCGGCTGCCCTTGCGCATCGGCGGCAAGATCGGCCCGCTGTCGGGCGATCCGCTGGACCTGGAGGTCACCGTCAAGGCGCTGCAGCGCGACCTCGTGATGACGGGCCTGGCCAATGCGCCGGTGGCGATGGGCGACTGCGCGCTGGTGGAGACGGCCGGCATCGAGATCGCGCTGATCACCCTGCGCAACCAGGCGATGGGCACCGACCTCTTCACCCAGCTCGGCTGCGACCTGGCGGCCAAGCGGCTGATCGTCGTGAAGTCGTCGCAGCATTTCTACGCCAGCTTCTCCAAGGTGGCCAAGCACGTGATCTACCTCGGCGCGCCGGGCTCGGTGACGCTGGACATCACGACGCTGCCTTACACCAAGGTTCGGCGGCCGAAGTGGCCGCTGGACAAGACCGTTCGCTGAACCCCCAGGAGTCCGCCGATGAAACGCTCGCTCGCCTGCCTGCTGATGCTCGCCGCCGCCACCGCGGCCCCGGCGCAGACCAAGACGCTGAAGGTCGTCGCCCACGCCGACGTGAAGATCCTCGACCCGACCTTCACCACCGCCTACATCTCGCGCAACTTCGGCTACATGGTCTACGACACGCTGTTCGCGCAGGACGCCAACGGCACGCCCAAGCCGCAGATGGTCGACAAGTGGACCACCAGCAAGGACGGCAAGCTGTGGAACTTCACGCTGCGCCCGGGGCTGAAGTTCTCCGACGGCAGCGCGGTGACCAGCGCCGACGTCATCGCCTCGCTGCAGCGCTGGCAGTCGCGCGACAACCTGGGCAAGGCGCTGGTGGCCGCCGGCGCCGAGTGGAAGCCGGCCGGCGCGCAAGGCTTCACGCTGACGCTGGCCGAGCCCTTCGGCATGGTGCTGGACGCGCTGGGCAAGCCTTCGGGCTTTCCGCCGCTGATCCTGCCCGAGCGGCTGGCCAAGCTGCCGACCAACGCGCCGATGACCGAGGTGTTGGGCTCGGGCCCCTTCGTCTTCAAGCGCGACGAATGGGTGCCCGGCAACAAGGCCGTGTTCCTGCGCAACCCGGGCTACGTGCCGCGCAGCGATGCGCCCAGCGGCATGGCCGGCAGCAAGAAGCCGGCGTTCGACCGCGTCGAATGGCTGTACCTGCCCGACGCCAACAGCGCCATCGCGGCGCTCAAGCGCGGCGAGGTCGACCTGATCGAGCAGTTGCCGCCCGACTACATCGCGCCGCTGCGCGCCGATGCCAACGTCAAGATCGGCTCCGGTGGCTCGTACCAGGGCTTCCTGGTGATGAACCAGTCGTTCCCGCCGTTCAACAACGCCAAGGTGCGCCAGGCCGTGCTGCAGGCGGTGAGCCAGGACCGCTTCACCGCGGCGATGGGCTACCCGCTCGACATGCGCGTCACCTACTGCGCCACCTGGTTCATCTGCGGCGGCCCCAACGAGACCGACGCCGGCGCCGAGCCGTTCCGCAAGGCCGACGTCGCCAAGGCCAAGCAGTTGCTGGCCGAGGGTGGCTACAAGGGCGAGAAGGTGGTGCTGCTGGTGCCCAGCGACATCACCTACCTCAATGCCGAGGCGCTGATGGCGGCGCAGACCATGCGCAGCATCGGCATGAACGTCGACGCGCAGACCATGGACTGGGCGTCGATCGGCGCGCGCCGCGCGAAGAAGGATGCGCCCGAGGCCGGCGGCTGGAACATGTACGTCACGGTGGCCGGGCAGTTCGACGTCAACTCGCCCATCAACAACGCCTACCTCGGCGCGCCCTGCGGCACCAGCCTGCCCGGCTGGCCTTGCGACAAGCAGCTCGACGAACTGCGCGCCGCGTGGATCAAGGAGACCGTGCCGGCCAAACGCAAGCAACTGCTCGACGCCTTCCAGCGCCGCGCCTTCGAGGCCGTGCCCTACGTCAACGCCGGCCAGTATTCGGCGGCCTTCGCGGCGCGCGCCAACCTGAAGAACATCGACAAGCTGTGGGGCGGGCTGCCCAACGTGTGGGTGCTGGACCGTTGACGCTGCGCGTTCAGCTAACGGGTTAGGCGATGGGCTACCTGCTGCGGCGGCTGGCCGCCACGCTGCCGGTGATGGCGGTGGTCGCGGTCGTCGTGTTCCTGCTGATCCATTTGTCGCCCGGCGACCCGGCGGCGCTGATCGCCGGCGACCTGGCCACCGCCGACGACATCGCGCGGCTGCGCGTCGCGCTCGGGCTCGACCAGCCGCTGTGGCGGCAGTTCGGGCTGTGGCTGGGCCGGCTGGCCAGCGGCGACCTCGGCACCTCGATCTTCACGCAGGTGCCGGTGCGCGAGCTGCTGGCCCAGCGCATCGAGCCGACGCTGTCGATCGCCGTGCTGACGATGGCGCTGACGGTGGCCGTCGCCGTGCCGCTGGGCACGCTGGCCGCCTGGCGCGCCGGCAGCTGGATCGACCGCGCGGTGATGCTGTTCGCCGTGCTGGCCTTCTCGGTGCCGGTGTTCCTGGTGGGTTATCTGCTGATCTTCGCTTTCGCGGTGCACTGGCCGTGGTTTCCGGTGCAGGGCTACACGCGCATCGCCGACGATCCCGCCGCCTGGCTGCGCGGCCTGGTGCTGCCATGCATCAACCTGGCACTGGTCTACATCGCGCTGATCACGCGCATGACGCGCGCCACCGTGCTGGAGGTGCTGCACGAAGACTACATCCGCACCGCGCGCGCCAAGGGCCTGGGCGTGCTTCCGGTGCTGGGCCACGCGCTGCGCAACGCCGCGGTGCCCATCGCCACCACGGTGGGCGTCGGCATCGCGCTGCTGATCGGCGGCGTGGTCGTCACCGAGACGGTGTTCGCGATTCCCGGCGTCGGCCGGCTGGTGGTCGAATCGGTGCAGCGCCACGACTACCCGGTGATCCAGAGCGTGCTGCTGATCTCGGCCGCCGTCTACGTGCTGATCAATTTGCTGATCGACTTGAGCTACCGCTTGTTCGATCCGCGCATCGTGTATTGACGTGAGCACCGTCCCCACCCCCGCCGTCGACGGCGACGACGACGACGCGCCCTTCGCCCCGCCGCGCCTGCGCTGGCTGCGCAAGCACCCCACGCTGGTGACCGGCGCGCTGCTGCTGGTGCTGATCGCGCTGGCCTCGCTGGCCGCGCCCTGGCTGGCCACGCACGACCCGCAGGACCTGGACCCGCTGGCGCGCATGCAGCCGCCGTCGGCCGAGCACTGGTTCGGCACCGACGCGCTGGGCCGCGACGTCTACAGCCGCGCCGTCTGGGGCGGCCGCATCTCGCTGGTGGTGGGGCTGTCGGTGGCGGTGCTGGCCACGCTGGTCGGCACGCTCATCGGGCTGGTGGCCGGCTTCGTGCGCGGCGCCGACGCCTGGATCATGCGCATCATGGACGGCTTGATGGCGATCCCCGGCATCCTGCTGGCCATCGCGCTGATGGCGGTGACGCGCGCCAGCCTGACGACGGTGATCGTCGCCATCACCGTGCCCGAGGTGCCGCGCGTCGCGCGCCTCGTGCGCTCGCTGGCGCTGACGCTGCGCGAGCAGCTCTTCGTCGAGGCGGCGCACGCCGTCGGCACGCGGCTGCCCACCATCCTGCTGCGCCACGTGCTGCCCAACACGGTGGCGCCGCTGGTCGTGCAGGCCACCTTCGTCGCGGCGGCCGCCGTGCTGGCTGAAGCCGTGCTGTCGTTCCTGGGCGTCGGCGTGCCGCCGCAGGTGCCGAGCTGGGGCAACATGATGGCCGAGGGGCGCAACTTCGTCGCCGTGGCCTTCCACGTCATCCTCTACCCGGGGCTGCTGCTGGCGGCCACGGTGCTGGCGATCAACCTGCTGGGCGACGGCCTGCGCGACGCGCTGGACCCGCGCCTGGCGCGGCAACTTTGACGAGCGCGATGGACGACGACAACGCCGACGCCGCGCCGCTGCTGGAGGTGAGCGACCTGCGCGTGCGCTTCGACACGCTGGCCGGCCGCGCACGCGCGGTGGACGGCGTGTCTTTCGCGCTGCGCGCCGGCGAGACGCTGGGCGTGGTCGGCGAATCGGGCTGCGGCAAGAGCGTCACCTCGCTGGCCGTGATGCGGCTGCTGGCCGAGCCGCCGGCGCGCGTCAGCGGCCGGGTCCTGCTGCAGGGCACCGACCTGCTGGCCCTGCCCGAGCGCGCGATGCGCCAGGTGCGCGGCAACCGCATCTCGATGATCTTCCAGGAGCCGATGACCTCGCTCAACCCGGTGCTCACCATCGGCCGCCAGATCGCCGAGAGCGTGCGCGTGCACCAGGGCGCCGGCCGCGCCGAGGCGCTGGCGCGCGCGGTGGAGATGTTGAAGCTGGTGCAGATCCCCGAGGCCGAGCGCCGCGTCAACGAGTACCCGCACCAGTTGTCGGGCGGCATGCGCCAGCGCGTGATGATTGCGCTGGCGCTGGCCTGCAAGCCCGAGGTGCTGATCGCCGACGAGCCGACGACGGCGCTGGACGTGACGATCCAGGCGCAGATCCTCGACCTCATCGCGCGGCTGCAGCAAACGCTCGGCATGGGCGTGCTGCTGATCACGCACGACCTCGGCGTAGTGGCCGAGAGCTGCGACCGCGTGATCGTGATGTACGCCGGCCGCAAGGTGGAAGAAGCGCCGGTCGACGCCCTCTTCGACCGCCCGCTGCATCCCTACACGCGGGCGCTGATGGCCTCGATGCCGTCACTGAACGCCAGCGACGCGCGGCTGGCCGAGATCCCCGGCATGGTGCCGGCGCCCACCGCGCCGCGCCGCGGCTGCAGCTTCGCGTCGCGCTGCGCGCATGCCAACGCCCGCTGCAGCGCCGAGACGCCGCCGCTGCGGGTGCGCGCGCCGGGCCATGCCGCGGCCTGCTTCGCGCTGGACGAAGCGCGCGCCGACTGGGCGCTTGAGGCCACGGCATGACGGCGCCCTTGCTCGAAGTGCGCGACCTCAAGAAGCACTACGTGGCGCCGCAGCGCTGGTTCGCGCCGCGGCGGCCGCCGGTGCAGGCGGTGGACGGCGTGTCGTTCGACGTGGCGCGCGGCGAGACGCTGTCGCTGGTGGGCGAATCGGGCTGCGGCAAGACCACCACCGCGAAGACCGTGCTGCGGCTGATCGAGCCCAGCGCCGGCACCGTGCGGCTGGACGGCGAGGAGCTGACGGCGCTGACGCCGGAACAGATGCGGCTGCGCCGGCGCGATGTGCAGATCATCTTCCAGGACCCCTATGCCTCGCTGAACCCGCGGCTGGCCGCCGGCGAGATCGTCGCCGAGCCGCTGCGCAACTTCGGCGGCGCCACGCGCGCGCAGCGGCAGGAGCGCGTGCACTGGCTGCTGCAGCGCGTGGGCCTGCGGCCCGAGGCGGCCGCGAAGTATCCGCACGAGTTCTCCGGCGGCCAGCGCCAGCGCCTGGGCATCGCGCGCGCGCTGGCGTTGAACCCCAGGCTCATCGTCTGCGACGAGCCGGTCTCGGCGCTCGACGTCTCGGTGCAGGCGCAGGTCGTCAACCTGCTGATGGACCTGCAGGCCGAGTTCGGCATCGCCTACCTCTTCGTCGCCCACGACCTCGCGGTGGTGCGCCACATCAGCCGCCGCGTGGCGGTGATGTACCTCGGCCGCATCGTCGAGATCGCCGAGCGCGACACGCTGTTCGCCGCGCCGCTGCACCCCTACACTGAGATCCTGCTGTCGGCCGCGCCGGTGCCCAACCCGCGCACGCCGCCGCGCCGGCTGCTGCTGCAGGGCGACCCGCCGAGCCCCGCCAACCCGCCGCCGGGCTGCCGCTTCCACACCCGCTGCCCGCTGGCCCAGGACATCTGCCGCAGCCAGGCGCCGGCCTTGAGCAGCCGGCCATCGTCCACCACCGCCGGCGAGCACCTCGTCGCCTGCCACTTCCGTTGAGGTCGAACGTCATGAACGCCAACCACTACGACTTGCTGATCCGCGGCGGCACCGTCATCGACGGCAGCAAGGCGCCGCGCTTCGACGCCGACCTCGGCATCCGCGACGGCCGCATCGCGGCCATCGGCGACCTCGCCGGCGCCAGCGCCGACGAGACGCTGGACGCCGCGGGCCGCATCGTCGCGCCCGGCTTCATCGACTCGCACACCCACGACGACCAGGCGCTGCTCGGCCAGCCGGCGATGGCGTTCAAGGTCTCGCAGGGCGTGACCACGGTGATCGCCGGCAACTGCGGCATCAGCGCCGCGCCGCTGCGCGAGGGCATGGCGCTGCCGATGCCCTTGACGCTGATGGACACGCCCGACACGCCGCGCTTCACGCGCTTTGCCGACTACCTGCAGGCGCTGCGGCATCGGCCGGCGGCCGTCAACGTCGCCGCGATGGTCGGCCACTCGACGCTGCGCGCCACCGTGATGGGCGACGACCTCGACCGCGCCGCCACCGACGCCGAGATCGCCGCGATGCGCGCGCATGTCGAAGAGGCGATGCAGGCCGGCGCCATCGGCCTGTCCACCGGCACCTTCTACCCGCCGGCGGTGAAGGCGACGACCGAGGAGATCATCGAGGTCAGCCGCCCGCTCAGCGAGCGCAAGGCGCTGTACGTGACCCACATGCGCGACGAGGCCGACCGCGTGCTGGAGGCGCTGGACGAGACTTTCCGCATCGGCCGCGCGCTCGACGTGCCGGTGGTCGTCTCGCACCACAAGGTGATGAATCGCGCCAACCACGGCAAGTCGGCCGGCACGCTGGCCTACATCCGCGAATCGATGCGCCACCAGTGCATCGGACTCGACTGTTATCCCTACACCGCCGGCTCGACGATGATCCGCGCCGACCGCGGCATGATCGAAGAGCGCACGCTGATCGCCTCCAGCGAGCCGCACCCCGAGATGGCGGGCCGCGAGCTGGCCGACATCGCCGCCGAATGGGGCGTCGACCGCGCCGAGGCCGCGCGCCGGCTGCAGCCCGGCACCGCGATCTACTTCCTGATGGACGAAGCCGACGTGCAGCGCATCCTGGCCTTCGACGAGACCATGGTCGGCTCCGACGGCATCCCCGTCGGCGACAAGCCGCACCCGCGGCTATGGGGCACCTTCCCGCGCGTGCTGGGCCACTACTGCCGCGAGGTCGGCCTGTTTCCGCTGGAGACGGCGGTGTGGAAGATGACCGGCCTGACCGCCCGCCACTTCGGCCTGCAAGGCCGCGGCAGCCTGCAGGTGGGCCACCACGCCGACGTGGTGATCTTCGACGCCGCCACCATCAGCGACGCCGCCAGCTATGCCCAGCCGACGCTGCCGGCGCAAGGCATCGATGCGGTGATCGTCAACGGGCTCGTCACCTGGCGGGATGGGGCGCACACGGGGGCGCGTGGGGGGCAGGTGATCACGCGGGGGGCATGAGCCTCTCGGGGGCTCGTGAGCGGTCCTTCTTCGCGTGCTGAAGCCCCCGGCCGGGTCTCGGCCCGGCGGCCGACTCCCTTTCTTTGCTGGTGCAAAGAAAGGGAGCAAAGAAAGCACCTTGAACGCAACACCCCCGGCTCGTTCTTCGGTGATCGGTCGCTGCGCTCCGGCCGGTGGCCGTGACAGTTCTCGCAAAGTCTTGCTCGACAGCGCCGACTGTTCACCAGCGGCGTGTCGCGAGCGGCGTCACGCTGGACCACCGTCCGCTCTTCAGGCGCAGGAAGCGGTGGCATGCCGATGGCTGGTGGTCCAGCGTGACGACGTACCGTCTCGCCTGGGCGGCGAACAGTCGGCGCTGTCGAGCAAGACTTTGCGAGAGCATCGAGTGACAGCCGCACCGAGCGCAGCGAGCAAGCCGCAGCCGACGAGCCGTGGGTGTTGCATTCGAGGTGCTTTCTTTGCCTACTTTCTTTGCACCAGCAAAGAAAGTAGGTCGGCCGCGGGGACGAAACCCCGCCGGGGGCCTGCGCACGCGAAGAAAGCCCGCTCAACGCCCCGCGCGATCCGCAGGCTCAGCCACGTGCACTTCCAGCATCGCCCGGTGCTCCGTCACCGCCCGCAGCACCAGCGGCCGCAGCCCCTCGCCACCGGTCTCGACCACATGCGCCAGCAAGGCCGCACGCATGCGCGGCTCCCAGAACTTGCGCAGGTGCACGGCCGTCTCGCGGGCGCCTTCGTCGGCGTCGGGCATCGACTCGAAGAACTCGGCGATGCGGTTGGCCATGTGCAGCAGGTTGTCGATGTCCATGGTCTCAAAGGCCGAAGCGCTCGGGGAAGGTGTAGGCGACGAAATCGTTGCCGCGCACGAAGCCGGCCAGCGCCAGGCCGCCGTCGCGCGCCGTCTGCACGGCCAGCGCGGTAGGCGCGGAGACCGCGGCCAGCGCGCCGGCGCCGGCCACCGCGGCCTTCTGCACCATCTCGAAGCTGGCGCGGCTGGTAATGCAGATGAAGCCTTGCGCGGCGTCGACGCCCGCGCGCAGCATCGCGCCGACCAGCTTGTCCAGCGCGTTGTGGCGGCCCACGTCTTCGCGCACGATCAGCACCGCGCCGTCGACGGCGCACCAGGCGGCGGCGTGGCTGGCGCCGGTGAGCTGCTGCACGGCCTGCGCGCGGCGCAGTTCGCGCTGCGCGCGGCCCGGCGCCTGCGGCGGCAGGCGGACGACGGGCACTTTCGCCGCGCCGGGCAGCGCGCGCCGCACCTCGGCCAGGCTGTCGGTGCCGCACAGGCCGCAGCCGGTGCGGCCGGCCAGCGTGCGGCGGCGCTCCTTCAGCCGCCACTCGCAAGCCGACGCCACTTCGAGCTGCAGTTCCAGCCCGTCCGGCACTTCGTGCACGTCCACGCCGTACAGCTCGGCGGGGCTGGCCAGCAGGCCTTCGGTCAACGCGAAGCCGAGCGCGAAGTCTTCCAGGTCGGCGGGGCTGGCCATCATCACCGCGTGCGAAATGCCGTTGAACACCAACGCCACCGGCACCTCGTCGGCCACGGTGTCGCCCTGGCGTTGCGCGCGGCCGCCGCGCCAGGCGGTGACCTCGACGGGGCGCACGCCGGCAGGCATCAGCGCCGCGTCCGCCGGCTTCACTTGCCCACCACCGCGGCGCCGGCGCGCCGGCCCTGGTCCAGCAGGTCCAATTGCTGACGGTTGAAGTCAGCGTACTGGCGCTGCCACTCGGAAGGCTGCATCACCTTGTTGACCTGCACCGCCGTCACCTTGTACTCGGGGCAGTTGGTGGCCCAGTCGGAGCTGTCGGTGGTGATCACGTTGGCGCCCGACTCGGGGAAGTGGAAGGTGGTGTAGACCACGCCGGGCTGCATGCGGTCGCTGATGACGGCGCGCAGCACGGTCTGGCCGGCGCGGCTGGCCACGCCCACCCAGTCGCCATCGGCAATGCCGCGTTCTTCGGCGTCGTGGGCGTGGATCTCCAGGCGGTCTTCGTCGTGCCAGTGCACGTTGTGCGTACGCCGCGTCTGCGCGCCCACGTTGTACTGGCTGAGGATGCGGCCGGTGGTCAGCAGCAGCGGGTAGCGGGCGTTGACCTTCTCTTCGCTGGCCACGTACTGCGTGTTGAAGAAGCGGCCCTTGCCGCGCACGAAATGGCCGACGTGCATCAGCGAGGTGCCGGCTTCCGCGGTGTCGTCGTTGCAGGGCCATTGCACGCTGCCCAGCCGGTCGATCTTCTCGTAGGTGACGCCGGCGAAGCTGGGCGTCAGCGCCGCGATCTCGCGCATGATGTCCTCGGGGTGCGCGTAGTTCATCGGGTAGCCCAAGGCGTTGGACAGCAGCACCGTCGCTTCCCAGTCGCCCACGCCGGCCAGCGGCGGCATCACCTGGCGCACGCGGCTGATGCGGCGCTCGGCGTTGGTGAAGGTGCCGTCCTTCTCCAGGAAGCTGCTGCCCGGCAGCAGCACGTGGGCGTACTTGGCGGTCTCGTTGAGGAAGATGTCCTGCACCACCAGGCAGTCCAGCGCCGACAGCGCCGCCGCCACGTGCTGGGTGTTGGGGTCGGACTGCACGATGTCCTCGCCCACGCAGTACAGGCCCTTGAAGCTGCCGGAGAGCGCCGCCTCGAACATGTTGGGGATGCGCAGGCCCGGCTCGGGGTCGAGCGTCACGCCCCAGGCGGCCTCGAAGCTGCTGCGCACCGTCGTGTCGCTGATGTGGCGGTAGCCCGGCAGCTCGTGCGGGAAGCTGCCCATGTCGCAGCTGCCCTGCACGTTGTTCTGGCCGCGCAGCGGGTTCACGCCCACGCCTTCGCGCCCGACCATGCCGCAGGCCATGGCCAGGTTGCAGATGCCGATCACCATGGTCGAGCCCTGCGCATGCTCGGTGACGCCCAGGCCGTAGTAGATGGCCGAGTTGGGGCCGGCGGCGAACAGCCGCGCCGCGCCGCGCACCTCGGCCGCCGGCACGCCGGTCTCGGCCTCGAAGGCCTCGGGCGAGTTCTCGGGCCGGGCGACGAAGGCGCGCCATTCGTTGAAGCTCTTCAGGTCGCAACGCTCATTGACGTAGGCCTCGTTCACCAGGCCTTCGGTGACGACGACGTGCGCCATCGCGGTGATCACCGCGACGTTGGTGCCGGGCTTGAGCGCCAGGTGATGCTGCGCGCTGACGTGCGGCGCGCCGACCAGCTCGATGCGCCGCGGGTCGACGACGATCAGCTTCGCACCTTGGCGCAGGCGCTTCTTCATGCGCGAGGCGAACACCGGGTGCGCGTCGGTCGGGTTGGCGCCGATCACCATGATGACGTCGGCTTGCTCCACCGACTTGAAGGTCTGCGTGCCGGCCGAGGTGCCGAAGGTCTGCCCCATGCCGTAGCCGGTGGGCGAATGGCAGACGCGGGCGCAGGTGTCGACGTTGTTGGTGTTGAAGGCCGCGCGCACCAGCTTCTGCACGAGGTAGGCCTCTTCGTTGGTACAGCGCGACGAGGTGATGCCGCCCACCGAGTCCTTGCCGTGCTGGGCCTGGATCGCCTTGAAGCGCGTGGCCGCGAAGTCGATCGCCTCGGGCCAGCTCACCTGGCGCCAGGGGTCGGTGATCTTCTCGCGCACCATCGGCTGGGCGATGCGGTCCTTGTGCGTCGCGTAGCCCCAGGCGAAGCGGCCTTTCACGCAGGCGTGGCCTTCGTTGGCCTTGCCGTCCTTCCACGGCACCATGCGCACGACGGTATTTCCTTTCATCTCCGCTTTGAAGCCACAGCCCACGCCGCAATAGGCGCAGGTGGTGATCACGCTGTGCTCGGCCTGGCCGAGTTCGATGACGGTCTTTTCCTGCAGCGTGGCCGTCGGGCAGGCCTGCACGCAAGCGCCGCAGGACACGCATTCGCTGTCCATGAAGGGCTGGTCCTGGCCCGGCGAGACGCGGCTGTCGAAGCCGCGGCCGCTGATGGTGAGCGCAAAGGTCCCTTGCGTCTCTTCGCAGGCGCGCACGCAGCGGTTGCAGACGATGCACTTGGCCGGGTCGAACGTGAAGTAGGGGTTGGACTGGTCCTGCTTGGCGTCGCAGTGGTGGGCGCCCGCGATCCCGTCGACGGCTTGGGCGCCCACGCCGTAGCGCACCGCGCGCAGGCCGGTGACGCCGGCCATGTCCTGCAACTCGCAGTCGCCGTTGGCGGCGCAGGTCAGGCAGTCCAGCGGGTGGTCGCTGATGTAGAGCTCCATCACGCCCTTGCGCAGGTCCTGCAGCTTGGGCGTCTGCGTGCGCACCACCATGCCGGCCTCGGCCGGCGTCGTGCAACTGGCCGGGTAGCCGCGGCGCCCTTCGATCTCCACCAGGCACAACCGGCACGAGCCGAAGGGCTCCAGGCTGTCGGTGGCGCAGAGCTTGGGCACCTGGATGCCGGCGTCGACCGCGGCGCGCATCAGCGAGGTGCCCTTGGGCACGCTGAGCGTGCAGCCGTCGATCGTCAGCGACACGGTCTCGGCGGCGCCGCTGGCCGGCGTGCCGTAGTCGACTTCGGGTGCGTGGTGGGCAAGCATCGGAATTCCTTTCGTCACGCGGCGCGGGTCATGCCGCGCGTTGCTGCGGCGCGGCGATGCCGAAGTCTTCGGCGTAATGCTCCAGCGCCGACAGCACCGGGTACGGCGTCATGCCGCCCATCGCGCACAGGCTGCCGTGCAGCATGGTGTCGCACAGGTCGCGCAGCAGCATCACCTGCTGGGCGCGGTTGTCGCCGCGGATCACGCGGTCGATCACCTCCACGCCGCGCGTGCTGCCGATGCGGCAAGGCGTGCACTTGCCGCAGCTTTCCAGCGCGCAGAACTCCATCGCATAGCGCGCCAGCTGGGCCATGTCGGCCGTGTCGTCGTGGACCACGATGCCGCCGTGGCCGACGACGGCGCCGAAGGCGGCGTAGGCCTCGTAGTCGAGCGGCACGTCCCACTTCGCTTCGGGCACGTAGGTGCCCAGCGGGCCGCCGACCTGGATGGCTTTCACCGGCCGGCCGCTGCGCGTGCCGCCGCCGTAGTCGAACACCAGTTCGCGCAAGCTCACGCCGAAGGCCTTCTCGACCAGGCCGCCATGCAAGATGTTGCCGGCCAACTGGAACGGCAGCGTGCCGCGCGAGCGGCCCATGCCGTAGTCGCGATAGAACGCCGCGCCGCGCGCCAGGATGATGGGCACGCTGGCCAGGCTGATGACGTTGTTGATGACGGTGGGCTGGCCGAACAGCCCGGCCAGCGCCGGCAGCGGCGGCTTGGCGCGCACGATGCCGCGCTTGCCTTCGATGCTTTCCAGCATCGCCGTCTCTTCGCCGCAGACGTAGGCGCCGGCGGCCTTGCGCACCTCCAGGTGGAAGGCGCGGCCGCTGCCGCGCACGTGATCGCCCAGCACGCCGGCTTGCGTGGCGCGTTGGATCGCCTCGCGCATCGTCGCCACGGCGTGCGGGTACTCCGAGCGGATGTAGACATAACCCCGATCCGCACCGACCGCGAGCCCGGCGATCGCCATGCCTTCGATCAGCACGTAGGGGTCGCCTTCCATCGTCATGCGGTCGGAGAAGGTGCCCGAGTCGCCTTCGTCGGCGTTGCAGACCACGTACTTCTGTGCGGCGCTGGCGCCGGCCACGGTCTTCCACTTGATGCCGGCGGGAAACGCCGCGCCGCCGCGGCCGCGCAGGCCGGAATCGAGCACCGCCTGCACCACGGCCGCCTGTTCCATCGCCAGCGCACGGTCCAGCCCCTGCCAGCCTTCGTGCGCTTCGTAGTCGGCCAGCGAGAGCGGGTCGGTGACGCCCATGCGCGCGAAGGTCAGCCGTTCCTGCCGCGCGAGGTAGGGAATCGCTTCCGTCGCGCCCTGACACAGTGCATGCGGCCGGCCTTGCAGCATGCCGGCGGCCAGCAGTGCCGGCACGTCTTCGGGCGTCACCGGGCCGTAGGCGATGCGGCCGGCCGGCGTGACCACCTCGACCAACGGCTCCAGCCAGAACAGCCCGCGCGAGCCGTTGCGCACCAGCGTCAGCGGCAGGCCCAGCAGCGCGGCCTGCGCCTGCAGCGCGGCGGCCACCTCGTCGGCGCCGACGGCCAGCGCCGCCGAATCGCGCGGCACGTAGACGGTGGTCATCGCACGGCCTCCCGGTCGGCGGCGGCCGGCACCTCGGCCAGCAAGGCCTGCAGCCGCTGCGGCGTGACGCGCGCGTGCAGCCGGTCATCGATCTGCAGCGCCGGCGACGAGGCGCACAGCCCCAGGCAGTACACCGGCTCCAGCGTCACCGCGCCGTCGGCGCGCGTTTCGTGGCGGCCGCAGCCGAGCAACTGCTCGGCCTGCTGCAGCAAGGCTTCGGCGCCGCAGGCCTGGCACGACTCGGCGCGGCAGACCTGCACCACGGTGCGCCCGGCCGGCGCGCGGCGGAAGAAGTGGTAGTAGGTGACGACGCCATGCACCTCGGCACGCGACAGGTTCAGCGCGCGGGCGATCGGCGGCACCACATCGTCGGGCACGTGGCCCAGCGCGTCCTGCACGGCGTGCAGCAGCGGCAGCAGCGCGCCGGGCTGGCCGCGGTGCGCGGCGATCAGCTCGGCCACGCGCGCCTGGTCTTTGGCGGAAAGAGGGTTCGGCTTCATGCGAGGGCTGGCGTCGGCGGGCCGTTGCGGGTGTCAGTTGAAGAACTTGCCCGCGCTCAGCAGCGTGCGGTACACGCCCCAGGCCAGCGGGATGCCCACCGCCGCCCAGGCCGCGACGACCAGCGCGCTGGAGGTCTGGTGGAAGCTCATCGTCACCGGGCCGGCGGCCGTCTCGATCGCGCGTTCGTGCGCGAGGCGCTTTTCGGCGGCCAGTTCGGCATCCGACATGAAATGCTTGTCGGCCACCGGCCGCACCAGCAGGTTGCAGATGAGCCCGATCACCAGCATGCCGGCCAGGATGTACATGGTCTGGTTATAGACCTGTTCGCGCGGCAGGCCCAGGCCGAGCTGGTAGTCGCGCATGTAGTTGACGATCACGGGCCCGAGGATACCGGCCGTGGCCCAGGCGGTGAGCAGCCGGCCGTGGATCGCCCCTACCATCTGCGTGCCGAACAAATCGGCCAGGTAGGCCGGCGCGGTGGAGAAGCCGCCGCCGTACATGCTGAGGATGACGCAGAAGGCGGCCACGAACAGCAGCTTGGCGCCGGCCGCCGCGCTGCCCGGAATGCTGATGTACAGCGCCCCGCCCAGCACGAAGAAGACCACGTAGGTCAGCTTGCGGCCCAGCTTGTCCGACAGGCTCGCCCAGAAGAAGCGGCCGCCGATGTTGAACAGGCTCAGCAGCGCCGTGAAGCCGGCGGCAACGCCGGCGATGGCGGTGAGCTGCGTCTTGTCGAGCTCGCCGAACTTGCCGGCCACGCCGATCAGGCTGCCGCCGAACACCTCCTGCAGCATCGGGCTGGCCATGCCGATCACGCCGATGCCGGCCGAGACGTTCATGCACAGCACCATCCACACCAGCCAGAACTGCGGGATGCCCCACACCTTGTTCACGTGCACGTGGCCGTGGGTGATCATCGCGTTGGCGGTCTTGGCGGCCGGCGGCGTCCAGCCCTCGGGCTTCCAGCCGGCGGCCGGCACGCGGTAGCCCAGGGCGCCGCCCATCATGAAGACGAAGTAGACCAGCGCCATCACCACGAAGGTCTGCGTCACGCCGACGTCGGTGGCCGTCGCGAAGAGCTTCATCAGCTCGGCAGCCAGCGGCGAGCCGATCATCGCGCCGCCGCCGAAGCCCATGATGGCCATGCCGGTGGCCATGCCGCGGCGGTCGGGGAACCACTTGATCAGCGTGCTCACCGGCGAGATGTAGCCCAGCCCGAGGCCGATGCCGCCGATCACGCCGGAGCCGATCAGCATCATCCAGAACTGGTGCAGGTGCACGCCCAAAGCGGAGATCAGCATGCCGCCGCACCAGCACAGCGCGCTGACGACGCCGGCCTTGCGCGGGCCGGCGCGTTCCAGCCAGCCGCCCCAGACGGCGGCCGAGCTGCCCAGCAGCACGAAGAACATCGTGTACATCCAGCCCAGCGTGGAGATCTTCCAGTCGCAGTTCGTCACGAACAGCTCCTGCAGGAAGCCGATGTCGGCGGCGCACTTCACCGGGTCCTTGATGCCCAGCGCCTTCGACAGCGGCAGCCAGAACACCGAGAAGCCGTAGGCCATGCCGATGCACAGGTGGATGGCCAGCGCCGCCGGCGGCACCAGCCAGCGGTTGAAGCCGGGCGCGGCGACGATGCGTTCCTTGGACAGGAAGCCGGCATCGTGATGGTGGAGGGGCACACCCCCCGGCGTGAGGACCGATGACATCGTGTCTCCTGCTTTTCTGTTCGACCGCGGTTGCGGTGAGAATCCGCTCGATGGATCGCGGTCTGTCTATCGTCCCGGTGAACGCCGTGCCGCGCAATATGAAGGGAAGAGGCCGATGCATCGGCACTTGGCTTCCTAAGCGTCAACCCTCATGAAGCAGGTCTCGATCCGTCCGGTGTGGACCATCCAGGACGGCGACCAGCCGCCGCTGCCGGCGCGCCTGATCGAGCTGCTGGTGCAGGTCTCCGAATGCGGCAGCCTGCTGGTGGCGGCGCGCACGCTCAAGCTGTCGTACCGGCGCGCCTGGGACCTGGTGCGCGAGGGCGAGCAGTTCTTCGACGCGCCGCTGCTGGTGATGGCGCGCGGCCGCGGCTCCACGCTCACCGAGCTGGGCGCGCGCATCGTGTGGGCCGACAAGCGCATCCACGCGCGGCTGCGGCCGGCGCTGGAAACGCTCTCGTCGGAGCTGGCCGAGGAGCTGCGCGGCGCGCTCAGCGAGGCGCCGTCGGCGCTGCGCATCCACGCCAGCCACGGCTTCGCGATCGAGCGGCTGATCGAACGTTTGACGAAAGGCGGCCTGAAGCTCGCCTTCCACTACGCCAGCAGCTCGGCTGCCGCGGCGGCGCTGCGCGACGGCGACTGCGATGCCGCCGGCCTGCACATTCCCTTCGGCGCGATGGAGGCCGTGGCCGTGCGCCACTACCGCACCTGGCTGCGCGAGCTGGACCTCACGCTGGTCGACATCGCGACGCGCCGCCAGGGCCTGATGGTGCGGCCGGGCAACCCCAAGGAGCTGTTCGCGCTGGCCGACCTGGCGCGGCCCGGCGTGCGCTTCATCAACCGCCAGTCGGGCTCGGGCACGCGGCTGCTGCTGGAAGGCCTGCTGCAGGCGCAAGGCATCGCGCCGACGCGCATCGCCGGCTTCGAGCAGGGCGAGTACACGCACGCCGCGGTGGCCGCCTACGTGGCCAGCGGCATGGCCGACGCGGCCTTCGGGCTGGAGCCGCCGGCGCGCCACTTCAAGCTGGACTTCGTGCCGCTGGCCAGCGAGCGCTACTTCCTGCTGTGCCGCGACGACGTGATGGACGGCGCCGCGATGCAGGCCGTGCTGGCCGCGCTGCGCGACCCCGGCTTCAAGAGCCAGCTCGCCGCGCTGCCGGGCTACGACCCGGCGGCGGCCGGCCGCGCCACGCCGCTGGCCGAGGTGTACCCGGCGATCGACGAGGCGGCTTGATGGTGGCGGTGACGGCGCCGGTCACGGCGCCGGCCGCGCCCGGATCCGTTCCGTTCGGACGTTAGGCCGCGCCGTCCAGCAAGGCCGCCGCGCGCTCGAAGTCGTAGCGCGCCAGCGCCTCCACCAGGCGCTCGGCGGCGGCGCGCTGGCGAGCGTCGGCGGCCCATTGCCGCAGCTGGCGCGCGGCCTCCAGCGCGGCCGGGTCGAAGGCGGCGATGCATTCGCGCAAGCGCTGCTGCAAGGCCTCGATCGCCTGCGGGTCGACCGCCGGCGGCGGCGCCACGGCCGCGGCGGCGGCGGCATCGGCCTCGGCGCTGAAGCGCGCCAGGCCGGCCAGCACCGGCGCCAGCGCGGCGCAGGTGGTGGCCAGCGCGGCGTCGGTCGGACCCGGCGCCGCGGCCTGCAGGCACAGCGACTCCAGGTGGCCGGCGGCGGCCGCGGTGGCCACGGCGCCGATGGTGCCGGCGTTGCCCTTGAGCGTGTGCGCCAGGCGGATCATCAGCGGCCGGTCGCCGGCCTGCTGGGCGGCGCGGAACTGCGCCTCGAACGACAGCGCGCCCTTGCGGAACAGCATCAGGCTGCGCCGGTAGACCGCCGGCCGGCCGAC
>Ga0209794_1000914_pt1 | contig 29874 bp, 26 predicted proteins | sample EBPBio232013_DNA_FD_185869 | JGI IMG/M metagenome (GOLD analysis project Ga0209794, IMG submission 185869) | Wastewater treatment Type I Accumulibacter community from EBPR Bioreactor in Madison, WI, USA - Reactor 1_5/23/2013_ DNA (SPAdes)... | ecosystem: Engineered > Bioreactor > EBPR >... | reverse complement strand
ATGTTTAATGGCGTATTGGGATCGGCTGCCACCAAGTTTGGCGTGGCCTATACCGTAGCCGGCGGACTCACCATTATTCTTGGCGCTGTGTATTCGCTGCGCATGGTACAAAATGTGTTTTACGGACCAACCAATCAACTGACAGCAAAAGCGACGGATATATCATTGAATGTGCAGGTAGTACTGGCCATTATTGTGGTGGGCATTTTACTGATGGGGATATACCCGAAGCCGATGTTGGCATTAACCGAAGACCTGTCTCACCTGATCCTGAACAGGATGAACTTAAAATAGTATGAACGCAATTATATTTTCTGCCGTTTTTGGGGTACTGCTGATGTTTAGCAGCTTCCTGTTCCAGAATAAATCGACCCAGCGAAACATCGCGATTGTTGCCATCGTGTTGTTGCTGCTGGCCAATTTCGCTGAACAATTCGGCATCTGGCGCATCCAGGTGAACAACCACGGCATGCTGCATTTTTCGAGTTTTGGTCTTTTGTTCAATAGCATTGCCATCGGTATCACCGGTTTGTATTTTCTGCTGAGCGGCAAAGACATCGAAGCGATTGATTCCGGCAGCCCGGCCGATTATTATGCGTTGATATTTTTCATTCTCTGCGGCGTGGCGGTTTCTTCGGCCTACAATTCATTGCTGATGCTTTTTATCGGTATCGAAATCATCTCGATTCCGCTGTACATACTAACGGGTAGTGATAAGCGCAATTTGAAAAGCAATGAGGCCGCGTTGAAATATTTCCTGATGGGTTCCTTTTCCACCGGTATCATGCTGATGGGTATAACACTAATCTACGGCGCGAAAGCCACTTTCAATATCGACCAGATCACAGAAATGGTGCATCCGGGCCGCGAAGCCTGGTTCAATGCGGGCCTGCTGTTGTTGCTGATCAGCCTGGCGTTCAAAGTATCGGCCGCGCCTTTTCATTTTTGGACGCCCGATGTGTATGATGGCGCGCCTACGGTATTTACGTCGTTCATGGCCACCATTGTGAAGGCTGCCGTATTCATCGCCTTTATCCGATTGTACGCGACGGTATTCAGTGCCAGCAAATACGACTGGCGACTGATCCTTTCCATTATTGTAGCCGCTACACTGTTCATTGGCAATATCACGGCCATATTCCAGCAAAGCGTGAAGCGGATGCTGGCCTATTCGTCGATCGCGCAGGCGGGTTTCATGCTCTTTGCGCTCTACGCCTACAATGGCATTAGTAAAGAAGGCCTGATACTGTACACTTTTGGCTATAGCGTAGCCACGGTGGGCATTTTCGCCGTATTGGGTCGGATGAAAGACTACACTTTTGAAGGGTTCAACGGCCTGGCGCGTACGCAACCCGTTTTGGCCGCCACCACCAGTATCTTCCTGTTGTCGCTCGCCGGCATTCCGCTCACCATCGGCTTTTTCAGCAAATACTATATGCTGGCTGCCGCGGTGAAAAACGGTGGCCATCTCTGGCTGGTATTCTTTGCCATCTTGTGCGCTGTGGTCAGTGTCTATTATTATTTCAGGGTTATTCAGTCGATGTACTTCAAAACCGGTGATGCCGATACACCGTTCGTCACACCGCTGTTCAAATGGACACTGGTGGCGATGGCGGCTATAGTTATCTTGTTGGGTCTGTTCCCCAACCTGCTGCTGCAGTACCTGTATTTCTGATTTTCCGTTTGCCGGGAACAGCGTACATTCATGACATGAATATGCGCGATACCTTGTCACTGGCTTATCGAACCATCCGCTCGAATAGACTCCGCACGGGCATTACTGTGGCCATTATCGCGTTGGGTATCGCAGCCCTAATCGGCATCAATACGGCCATACAAGCCATGTCGCAGAAGTTTATGGAAAGCTTTTCGAGCATGGGCGCCAACGGGTTTACCATCCGCTACCGAACCGCTTTTCGCTTCGATCGCGGCGGGGTCACCAAAGAAAAAAAGGGCGGCCGGAAATTGAAGAAATCGAATACAAACAAGCCCATTACCAAAATACAGGCAGAAGAGTTCAAAGAGCGATACAATTACCCGGCAAAAGTGTCTTTGTCGCTCAATGGCGGCAATGGAAATGCCGTTGCCTACGGCAACAAAAAAACCAATCCAACTGTGTACATCCGGGGTGGTGATGAAAACTATTTGGAGTTGAACGGATACACGGTGGTTGCGGGCCGAAACCTGAACGAACTGGATGTGAGCACGGGTCGAAACGTGTGCATGTTGGGTAAAGACGTGGCCGATAAACTTTTTGGCAGCAATGAAGAAGCGCCATTAGACAAAATGGTGCGTATTAACAACATTGGGTTTCGCGTGATTGGTGTGCTGGGCGAAAAAGGCTCTCAATTTGGCCAGAGCATGGACAATGTAATTGTTACCTCCTATAATTCTGTGCGCCGCTTTTTTGCCAGCTCAGCGCAGCAATCGTTCTCCATTGGCGTGAAGTCAAATTCCATTGCCGATATCGAAACGGCCATCGGCGAAGCGGAAGGCATTTTTAGGGTGATCCGCAAAAACGATATCAAAGAGGAAGACAATTTCCTGATCGATAAGAGCGATGCATTTGTGGAGATGTTCTTGCGACAGATGGGCTGGCTCACGGGTTCAGCTGTTGTCATTGGTTTTATCACCCTCGCGGGCGCAGCCATCGGCCTCATGAACATCATGCTGGTGGCGGTTACAGAGCGCACCAAAGAAGTAGGTCTCGTAAAAGCCATTGGCGGCAAGCAAAAAAACATTCGCTGGCAGTTTCTGCTCGAAGCCATTCTGATCAGCCTGCTCGGCGCCGTATTCGGCATCTTGCTCGGCGTGTTGCTGGGTAATTCGGTAAGTATATTAATGTCGACCGGCTTCGTGGTGCCCTGGGCCTGGGTGTTTCTGGGCATCATCATTTGCACCGCCGTGGGCCTCGCGGCGGGCATCTATCCTGCGCTGAAAGCCTCGCGGCTAAACCCGATTGAAGCATTGCGGTACGAGTAATTTTTCCTTGTTGTATTTGGACTTATAGGCTACTGGCGACAAGCCGGTTATGCGACTAAAAACCTCGCGGAAGGCCTTTGGGTCGTTATAACCCACTTCATGCATGATTTCGCTGACTGTTTTTCGGGCATTCTCAAACATTTTTTTGGCAGCTTCCACTCTTACTCTTTGCAAGTAGTCGAGTGGTGATAACCCGGTCGCCTTTGTAAATCTCCTGTCGAAATTTCTTCTACCAACATTGTATCGGCTGCACAACGAGGCTATGGAGATCCGATCCTGATAGTTTGCTTCTAAAAAGGCTTGAGACTGCAATACCAGGTCGTCGTCGTGCTTTTTATGTCCGCTGAAAATCGAAAATTCCGCTTGCAGGTTTCTATCCAGATCAATCTGGAATATTTTGGCGCAATGAACGGCCGTTTCACGATCAAAATATTTTTCAACGAGGTAGATGATCAAATGCAGGAATGAGTAGGCTCCCCCATTTGTATATATCCCTGACTCATCTGTGATGAGCTTGTCGGTTTGCAAATCGACATCCGGATATTGTTGTTTGAATTGTGCTGATACGGCCCAATGCGTAGAACAGGTTTTTTGTGTCATCAGGCCCGTAGCTGCCAACATGAAAATACCGGTACACATACTCGCCACTTCAGCGCCTTTTTTGTATTGAGAATTGATCCAGTCGATGAAAAGTTGGTTGTTTTTGGATGCTGTACCATAACTGCGAACCAATGATGCGGGGATTATGATTAAGTCTGTCTTTTCAATATTCTGTATGGATCGTTGGGGCTTTAACAAAAACAGGTTGCTTTCAAGAAGTTGGCTGTCAGAAGCGCAAACCAATTCTAGTTTCAGGTTCTTAGTTTTTTTGTTGTTCGCTGAAAACTGATACGCCTCCGTCAAAATCTCATAAGCGCCTGCCATACAAGCAATGGTGCTCAGGTTACTTTGCTCGTGAATGGCCAGAATGGAAATATGCATTTGCTTATTTGGGTAAATGTACTGCAATGACCTGTCCGGATCAACCTGCTATAATGTCTTTTTTGCACCCCCTTTGGGGCTAGTTAAGACAGTATTTTTATCGAATAACCATAATAAAAAAGTATGCAAGAGAATTATTCAACAACGTTGGCAGTAACCGGTACCGCTAACCAGGTTTACACTGCTATTAACCAGGTGCCGCTATGGTGGACAGAAAACTATACCGGACAATCGGCAAAAACGAACGACAGTTTTACGGTTACATTCGGTGAAACCTTTATCGATCTAAAAGTAGTTGAGTTGGTAAACAATTATAAGATTGTGTGGGAAGTGACAGATTGTTTCAAACATTTCTTGAAAAATAAAAAGGAATGGGTCGGTACCAGAATTTGTTTCGACATCGAAAACCAGAACAACGAAAAAACCCAATTGACATTTACGCATGTTGGCCTGTCGAAGCCATTGGAATGCTACGAGATATGCTGTGATGCCTGGAACGGCTATTTACAGGGAAGCCTCAAAAGCCTATTGACCGCAGGAATAGGAACGCCCGACAAAAAAATATAGATCAAGCAGCCTCCCCAAAAGTCAGCAAGTTGTTATCCGGGTCCAACAGAGAAAACTCCTTTTGCCTCCAGGGCTTGGTTTGCAACGGACCATTCGGATGAATTTTAATACCATCGGCCAGAAGCACTGCATACAACGCTTCAATATCTTTCACCCGTATATACACCTGCCCATAATTCTCTTTGGGATCAAGTTCCCGAAACAAGAAGAAATGAATTTCAACCTGGTCTTTCCTGACCATCAAGTAATCATTATAATCACCCGATCCCGCAGCAACGAAGCCCAAACTTTCATAATAGGCCTTTGTAACAGCCTTGTTACGCATCGGCAGCTTTGGATGAATGTCAATGAGCATTGTTAACAAAAATGATAGGTTGTCAATAAATAGGCTAGGGTGTCAATAAATAAAAAACACCAATTGCGTGAATAAAATAAATCATGCACTCCACAAAAATCACCAACGCCGCACAAAAAACATCCACTCCACAAAAAACAACTCCACACAAAAATCATCCATCCCCACCCTCAACCACCCCTCTGTTCCCCTGCGGTCTCTGCGAGAAACACGCTCTGCGAGAAACCCCCTCTCCGTAAGAAACAACTCACAAAAACAGCTCACCACACCCAAACTCCCTCATCTCAGCGCGGGTCCAGCCCCTGCTCAATCCGCTCCACCAAATCCTGCAAATGATACCTCGTCACCGCATCTCCGTACGAACCTGCCGCCGATTTCAAAGAGGCCTGCAACAAGCGCAAATTGCCCTTCACAATCGAAATCAAATCATTGGTCCTACTCACCGAAGCCCCAAAACTAATCGATATACCACCGCCAACGGAAGTGGTTCCGCCACTAGCGGGCTTGATCAGGGTGATCATTCTTTCCACCATATTCTTCTGCAAACTACGGCGGTACACATCAATGGGGCGCCGCGTTGCCAGTTCAGAAAATATCCGCCCACGCAAATCAGTCAGCAGTTCGTTGGCTGTATAGGTTTTGCCATTGGTAGCGGCTTCGGCTGTGAGTAATTTCGACAGGGTATAAGCACTCAACAAACGGCCCAGCGCGGCATCTTGCACACGGCCAACCACGGTAACAGGGTTATTGCCAGTTTTGGCGAACACCGATGTATCGAGTAACCAAACCGGTGTCGTGAATACCTGCTTGTTCAAAAAATCAATCGCTTCTTTTTGTGTGGCTGCAGGAACATATTCGTAAACAGCACCAGTTTGTTCAACCGTTTTGGGCGTTTCCATAACGCCGCCAACGTTCTTACATACATGTCCGATATAGCGCAGAAACTGCGTGAGCACTTCATTGTAATAAGTAGTGAGCGATGCATAGTCGTGGTTCGCTTCCTTGCTCCATGCCGGTAAATTAGGCACAATGCGCTGCAGGTTTTTGATGCCATAGGTAGAGGCCTTCATCGCATTGTCGCCCAGGTCTTCGTTTTGCGAACGGGGGTCATCGGGATTGCTTTCGGTACCAAACCATAGCCGGTGGTCTTTCAATTTTTCGATGGTGAGTGCGTTGAGCAGGGGCACTTCGTCTTCGGCCGTTTTCGCTTCGGGCATCCAGCGATAGCCCCATTCAATGGCCCACTTATCGTAGTCGCCGATACGCGGAAACAAACCGATCTCGTCGATCTTGTCTTCCGGCTGTGCTACATAGTTGAAACGCGCATAGTCCATGATGGATGGCGTGTGGCCATTGGCTTCCACCCATTTTTTATCGCGCAGTTTTTCTACCGGCACGGTCGACGAAGAACCATAATTATGTCGCAAGCCCAGGGTATGGCCCACTTCGTGGGATGACACAAAGCGAATCAATTGCCCCATCAGCTCTTCGGGAAATTGTGTACTGCGGGCCTTGGGATCATTGGGCGATGCCTGCACAAAATACCAGTTGCGCAACAGTTCCATCACGTTGTGGTACCAGTTGATATGCGATTCGATGATCTCACCACTGCGGGGGTCGTGCACATGCGGACCGCTCGCATTGGGTATATCAGAAGGTTTGTACACGATGGCGGAGTAGCGCGCATCTTCCAGGCTCCATTCGGGATCGTTTACCGGCGCTTCCTTGGCCATGATGGCATTTTTGAAGCCGGCTTTTTCGAAAGCTACCTGCCAGTCGTTCACACCCTGGATCAGATAGGGCACCCATTGTTTGGGGGTGGCCGGGTCGATGTAAAAAATGATCGGTTTGGCAGGTTCTACCAGTTCACCGCGTTTGTATTTTTCAACGTCTTCCGGCCGCGGCTCCAGTTTCCAGCGAGTGGCCATTTCAACTGTTTTAACGCCCTGGGGGTTCTTGTCGAAATCAACATACTGGCGCGTAAAGAAACCCACTCTCTCGTCAAAATAACGGGGCTTCATGGGCTGCACGGGCAGCAACACAAGCGAGCTGTTGATCTCGACCGTATAGCTGCCACTGGGCGGCGGCGCCAGGGGCGAGGTGGGTACCCCAAAACCAGAAGCGGCCGATTTGGCATAGGTCTTTACCGTTTTGATTTCCGTATTCAAAGGGAACGAGCGCACCCGGTCGATATAGGATTTATCAGACTGCAGGGAACCGACTTTAAACAGCCTTTTGGCCGAAGGATCGAAGTTGAGAATCTCGTTGTCGCTATTGATAAAAGTAGTTACATCGATCACTGCGCCGGTAGAGTCTTTGCCCAGCGAGGCGATGTCAAAAGCCTGGGCGATCGATTGGATATTGGAATTGTTAACTGCCCGGTACATGGGGCGGGACGAATCGCCCGCCATCTCGTCGTACGACATCGAGCGGATGAAAACCTTGTTGTTTGGTCCCTTTTCGAAGCGGATCACATTGTCGCCAATGATATCCCCCGCATAACCAAAAAAGAAGTTCCGCATGCCGGCGGCGGCTTTAGAGAGACGGTTAACCACCAGGATATCGCGACCAAACAGGCTGTCGTCGATTTCAAAAAAATATTTGTCTTCAATTTTGTGGACTTTGAACAGTCCGTCATCTGTTATGGCTTTAGCCGTGATGACTTCTTTATAAGGTTTGGGGCCCGACTTTTTTTCAGCGGCTGCTGGGGTGCCGGGAGGCGGAGTGGGGGTCGATGCAGGTTTTTGCTGTGCGTTTGCGGTTAAGATGCCGGAAATCAGGGTGAAAAGGAGGGCGATGGCCGCGAACCTGCATGTTTTTCTTGACATATGTGTACTGAAGTTTTAACGTCTGGTTAAACAGACGTGTAAAAGTATCGAAAGCTGAATAGCGACGGAGCGGAAATGGGACAAATGACTGAATATTACCCATTAGTGCAGGTTTTCGGGGGTGAACGGGCGGTTTTATTTTATTTGTGCAGCTTTTCGATTTTTATTGTGTCAAATTGAACTTTTTATTTGTTTTTTATTTAGACTTGTGTCCCCAAGGATATTTGGACCACATTATTTGAACAACTTTTACCTGTTTACAAAAAACTAAAACAAACGATTATGGCAGAGACTAAACCTACTGCAACGGCTAAGGCAACTACCTCGGTTCAGGCTAAAAAAAGAGGAAATTCAATCTCATGGATCGCCCCGGTAATTTGTCTTATCCTGGGATATGTTATCTGGAGATTTGGCGCCGGTAACCCTAGTGGTTTCACCAGCCCCGACCCCGCAGGAGGATTCTGGCCCAAGCACGAAGGCCCTAAAGGTGATTTCAACAAAATGTATGATGGTGGTATCGTGGTTCCGATCCTGATTGCCAACTTCCTCATTGTAATCACTTTCGTTATCGAGCGTTTTCTGACAATCAGCAAAGCAACCGGTACCGGCAATAACGATGAGTTCATCCGCAAAGTGCAGTATCACCTGGCTAACAAGAATGTTGATGCAGCACTTACTGAGTGCGACAAGCAAAAAGGTTCTGTTGGTAACGTAATGAAAGCTGGCTTGCGCAAGTACAAAGAAATGATCACTGACACGGAGCTTGATACAGAGCAAAAAGTGTTGTCTATCCAGAAAGAAGTAGAAGAAGCAACTTCGCTTGAACTGCCGATGCTGGAGAAGAATCTGGTGTTCCTGTCAACCATCGCTTCGGTAGCTACCCTGCTGGGTCTGTTCGGAACAGTATTGGGTATGATCCGCTCGTTCTCTAAACTGGGTGATGAAGGTGGTGGTGATGCTGCCCGCGAACTGTCAAAAGGTATCTCTGAAGCCCTGTACAACACGGCCCTGGGTATCGGTACATCGGCGGTTGCGATCATCATGTACAACGTGTTCACCACTAAGATTGACGGTATTACCTACGGTATCGACGAGTCTGGTTTCACCCTGACCCAAAGCTTTGCTTCTCTCTACAAGTAAGAAGCCCGTTTTCCAGGCTGATTTTTATGGAAAACAACGGTTTTGGAATCTATCATGAAACAGAATAAAATTTAGTCATGCCAAAAGTTAAACTACCCCGCAAAAGCACAACCATCGACATGACGGCGATGTGCGACGTGGCGTTTCTTTTGCTGTCGTTCTTTATCACAACTACCAAATTCAAGCCTTCCGAAACACTGGCGGTGGTTACCCCCAGTTCAGTGGCGTCGAAAGTGGTAGACCAGAAGGATGTGGCGATGGTGACGATCGACAAAGACGGAAAGGTGTTCCTTTCTTTCTCAGACGATGCGCCGAAGAAAGAAATCATCGAGTCGCTCAATACAACCCGTAACCTTGGTTTAAGCGATGCGGAAATGAAAAATTTCGCAAAGGGTCCCTTTGTAGGCGTTCCTTTCAGTCAGTTGAAATCTTACCTGGCGCAGCCGGTGGATAACTGGCCGAAAGTGAATTCTCCCGGCATACCGGTAACCGACACCCTCAACAATGAAATGATTGACTGGATGCGGGCCGTAGTGGCTGGTTTCCAGGGGGTTAAGATGAACCTGCTGGTAAAAGGCGACAATGCTTCGAAATACCCGTCGTTCAAGGGCGTGATTGATGCGTTCAAAAAGAATGACCAGATGAAATTCGGTATGGTGACCAACCCCGAAGGTGTACCAACGGGAAGTGACCTGTACCAGGACAATATGCGCCGTCTCCAGAGTGGAGGTGCAGCGCCTGCAGAACAATAAACAACTAAAAGCAGCCCAATGGCAGAATTAGATACCTCGGGTGGTGGCCATAAAAAAGGCCCGGGCGTTAAGAAAGGGAAGAAATTGTCGACCAGGGTGGATTTGACCCCGATGGTGGACCTTGGCTTCCTGCTCATCACGTTTTTCATTTTCACAACAACGATGAGCCAGCCCACGGCTTTGCGGCTCTTCCTGCCCAAAGACACTGAAAAGCCCGAAGAACAAAACAAAGCGAAAGCGTCTGGTGCCCTCACTATTTTGTTGGCGAAGAACAATGGTATCTTCTACTACGAAGGAGAACTGGCGCCCGATGCATCGAATTTCAAAAGCACCGGCTTTAAGGAGATTCGGGACATCATTATCAACAAGAAAAAAAGCGTGAAACCCGAAGATTTTGTGGTGGTTATCAAACCCAACAAAGAATCGACCTACAAGAACGTGGTGGATATGCTGGACGAAATGGCCATTAATGTGGTTAAGCGTTATGCATTGGTGGATATTTCACCCGTTGAAGATGAGTTGATTGTAAAATCTGGGGGCTAATTAATCCGCTGATTGTGTGAAATCTGAAAAAGATTGCATCTAATTTAAAACCCGCTACATGGAAGTAAATAAAATATTAAACGCCGACATCCTGGACATCATTTTTGATGGCCGGAACAAGGCTTACGGTGCTTACGACCTGCGGAAAACCTACAACAAGCGCCTGACCATCGCCATGATTGGTATGGCTGCATTTATCTTGTTGTTTGGTGTGGGTAGCCTGATTGCCAGCAACCTTGGCAAGAAGGATAAATCGCAGGACATGATCGTGCAGGACGTACAGCTCGAAGAAGTAAAAAAGCAGGAGCAGCCTGAGCCGCCGCCCCCACCACCGCCGCCCAAGCCCGAGCCGCCCAAAGTGGAGATGGCAAAATTCACGCCTCCCAAAATCGTAAAGGATGAGGAAGTGAAGGAAGACGAAAAGCCACCTGAAGTGGAGAAGTTGGAAGAAACCAAGATCGGTACCATCAACCAGGAAGGTTTGAAAGACGAAGGTATCGTGGCGCCTCCAGTCTCTGACGCAGGAAAGGGCGTGGTTGAAGCACCCAAAAAAGTGGAAGAAGACTGGGACAAAACCTTTACCAAGGTGGAGATCGAGTCAGACTATCCCGGTGGTATGAGTGCCTGGCAGCGTTACCTTAACAAGAACTTGCGTTACCCGCAAGAAGCCCAGGACAATGAGATCCAGGGTTCGATTGTGGTGCAGTTCATCGTTGACAAAGAAGGTAATGTGAGTGAAGTGGAAGCCATTAGCGGTCCGCAGGAACTTCGCGAAGAAGCGGTTCGTGTAATCAAGAAGTCTGGTAAGTGGACACCCGCCGTACAGAACGGTCGCCAGGTGAAATCTTACAAGAAGCAACCAATTGTATTCCGTTTGATGACTGAATAATTCGTTAAGGGTAATTCCTTGTCATACATAAGGGCATCTGTAAATCAGGTGCCCTTGTTGTTTTTGGGTGATGCGGTTGCTGGTTTTTACGTACACCCGCGGCTTTCGCCTGCGATTTGCACCTGCGGGTTGCACCCGACGGGTAGTACCCGACGGGTGCAACCCGTCGGGTGGATTTATTCCGACAATGCATACAGCGCGAAACTCGCCAACCAGTGGTCGCCGCCATAATTGCCGCTGGTTACATGCGGCAGGGTTTTCGCTAAAAAGGCCCTGGCCGTGGCTTCAAATTTCTTCTTCAGCGGATGCGAAGCCGGCAATTGCGCCGCGATGCCCTTCATGCACCAGGCACGACTGAGTGCGAGTCCGTCGAGATGAACAATCAGCATATCCGTTCTGTCGCTCACTTCCGGCAACTGGCAAAGTCGCTCAATACTACGCGGCGTATAAAATGCATTCAACCAGGTCACAAATTCGGTTTTGGGAAGCACGCGGCGCATGAGGTCGGCCACTTCGAGCGAAGGGCTCAGAAAATCTGTTCCGTCGGGTTCCAGCCAGGCAGGCGCGGCTTCTTTCCGGCCATAAAATTCTTTCGCTTTTTGCAGCAGTGCTTTCTCAAAGCTGGTATCAAGCGTGGTGCGCGCCCAGTCGAGCGCGAACACCATACCGAAGGCCGTATTGGGATGCACACCCGTGCGATTGGGATAGGTCTGTTTCGGCAGAAAATCTTTCCATAAATACACGATGGCATACCGCAAGGGGCGCAGGGCCTCGCGCCATTTCCAGGCCAGCGGATCATCCCAGGTAGCTAATTCCTGGTCGAGCTTTAGCAACCATGCCCAACCATAGGTTCGCTCAAAACTCCGCGTGTTTTTATATTGGCTGAAATAATCCGCCTCGGCGCGCATCTTTTCGTATTGCAGGTTGCTATCAAGCACCGCAACCAGGCTATCGCGCGAAGCGATTTTTGGATACATCTTGAGCGTTTTCACCAGCAGCCAATGGCCATGAACACTGCTGTGCCAATCAAGACAACCAAAAAATGCCGGATGCAGTTCGTGTGGCAGCAATCGCGCATCGGTTTCGCCATCGATCGTATGGCCCGTTTTATTGGGATACTCGTTGAAAATACAATGCAAGGGCAGTCGCGCGAGCTTCTGCGCATCGGCCTGGGAAAGTTGCTGGGCTTGTGCAGCCGACACCAAACAAAATAGTGCCGATAAAACAGCGAATTTATTCATGCCTTGAATATACGTGCTGGCATTCTATTTTGGCAGACGGATATATACCGAAGTAACGCAACCCTTTGCCAGGAATGCGATTGACTATCTTTGCTCCATGAAATATACCCAACCCGATTGGGACGATACCATTGTGGCCCTGGCCACGCCGCCGGGCATTGGCGCTATTGGTGTGTTGCGGCTCAGCGGACCCAAAGCCATCGCCATAGTAGACGGTTTGTTTCCGTCAAAATCATTGGCTGAACAGGCTACGCATACCGCCCATGTGGGATTGATCCGCGAAGGCGGAAGAGCCATCGATGAAGTGGTGGTAACCTTGTTCAAAGGCCCGCGTTCTTATACCGGCGAAGATGTGGTGGAAGTGAGCGGGCATGGTTCACCTTATGTGTTGCAGGAATTATTGTCGGCCTTGCTGCGTGCCGGTGCGCGCCTGGCCAAAGCCGGCGAGTTCACCCAGCGTGCTTTCTTGCATGGCCGGATCGATTTGACGCAGGCTGAGGCGGTGGCGGATATGATTGCTTCGAATTCAGCAGCCTCGCAAAGAAATGCGCTGAACAATATTCGCGGTGGTTTTTCGGCGGAGCTGAAACAGTTGCGCGACCAACTCATCAGTTTTTCGGCCCTGATAGAATTGGAGTTGGATTTTTCGCAGGAAGATGTTGCATTTGCAGATCGTTCGCAGTTGTACCAGTTGGTAAACACGGCCATCAGTTCAACGGGCCGGTTGGTAGAATCGTTTCGCCTCGGCAATGCGATTCGCCATGGGGTGAGTGTGGCCATCGTGGGCAAGCCCAATGCGGGGAAATCAACCTTGTTGAATCGGCTGCTGAATGAAGATCGGGCCATTGTGAGCGAGATTGCCGGTACCACGCGCGATACCATTGAAGAAGTGTTGAATGTAGATGGCATATTATTCCGCTTCATTGATACTGCGGGTATTCGAGAGCATACGGCCGATGAGATCGAATCGATCGGGGTAGCGCGCAGCCAGGAGAAGATGCGCACCGCCGACCTGGTACTGTATCTGTTCGATGCGAACACGATGCCGCCCGCTGAATTGCAGGCACATAAAAAAGCCTTTGATGAAGCCGGCTACCAATACCTGCTTGTTGGCAACCAGATCGACAAAGGCGAAGAAGCGGCTATGCGTGACCGTTATGTCAACGCCACCCCGCTGCTCTTTATCAGTGCGCGCAACAACCTGCACATATCCGTGCTACAAGAGCGACTGGTAGATATGGTCTTGCAGGGAAAGGTCGATGCAAACGAAAGCCTGGTCACCAATGCCCGCCATTACCAGGCCCTGCGCCAGATACACACTGCGTTGCAAGACGTCAAGCAAGCATTGGATGCGAAGATTCCGGGTGATCTGCTGGCACTGGATATTCGTCGTGCGCTGCATTTTCTGGGTGAGATAACGGGTGAGGTGAGTAATGAGGATATGTTGGATTATATATTTAGTAAGTTTTGTATTGGGAAGTAGTCACTCTGCCCACATGGAGCTCTCTGTGCACAACTCGAAGTGCATTAGTTATAAGCCTGCAAATCCTGACCCTGCGATCACTACTTTACACGATACGCTAAAATCTTATTAGTCGTGAAAGACGGAACATACAATATCTTATCCGGTTTGTTATAACTGATATCATTGTATGCGATCTTCTCCTTTCGCGTATCAGATAAAACCTGGCTTTTGCCATCTGCTGCGAGGTAATACAAGATCCCTTTGTAATTGCTGAGGATAAATTCATTGTTGCCAATGTCAACGATGCCATCCAACCCACTCTCAAATCCATCGGCAACGGTGGTTACTGTCTTTTTGGTGTCAATCTTTAATACGCTGGTTGCCGACAAAACATACAAGTCATCGTTTAACAGGAGCAATCCATTGGCGCCAGGAATATTCTCCAAATATATTTCGGGCCGGTCTTTTATTATTCGATATACTTTTCCATTCCGGGTATCACTAACATAAAGCACGCCGTTGGCATCCATCGCCACATCATTCAGCATGCCAGCGCCATCAACAGGTATTCGTTGTACAATGGCTTTTGTCTTTGTATCAATAACCGCAATGGTATTTGTTTCTGCTGTGTAGAAATGACCATTGTAAATAGCAGACCCCTTATTGGCGCTGAGTCCGGTGATCCACTGCGGGTTGCTGACCTTGCCATCCAACGTTAACTGGCAAACATTTCCCGTTGCCATATTGGAAACATACAAAGAACCTGAAGCAGGATCGAACAGCACTGATTCTGGCGAGTGAATTGACATGGTATCGGTCTCCCATATTTTTTCAATGTTTCGCTGACCAACCATTTGATTGGCGCAAAACATCCCTAGTATCAACATGCAGGCAGCTTTCATATACTCTGTTTTTGATCAGAAATACACTACAAGGTAAGTACTAGTAGCGTACCATTTAATCGTTTTGGGTAAATCTGCAATACGGGTAGATAAATCTGTTATTTAGGTAATGATGTTCCGCTACCTACACCGTTGTAACTCGAATTCTAATGACATTCTAATTTCCATTACCAGAAAATTCAGAATCTCTGCCCATTTGTTGATCAGTTTTGCCTAAAAAAAGAATGCGCAAATCTGTACTGGTACTACTGTTGTTGCAGGTGGTAGTCATAACAACGAAAGGACAAGACAGAGCAACCGCTGTTGGAGACAGCCTGTCGTTTATCAGGTCAAAAAGAATGTCGGCGGCAGATTTGGCCAAAAAGCGGGAAGGCAGTTTTGTTACGGGCATACCCGATCTTTCTTCCGATCCGGTTACCGGCTTTGGTTTCGGTGTACGCACCAATATCATTTGGAACGGTAAGCGCGACAATCCGCTCTTTGCCTATACGCCCTATTTGATGAAGTTGAAAGCCAACGCTGCCTGGTATAGTTCAAATGCCAGGGAGTTGGTTTTGTCGCTCGATGCACCTTATTACAAAGGCACCCGCTGGCGCTTCAAGATAGACCTCAAAGCACAACAAAACCCAGCCAACCTGTATTTCGGATTAACGGAAGCCAGCTTGTCAGCCTTGCGCCTGCCATCCGACCCGGCTACTTCATTTGCTACGTACCGCGACTTCGACCGCGCTCGAAAATTTTTGCGGCCAGGCCAACCAGGCGAGGCGGCCCAGGTTACCGATGCCCTGTCAAATCGTTTTCGGGAAACAGAATTCATGCTGAACCTGAAGGCGGACTATGCATTGGGCAATGGTCGGTGGCGGGTGATGGCTGGCTATGAAATTCAACACCTCGCTTACAAAACGTTTGAAGGCACCGAAACGGATGCCATCGTTCCACAAACGGGGCAGGAAACAAAAGCGCCCAATGGTTTTTCACTGCTTCAGCGCGATTATAACCAGGGAAATATCAACGGGGTAAACGGTGGATGGGTGTCGATTGTGCAAACCGCACTCCTGTATGATACCCGCGATTTTGAGCCGGATCCTACAAAAGGCGTATACCTGGAGTTGGCCAATGAATACGCTGGCAAAGCCATTGGTTCACAGTTTGATTTTGATAAGTTATTGGTACAGGGAAGGTTTTACCAGCAAATGCCCTTTGGTGCCAGAACAGTGTTGGCCGGACGCGCCGCCATCGGTAACGTGTTTGGAAAGTCCGCGCCTTTTTTTGAATTCCAGGACCAATGGTCGCCCGATGGAAGTATCAATGCCCTGGGTGGTAAACTGTCCTTACGCGGCTTCCGGGCAAACCGGTTTTTGGCCCGATCGGTTGCTATGGCCAATCTCGAATTTCGTTTCCGGTTTGCCGAGATTTCCTGGGGCAAACACCGGTTTGGCTTTAACGCTGTTCCCTTTATTGACGCCGGAACGGTGCGTGATCGCTGGCAGGAAATGAATTTTAGTAAATGGCGAATTGCCAGTGGCGGCGGACTAAGAATTGCCTGGAACCAGTCGACCATTATTTCACTGGACTACGGTGTTTCAACAGAAGATCGACTGCTTTTCTTTGGCATTGGACAAGCATTTTGAGAAAGCAACCTGAAAAAACATTCGGTCATTTCAACGCGATTCATCTGTGATAGTAAAAACAAAGGTGGTTGTATAATAATAGTCGAAGAGTGCAGCAGCCCTTATTTTGCCAACTCATCAATATCATCAACTTCCAATATCTGCTTAGGATAACCGGTGCGAACCGTGTTGATCATTGCGCGGCCCACTTGTTGTAGCGTGAGTGTTTTTTGGGGATAGAAAAGGGCTACCAACGGCGCGGCTAATTTGTAAATGGTCTTTACATTTTTTTGACCAGGAAACCCTTTCATAATGGCTGGCCTGAAACAAAAAACATGTCTGAAAGGAAGCCGCAGCAGGCTGTTCTCTGTTTTGCCTTTTACCCGCGCCCACATTTGTTTGCCTTTTTCACTGCTATCTGTTCGGGCACCGGAAACATAATCGAAAACCATTTGCGGGTTGATCGAAGCGAGGGTGTTGGCGAATGGCACCACCACCTTATAGGTCGCGTTGTAAAATTCTTCTTCCGTTTTACCCACTGAACTGATGCCGGCGCAATAAAAGCAGGCGTCATAGCCCTGTAACAGCGCGGTATGATCAGCCAATGTTGAAAAATCGGGCAAGATCAACTCCCGCAGTTTTTTGTCTTGTAAAGGATAGGGCCTTCGACTGATCAAAAGTATTTCAGTGACGGCGGCATTCTCGAGGCATTCGAATAATACCCCTTCTCCCACCATGCCGGTGGCGCCTGTGATGATGACTTTCAAGATTGTAGTTTTTTGTTGGATGCTGTTCAGCAGTCAGGCAGATATGCTGCGTTGCCACTTGCATCCCAATACCAAGGTACTGATTTTCTACTTTTTGTTGACGACCTTAAACGGCCAGTATGGCTTTAGCAGCAATGAAATGGCCTGTTCACCTGTATTTCATATTTTGTGTGTGAAGACAAAGACGCAGTAAAAACATAGAACCAACAATTATCGCGTGACAGCTACCACCGCCATCGCCCAAAATGTAAATACCATCAGCCGCTTTTTGGCCAAAAGAGATATCGCTGCGCTGACAAAAGACGCACTTCAACAGGCCTATGGCTTACAACAAGCCGACCTCCTGGTTCTCTTCGGTGGAAGCATCTTGCATGGCTGCACCATGGCGGGACTGGCCTACCAACAAGGCATAGCCAAAAGAATGATGATTGTGGGGGGCGAAGGGCATACCACTGATGCTTTGCGGGCGGTGATAGCACAACGATGTCCGGCAGTAAAAACAGCCGGCCAGCCCGAAGCTGTTATCATCGCTGCCTATTTGCAACAGCAATTTGGTATCACCGACTGTATTCTGGAATCCAAATCCAGCAACTGTGGCAACAATGTGCATAATGCCTGGGCCTTGCTGCAGGAAAAAGGCATCAAAGCAAATAGCATCATCATCATGCAGGATTCTTCGATGCAGTTGCGCATGGACGCTATCTTTAAAAAGGTTTGGCAGCCGGCCGACACCAGCATTATTAATTTTGCGGCCTACCAAGCGGAGCTAATCGAGCAACAAGACAGCTTGTGTTTTGCACCCAATGAGATCGAAGGTTTATGGGATCTGGCAACCTATATTCGATTGCAAATGGGCGAGATACCACGCCTGACTGATAATGAGCAGGGCTATGGCCCCAAGGGTAAAAATTTTCTCGTGCATATAGACATACCATCAGCCGTAACGCAGGCCTATGAACTGCTGAAAACGCAGTATGGGCTGGCTACCAGAGAGGCTAATGAGCGGTATAAGTAATCTGGTAAAAAGCAATTTCAATACAGGGCAGATACAGTACTGATATAGCACCGATACAGTACAGTGCGGCATGGAAAAAATGTATATTCTGCTAACTTTAGTTAGACTTATTTATAACGCAGGTAGTTGTTTTTGTTTTGGTACTCCGGTTTTTCAACCGGAGTTTTTTTATGTAAAAAAGCAAAATTGGCGCTTCACGCGCGTGCTGGCCTTTTTGTTATCTTGCGCAAGAACGATTTTCCAGTCAATTTTCAGGTGAATCGTACGTCAAGCTTTCCTATTGAATTGTTTGAACGACTATCACCTGAACATTTCATCCGCTTTTACCATGCATAAACGTTTTTATCAACTCCTGCTTATCGCCCTGGTATCCTTTCAATTTGCGCAATCGCAAACCACCCCGCCGGTATTTCGCGACCCGAAAGCCCGCCTCGATCAGCGCGTAACGGATCTGCTGCAGCAACTAACCCTCGATGAAAAAATCGGCTTGCTGGGGCATGAAGCCAAAGCGGTGGAGCGACTGGGCATTCCCGCCTACAACTGGTGGAATGAAGCATTGCACGGCGTAGCCCGCGCCGGCAATGCAACGGTGTTTCCGCAAGCCATTGGCCTCGCGGCCAGTTTCAACACAACCCTGTTACAACAATGCGCTGATGTGATCTCTACTGAAGCACGCGCTAAATACAATCTCGCCAGGGCCGAGGGCAGGCATCTTCAGTACATGGGATTGACATTCTGGTCGCCGAATATCAATTTGTTTCGGGATCCACGGTGGGGCCGCGGACAAGAAACCTATGGTGAAGACCCTTTTCTGACGGCCAATATGGGAACAGCTTTTGTAAAAGGTTTGCAGGGCGATGATTTGTTGCACCTCAAAACAGCCGCCGCCGCCAAACACCTGGCCGTGCACAGCGGCCCCGAAAAAGGAAGACATGTTTTCAATGCCGTTGTATCTGAAAAAGATTTGCGCGAAACCTATTTGTATGCTTTTCACCAATTGGTCAACAACGGTGTTGAAGGACTCATGTGTGCCTATAATCGATTGAACGGCGAACCCTGCTGCACCAGCAATACCCTGATCCAACAAATCGTTCGCAATGAATGGAAATTTGCTGGGCATATGGTAACCGATTGCGGCGCGCTCGATGATATTTTTCGCCAACACAAAACTTATCCCGATGGGGCTACAACAGCCGCCGCAGCCATCAAAGCAGGCATCAGCCTGGAATGTGGCGCGGTATTGCAACGCCATGTAAAAGAAGCGATCAACCGAAACCTGCTCAACGCAAAAGACATTGACAGCGCGTTGGCGCCTATTTTTCGCACGCAAGTGAAACTCGGTTTCTTTGATCCGGTGGGTTTGTCTACATACGACGCCTATGCGGCGGATAGCATTACCAACGACTATCACCGGCACCTGAATCGTATCATGGCTGCCGAATCGATGGTGTTGCTAAAGAACAACAACAAGCTCTTGCCTTTACAAAAAGAAAAATACCCGGCCATCATGGTGGTAGGCCCCAATGCCGGATCGCTCGATGCGATGTTGGGCAGTTACCACGGCGTTAGCGACAAAGGCGTCAACGTAGTGGAAGGCATCACCGCTGCTGTTGGTCCCGCTACCCGCGTTGAATACGATATGGGTTGCGACTATACCGATACCACTCGTTTTGGTGGTATCTGGGCAGCTACCAATGCCAATATCACGATTGCCGTACTCGGCCTAACCGCCGTTTATGAAGGGGAAGAGGGCGATGCGTTTCTGGCGGAGAATGGCGCCGACCGTAAACATTTACAATTGCCTGCTGCGCACGTGGCTTATTTGAAAGCACTTCGCAAAGGAACCAAAACGCCACTGGTACTCGTTATCAATGCCGGCAGCGCCATCGATATCAGTTCGGTTGAACCTTACGCAGACGCCATTTTGATGGCCTGGTATCCGGGCGACCAGGGTGGCAATGCCATTGCTGATATTTTGTTTGGTCAACAATCACCCTCGGGTCGGCTCCCGGTTACTTTTTACAAATCGCTGAACGACCTGCCACCATACGATAGTTATGCAATGCAGGAGGGAAGAACCTATCGCTATTTCAAAGGAACACCGTTGTTTCCCTTTGGCTACGGACTCAGCTACTCCAGTTTCGCCTGCGAGTGGAAAAGCAAACCAGCGTTTAAGGATAACCGTTGGGAATCTGTTGTAACGATAAAAAATACAGGAAGTCGCGATGCGACCGAGACCCTGCAATTATATATATCGGCCGAAAACCAAAAAGACATGCCGATCAAAGAACTGCGCGGGTTTCAGAAAGTATTTGTACCGGCCGGCAAATCTGTTGATCTGCATTTTGAATTGACCAATTCGCAGTTGCAGAAATGGGATGCAGCAAAAAGAAAATGGTACCTGCCCAAAGGCAAATACCATTTACAGATTGCGTCGAATGCCCGCGACAACTACCTGGATGAAGTGATCACCGTGAAATAAATTTTATTTCACAAATTTCACTACAAACAAATCCTTGCCCAGTACTACTTTAACCAGGTAGCTTCCGCGCGGAAGGCGATCAGCCAACTGGCCCATGGCCACATTGTTCTCACCGCTGTATACCTGTTGTTTCAACTGGTATATAAACTGGCCCTGCGCATTCACAATGGTTATTTGCGCCATTTGCTGCACTGCACTGCTGATTCTCACTTGCATGCCTGCATTCACGGGATTGGGCGTTACCCGCACGGCATTGCTCGGCCTGCCGCCAATGGAAATACGTATCGACGAACTATATTTAAAGTTGCCATCAATATCTACCATTTGCAGCCGGTAGTAAACCGGGTTAGCAGATACGGCCGCAATATTATCGGTTGTTTGGTAGTTCTGTCGCTCAATCAATCCGCGCGCAGCCACCGTGGCAACAGGCGTAAAACGATTGCCGTCTACACTTCTTTCTACAACATATTCTTTCAGTGATTGCTCGTCTTCAACCGTCCACCGAAGAGTAACAACCGAAGAAGATTCTTGCCCGCTGAAACTGATCAAGGTTACCGGCAAAGCAAACAGTGAATTCCGCCAGTCGCGGTTGGTCGCGCCAGTGGGTGTTTTTTGCACGGTTGATTTACTGCCGGCAGCGGGGCAACTGGTTGGTGTCGTCGGACAGAGATAGCCAGCTACCGTTACAACGGGACCTGTTTGCTGATCGAAGCGATCATCAAGTCCGTCGTTGTCGGCATCGGTCGACAACAAACTGACAAGGTCATCGGCATTGCCATTGCCATTGAAATCATTGCCTTCAATGATGTCAAGCATAACATCGTTATCCGAATCGGAATCGCGGTAATCGGGCAGGTCCACACTGTCGTGGTTATTCGGTGCGGGATCGCTGGCGTCGCCAAAACCGGTAAGACCATCGTACGAGTTGTCAATGCCATCTCCATCACTATCACTACCGCTGGGTGCCACATAACCCGAAGAACTTTGGTATTCAACATTATCAGTAATGCCATCGTTGTCGGAATCAATATCGCGATAGTCGGGCAGTAAGTCGGTATCACTGTTCAACAAGCCAAGGCTCGACAGTACACTGATTGTAAGACTCCAACCATTGGTGCCAATGGTGCCACCCACTAATCCATTTGTGCTGCTAACAGCAAAGCCTGCTTCGCGCACATCATTGATGCCATCGCCATCGGCATCAAGATCATAAGGGTTCGGCAAACCGGTGCCATCAAAATTAGCACGGGGATAAGAGACAGGAACGCCGGTACCACCAGCAGCTCCGGTGATGATGAGCGCACCGGCAGTGTTTTCGGCCGTGCCATCGTTGTTGGCATCGCCATCATAGGCATCTACAAAACCATCGCCATCTGAATCTGTGAGCAGATCAACTGTTCCATTGTTGGTTGCATCAACAGCGCCGGCTTCGATGATATCGGGAATACCATCGTTGTCTGCATCAAGGTCGCGGTAGTTCGCATAACCATCACCATCGGTATCCAGTAAAGCAATGCGAGTACCGCCAGTGGTATTATTATAGGTGTTGGCAAGGCCATCAGCATCTGCATCAGTAAGATCATCTACCACACCATCGCCGTTGGTATCGGCACCACCGGCTTCTACCAGGTCGGCAATACCATCGTTGTCGCTATCGCGGTCGCGGAAATTCGGAATGCCATCTGCATCTGTATCAGGTCTTGACAATGGCGTACCACCATTATCGGTGTCATAAGTATTCGACAAGCCATCGTTGTCGGTATCGGTGAGCACATCAGCAATGCCATCGCCATTGCTATCGGTTCCGCCGGCTTCAATGAGATCAGGAATGCCATCATTGTCGCTGTCGAGATCCAATGAGTTGGGAATGCCATCGCGATCAGCATCATAGAAATCATTTAATCCATCGCTATTGGCATCTGTCCACGCAGGCAAACCTGTTCCGGGTGTGGGATCATAAGCATTGGGTATGCCATCATTGTCATTGTCATCCAGCGGATACACGCCGGTTGGATAAGTCGCGGTTACGTATTCGAGGTTATCAGGAATACCATCATCATCGTCGTCGATATCACAGAATGGACTATTGGGAAGTGAGTTGCTGGCAAGGTTGGTACTGGTGGTGCCGGCAATGCCATCGTCGACCCGAAGGCTCGGTTGCCGGTAGTAGTTACACCATGTGTGCCAGCAAGAACGCTGGTGCCGCCGCCCGAACTAAAAGCAGCATTTGTTCTGATTACACCACCGCCACCACCGCCACCGGGCCCATGCGAATCTCCTGCGCTCGTTGCTGTCACATAACTATTGCCGCCATTGCCACCATTGGCTTGCAGGTTCAAAGGAATATTGCCTGATCGAACGGTTACATAAATGGTACCACCGGCACCGCCACCACCGCCACCATCGTTGGCGGCAACATCCGCATTCGATCCACTTGCATAAATAGCCGCAGGCGCCGTAGCGAGAAAACTGGCAAAATGATCCACGCGCAACAATACAATACCACCGCCGGCTGCACCGCTCGACACGATTCCACCATTGTTAGAAGTACCGGCGCCGCCGCCGCCGCCCATCAACAACCTGTCTTTGGAAAGATAGGAGGGAACCGCACCACCAAAGCCGCCAATATCCAGGCTGCTAAACCAGGAGTTTCCGCCTTTGCCGCCGGCACCGCCATTGGCGCCACCGCCGCCGCCGGAGTTTTGGCTATTGTCGGGAGGGTTTCCATCTGTACCGCCGCCGCCTGCTGTACCCGGCGCACCGCGAGCGCTGCTGCCATTGGGCATTGATTCGCTGCCATAGTCGGCAATGGTGGAAGTACCTGTTGTTCGTAGATAACGTGGTGCACCCGCGGTGCCTTCGCCTTTGGCGGCATTTACATCAGCAGAAGCCAACGTGCGATAATCGGTGTTTGCATAACCAGATGCTGATCCAATACCTGTTAATTGCCTGCCGGCACCGCCCCTGAAACCGATACCGCTGGCATTAATCAGCGTACCACCGCCCAATAAAATGAGGTTGGTAATAGTTCCTGCATCAATTGCAACCACACCGCCACTGGTTCCATTCCATACCGAACCGGTCAATGAACCGGCTAATACAAAAGTTATGGAAGAGTAATTAGGTACACGCACCACCTGAAAACGGAATGCACCGGTCGTGGATGTTGGATCAGTATTGGTGTAACTGTTTTTGAGCGGAGTCGCCAGCCGAATGGTTCCCCCTGTGCTACCGACAGCATTCACTGCAACTGCATATTCAAACTGGCCGGCGATTGTACCGGAACTGAGTTCGCCCGACGCATTGCCACCGCTAACACCATCACCATAGCTATCACTATTGGTTGAGTTTATATTGGCACCCTGCATCTGAATAACCAGCAAAATATCACCAGCCTGAATGCTGTTACTGGCACCGCGCGACGTGCCCACCGTTATTGTTTTACTGCCGGAGGTTACCGATGCAGTACCAGGATAATAGGTATTGACAATTGTATTGGCAGCAGTAAGTGATAAAATATTGGTACCTGAATAACATTGTGCCGCAAGAACGGCTGGAATCAACACAAAGAGGGAGCATAACTAACTTGAATAAATTCGCCTGTTGCGAAGTAAACGGAACATAGAATAAATGTTTAATGGAAAATTGAAAGCCTATATTTCTACGGCGGGGGAGCAGAAGCTGCGTTCAGGGAGTAGAAGTAAGATTCAGGGGGTACGTCGACTGGAACAAAGATAATTCGAATAATCATTAGGCGAAAATTTTGCAACAGAAACCCTGGATTTTCTTAGGAAAGATTATTTTGAAATCGAAACCTGGATTACAGGTTCGAATTAAATGTAAAGCCGATGTACTTACTTACGATTGCGCATGTTTGCCTGTTGCTGTTGCTGGCCTTCCAACCAGTAGAAAAAAAGCTACCCATTGTGGGTACCTGGAAATTGATCAGTGCTGTAGTTGAATCAGGAAATGATATCACCATCACTGATTATACCAAGGGTAAATCCTTTATAAAAATTATAAATGATAGTCATTTTGCATTTTTTCTGCACGATTCCGCAAAGGGAAAAGGGGAAAATGCGTTATATTCAAGCGGTGCCGGATCTTACACGTTAAAAGGTAACCAATACACCGAACACCTTGAATATTGTAGTGACCGAGCGTGGGAAGGCCATGATTTCAACTTCACCCTGCTACTCAAAAATGACACACTGGTACAGACAGGTCGGGAAAAAGTGGAAAGCGCCGGCATTGATCGCGTGAACACCGAAAAATACATCCGACTTCGATAACAAACCGCTATGCACAAATTGCTGCTTCTTTTTTTCTCCCTTGGATGGGTTTGCCTGGCTGCTTCGGCGCAGGTGAACACCGCTTATAACCCGCGGGCCCATTCGCACAACGATTATAAACAACCGGCCCCCTTTACCGCTGCCTGGCAACAGGGTTTCGGTTCAATCGAAGCAGATATTTATTGGGTGGATGGCTTGCTGATCGTGGCACATGACCAACAGGAACTGGCCGCACGCAAACAACTCGACTCGCTCTACCTGCTGCCATTGAATGAAATCATCACCTGGTTTAAGGGAAATCCCTATGCCGACAGCAGCCAACAACTGCAATTATTAATTGATATTAAATCGGATGCAAAAACAACCCTGGCTGCATTTGTCGACATGCTAAAGAAATACCCGGCGCTTACCAATTGCAAAAAATTACGCATCGTGATTTCTGGCAACCGGCCATCGCCCGACACCTATAAAACCTATCCTTCGTATTTATTTTTTGATGGCGAGTTTGATAAGAAATACAGCGAAGCTGCCTGGGCACGTATTCCGATGATAAGTACCAATTTTCAAGATTGGTTTAAATGGAATGGCATTGGACCAATATCACCGGACGAACAAAAAACGTTGGACTCACTGGTGAGCTTCGCACACAACCGGCAGAAAAAAATGCGACTCTGGAATGCACCCGATATGCTGCCTTGTTGGAAGCTGCTCCTGGATGCTGATGTTGATTATATCAATACAGACCAAATTGAAGCATTGGGTGATTTTTTTAAGACTTATAAAGTAGGAGGTAGATGAGTCCGGTGGCGGTGGCAAAAGCCGTCACCATAAATATCAACGGCACTCTTTGCAAATGATCGGCAAAAGCCCAGCCCGATAAGGCGGCACCCAAACCGATGCCGGCTTCCAATGAAATATACATGGTGGCCATGGCCTTGCCCCGATGTGCGGGCTGACTGAGATCGGCCGTCCACGCCGACACGGCGGGTGAAAACAAACCCGTTGCGATACCATATATGATGGCTCCGATCGACAATAAAAACGGATTCGTGGCAAAGGCAATCAGCACGGCTGATGTTATCAAAAACAAGTAGGCTATTTTCAACACCAGCACCCGGCCTTTTTTATCAGAGAACTTGCCCGCAACAAATCGCATCAGCAGGGAAGCGAGCGTGAAATAAATAAAAAAGCTGCCTTTGTTTTTTACGCCAAGTGATTGCCCCCAGTCGGGAATAAGGGTCAGCACCACTCCATAGGAAAGATAGCCAATAAACGTAGTGATGGCTGCTGGCAATACCTGCCTATCGATGATTTCGTTCCAACCAATGCGCAAATGGGAGAAATGAAATTGCTGTTTCTCCGGATGGGTTTCTTTGAGGTTCATCAGGATTACGATCGATAACAGGGCGAATAAAGAAGAAGTGTAAAACAGCAGGTTGATGGAATGTTGCGCCGTGATCAAACTGCCGAGCGCCGGACCAATCGCCATGCCTGTGCTGAAACAAATGCCATGTATACCCATCGCTTCGCCCCAGCGTTGCTGCGGAATGATATCCGCTATATAAGCCGCGGTTGCCGTTGGTTTGAAACCGGTCGAGAATCCATGGAACAAACGCAGAAATAAAAAACCGGCTACCGTATGGATGATGGGATATAGAAACCCGCACACAAAACAAACAAGCGAACCCACGGCCATCACCGGCACGCGGCCAATGGTGTCGGTAAGTTTTCCGCTGAAGGGCCTGGAGATGCCCGCGGTGATGGTGAACAAAGCGATGATCAAGCCTTTGTAAGAAGCACCACCCATACTGCTCAGGTAAGCGGGCAGTTCGGGTATCAGCATGTTAAAGCTCGACGAAAACAAAAACGAACTGGTGCAAAGCAGTATAAATTTTGTTGAGTATAAACTTTCTCCGGCGGGCGACATGCTACACTTTTTTAAACACGACGGTAGCGTTATGCCCGCCAAACCCAAATGTATTACTCAAAGCGGCGTTGATCTTTTTTTCACGCGCGGCGCCGGTTACAATGTGGAGGTTGCGCGGAATCTCCGGATCAAGCTCGGTTGTATTGATAGTGGGCGGTACGATATTATTGCGCATAGCCATCAACGTTATGATGGCTTCGATGGCGCCTGCTGCGCCGAGCAGGTGACCCGTAATGGATTTGGTGGCACTGATCAGCAATTGGTTTTCGGCTGTTCCTAATAGTGCGGCGATGGCTTTTGATTCAGACAGATCGCCTACGGGGGTGGAGGTAGCGTGCGGGTTGAGGTAGTCGAGATCGGCTACATTTACGGCCGCTTCTTTGAGTGCCAGGCGCATGGCCTGCACAGCGCCCTTGCCTTCGGGATGCGTAGCCGTCATGTGGTAGGCATCGGCCGTCATGGAAGCGCCACCTACTTCGCCGTAAATGGTCGCGCCTCTTTGCCTGGCATGATCGTAGTCTTCTAATACCATGGCGCCGGCGCCTTCGGCCATCACAAACCCATCGCGGTGTACATCAAAGGGCCGCGATGCGTGTAGAGGATCGTCGTTGCGGTGGCTCATGGCCTTCATGGCACTGAAGCCACCAAAAGAAGCCGGTGTGATCGGTGCTTCTGAGCCGCCGGTGATAATGATTTTTGCTTTGCCCAGGCGGATATAATTAAAGGCATCCATAATGGCGGTGTTCGATGTGGCACAGGCAGAGATGGTGGTGTAGTTGATGCCCATAAATCCATGTTGGATCGAGATCAAACCCGCCGCCATATTGGGCAGAAATTTCGGAATCAGGAAAGGGCTGAATCGCGGATGGCCATCCCCCCGCACAAACTCAGCAACCTGTTCTTCATAGGTTTCCATACCTCCCTGGCCGGTGCCCCAAATCACGCCCACCTCAAAAGGATCCATTTTTGAAAAATCAAAACCAGCATCGATGATCGCCTGGTTGGCCGATAGCAGGGCGTATTGCGTGAATATGTCTGTGCGCTTGATGGTGTTTCGATCGAGCAACAGCGAGGGATCAAAGTTTTTGATTTCGCTGCCGATGCGGGTACGAAAAAGGCTGGCATCGAAACGGGTGATCGGCCCTATTTCCGTGCGACCTTCGCGGATATTATCCCAAAATGTTTTCAAGTCTGAGCCATTGGGTGAAACGACGCCGAGTCCGGTTACTACCACTCTTTTTAGCATATTTCCAGTTTTGCTGACCGGCAAAATTAGCTGAAATCGGCATGCAACTCTTACATACTGATAAACGTCTATACCTGCAAAATTGACCAACTGCCATGGGAAGCACACGCGTACTGTTTCGCATTATTGCCTTCTGTGTACATTTTTTTATTGCTTTTGTTTTAGTGGTTAAAATGATGGATCACGACATTACCGGCAGTTGGACAAAGCTGCTGGTGTTTTGCCTGGTGTTTATCCTGCTGGCCTACAGCGTGGTTTGGCACGGCATCCGGTTCTATCGTTTTATCAAAACCATTATACAATGATCCCCGTTATCATTTTTGCTGCTATCTTTTTTATTGTCGGATTGCTGATGAAAGTTTTCCGAAAGTCCACCTACCTGGGGGCCGACAATAAAATAAAACCCGCGGGCCTCATACGGCCTGCACTCGCCTTGCTTATCACTATTGTACTGATCGCCATCAACCCCATTGATGTGGAACGCATCGATGCCGGTTATGTTGGTATCAAAGTGAGCAATATTGGCGATAACAAGGGCGTGGGTAAAACCGAATATGTTACCGGTTGGGTATTCTACAATGCCTGGATCAGTCGCATTTATGAATTTCCTATTCACCAGCAGCATATTGACTACGAAGAAACGGATATCGTTACCCGTGGCGGTTTCCGCGCAACCATCAAACCTTCGTTCAACTACAGCATCAACCCGGGCGATGTGGCTGATATGTTTTCGAACCTGCGGGTAGATGTGAAGGCGATGGAGCAGGGCTGGTTGAAGAATGCCATTGTAGGCTCCGTGAACGACGTTGCCAACCGTTATACGGTCGATTCTATTTTCAATCACCGCGAAGAGTTTGAATCGGCCATCGTAAAGGAATGTAATAAGCGCGTATCGCAGTGGTTTAATGTTTCGCAATTGCGTACCAATATTGTACCGCCGAAAGAGATTTCTGAATCGATCATTGCCAAAACCCGCGCCATCCAGGAAGTGCAGGTAGCAGAGAACCAACGGCAGGTGGCGGTTGCTGAAGCAGAAAGAAAAATTGCCGAAGCGCGGGGCGATTCCGCCCAGGCCGTAATTCAAGCGGCCGGTAGGGCCGAAGCCATCCGCAAAGAACAACTATCACTCACCCCGCTGTATATAGATTATATCAAAGTACAGAAGTGGAGCGGACAAGTACCGACAACCGTAGCTGGTGGCGGCAGCGGATTGCTGATCCAGTTGCCGGGCACCAAAGACAAATAAGTTGACAATCCGTAATCGCAAAAAGCGGAACACCTCCGGGTGCTTCCGTTTTTGCGTTTTATCTGTTCAGTCGGGAAATCGTATCTTTCTTGGATGCGATTCTTTTTTACAGCGACTTGCTTTTGCCTGCTCTGTGCTATCGTTTATGCACAGCCGAAAATAGATACCACTTCGCTACAGACTGAATACCTGCACACGCCGCTGGCCCTCGATGAACCAGCGCCGCGGTTTACCTGGAAATGGGCAGCCGGCGAAACCGGCAGCCAGTCGGCCTATTCCATCGAAGTCGCTACCGATGCTTCATTTCAGGAGCAGTCGATCGTTTGGCGTTCGGGTGATGTCCGCGCTTCTTCGCAACTGGCCCGGTATGCCGGCCAGCCCTTGCGACCTTTCACTACTTATTTTTGGAAGCTGGTACTGACCGACCAGAAAGCACAACGAAGCGAAGCGGCCATAACGCAATTCGAAACCGGAATGATGCAATCATCCAACTGGAAGGGTAGTTGGATCAGCGATGTGGACGATGTGCACCTGAAACCCGCCGGTATGTTCAGGCAAACATTTCGGTTGTCCCGCGCCGTTAGATCGGCCCGGGTCTATATCGCCGTAGCCGGCTTATACGAATTGTCGATCAATGGCAAACG
>Ga0209794_1000913_pt1 | contig 29877 bp, 30 predicted proteins | sample EBPBio232013_DNA_FD_185869 | JGI IMG/M metagenome (GOLD analysis project Ga0209794, IMG submission 185869) | Wastewater treatment Type I Accumulibacter community from EBPR Bioreactor in Madison, WI, USA - Reactor 1_5/23/2013_ DNA (SPAdes)... | ecosystem: Engineered > Bioreactor > EBPR >... | reverse complement strand
TGCTCGCCAATATCTGTAATATCATTTTATGTCCGCTGTTGATCAATGGCCTCGGGCCGATACCGGCCTTCGGACTAAACGGTGCAGCCCTGGCCACCATTATTGGTAGGAGTATCGGGGTTTGTTATCAATTGTACCAATTGTTGGCTGGCCGATCACAAGTAAAGCTTCCGTGGAGAACCGATTGGAAGCCCGATTTTCCGGTGATTGGCAACCTGGTGAAACTGGCCCTGCCGGTCACCGGACAGTTTATCATTGGTTCTTGCAGTTGGATATTCTTGGCAAGGCTGGTGGCCGAAACCGGCCAGGCCACAGCGAGTGCCGGTTACCAAACCGCCATTCGCATCCTTGTCTTTTTCATTCTGCCGGCCTGGGGTATGTCGAATGCAGCAGCAACCCTCGTAGGGCAAAACCTCGGTGCCAAACAACCCGACCGGGCCGAGGCTTCTGTTTGGGTGACCGCCCGCTACAACGCGATTTTCATGGGTTCGGTGATGTTTATTTTCTTGCTGGGCGCCCCCTGGGTGGTGGGTTGGTTTACGCCCGTCGCCGAAGTGCGCGAAACCGCCAGCCTGGCCCTGCGGGTCATGTGCTCGGGCTATATTTTCTATGGCATCGGTATGGTGCTGGCCAACGCTTTTAATGGCGCCGGCGATACCAAAACGCCCACCTGGATCAACCTGGTGGGGTTCTGGCTGTTCCAGGTGCCCTTCGCGTACCTGCTCGCTAAGGTCTTGAAAATGGGTCCATTAGGTGTTTTTATTGCCATCCCGGTAGCAGAAACCGCCATGGCCATAGCGGCCTGGGTAATTTTCAAACGGGGCCGGTGGAAAGAAATAAAAATTTGATGATCGGGCACTAAACTGGCTGGCCATTCGTTTTACGGGTTACCCAACGTCCGTTTCTATGAAAACTGTGCGCAAGTACGGCTGGATAGCCATCTTTATGTCTTTACCGTTTGGCCTGTTGGCCAGACCCGTAAAATCGAATTCCCCCGCCAATAAAAACATAGCCTGGAACCGGGCCCTTGCCCTGAAAGGCGATTCCATTTACAATGCACTCGACCTGCAACAGGAAGGGCTGTCGAAACGCGCTTTCCAATTTGCCTGGAAAGGATACTGCATTCTGCTCAATCGCCGGCAACTCGAAAACCCCGACGTATTGACAATTTGTGATTTCAGCCAAAGCTCTAAGAACAAGCGGATGTATATCATCGACTTGCAGCAGGGCATGTTATTGTTGCGCACCTATGTAGCGCATGGCCGCAACAGCGGAAAAGAATATGCCAACCGTTTTTCCAACCGCCCCGAATCGCACCAGAGCAGCCTCGGTTTTTATGTGACGAAAACCACCTATGTAGGCGAGCATGGTTTATCACTTCGCATTGTTGGCATGGAACCCGGCTTCAACGATCGTGCGCTGAAGCGCAATATCGTGGTGCATGGCGCGCACTATGCAGCCGAAGATTTTATGGAAAACAACAAGGTGTGCGGTCGCAGCTATGGTTGCCCTGCGGTGCCTGATATCGAATCAGAAGAAGTAATTGATGCCATCAAAAATGGTTCTTGTTTGTTCATCTACCATCCCACCCAGAAATACATCAAGGGGTCCAGGATCCTGAACAGCAAAACAAGTTAGGGCAGCGCCACCAGGCTGGCAATACACAACGAAAAGATGCCGGCAAAAAATCCCACCGCCAACTCTTTCGGCGCATGCGCATTGAGCAGTAAGCGAGCCGTTCCGGTTAGTCCGGCGATGATCACCGCCACCGACAAAGGCATCCCCATCGGTATAAGACTCTGCCAGGCCAGCAGGGCAAAAAAACCAACGAGTACACCCATGGCCATGGCATGTAAACTGACCTTCATAAAATTATTGAGCGTAAGCGCGAGGATGCTGGAAATAAATACCGCACACAACATGATGACCAACTCGGGTGGATTGTCGACCTGGTTACGCGCTACATAAAAAATGGAGAAATAAAAGATCATCGATGCAATGATCGGAATGATACGATCCTGCCTTGTCGGCAAGTGAATGCTACTGATAAAACCAAGCCGCTTTAACAACAAAGTGGTGACGGCCGGAAAAAAACAAGTATTGACGACGATTGAAACCAGTTTGATCAGCTTATAATAACTGGATTCACCCATGAAAGCAAAGGGGTGGATATACAACAGAAAGAGCGTGATATAAGTGGGAATGAACAGCGGATGAAAAATAACAGAAACCAATTCGCCAAAGAAACGGGGCAGTGGTTTGATAGCAGTGTCGGTCGTCATAATTCCTTTCTTAATCGCGCCACCGGTATATTGAGCTGTTCCCTGTATTTGGCCACCGTGCGCCGGGCAATATTATAACCTTTTTCCTGCAATAACTCCGTCAGTCGCTCGTCGCTCAGCGGTTTTCTTTTGTTTTCGCCGCCCACCATATCGCTTAATATTTTCTTCACTTCACGCGTGGATACTTCTTCGCCGCTTTCGGTGCTTAGGCTTTCGCTGAAAAAGAATTTGAGGCGATAGGTGCCGAATTCCGTTTGCACAAATTTGCTATTGGCCACCCGGCTCACGGTCGATATATCGAGCCCCGTGCGTTCAGCAATGTCTTTGAGAATCATTGGTCGCATGGTGGTTTCATCGCCTGTCAGAAAAAATTCACGCTGGTAATCCATGATGGTTTGCATGGTCATCATCAGGGTTTGTTGCCGCTGCTTGATGGCATCAATAAACCATTTGGCCGCATCAATTTTCTGTTTGATGAACAACACGGCTTCTTTCTGTCGCTTGTCTTTTTTGCTGCCGCGATCATACTCCCGCAGCATATCGCGATAGCCTTCGCTGATGCGCAGGTCGGGTGCATTCTTGCTGTTGAGGGTCAGCTCCAGTTTGCCTGCGTTGTTGAAGATGAAAAAATCGGGAATCACATAACTCTCGGCCTTGTTCACTTCGCCCACATTGCCGCCGGGTTTGGGATTGAGCCGAATAATTTGCTGGATGATATCACGCAGTTCTTCGTCGTTGATATTGAGGCCGCGCTGGATCTTGTCGTAGTGCTTCTTGGTGAATTCGTCGAAATAGCGGGTCAGTATTTCAATGGCCTGTTCAACGGTATGGCCTTCTACGCGCCGACGTTCCAGTTGCAGTAAAAGACATTCCTGTAAATCGCGCGCGGCCACACCTGGCGGATCAAACTGCTGAATCAGGTGAATCACATTTTCGATCTCTTCTTCACTGGCCTCAATGTTTTGTCGGAAGGCGAGGTCGTCTTGAATGGAAGTGGTTTCGCGCCGCAGGTACCCATCGTCGTCGATGCTGCCTACTACCTGTTCTGCTATCTTGCGACTCTTATCATCGAGCGTGAGCATGCCCAACTGATCGGCCAGCATATCGTGCAGGGTAGATTCAACCCGAAATGGCATGGTTTGTTTGTCGTCCATCTCCGGGTAATTCTCATCGCGCATTTTGTAATCGGCAATTTCGTCGTCGCCATCGTGTACATAATCGCTGATGTCTATATTGTCATAATCTTCTTCGCTGCCTTCATTCTCGTAATCGTCTTCGGCCGAGTCAAACTCATCGTGCTCATCAAAATTTTCGTCGGCATCTTCATCGCTCTGCTCCAATGCCGGGTTTTCTTCCAACTCCTCCTTGATGCGCTCTTCCAGGTTCGCCGTCGGCACCTGCAACAACTTCATCAGTTGTATCTGCTGCGGAGACAGCTTCTGCAGTAACTTCTGTTGTAAACCTTGACTGAGTGCCATTTTTTAGGGTTTATGGCCACTTTTCCGAAGAAAAGGCGCCCGTTCCACAAAAATCAGGCCGTAATTTACTAAAACAGTCCTTACAGCGGGGGAGCGATTTCTTAAAATATTGGTAATGCCCCGGTTTTCGTTGCATAACTTGCCAATACCGCTCTAACAATCAATTAATTACGAAGCAAAACGGCCGAGTATGAATTTTTTTCAGCAGTATGCGGTAATCAGTCGCTGCACTAGGGTTTAGCAATGGGCAAAACGGGTTTTGCCGGCAGCCAGGGCATGGGGGGAATGGCTGCAGGTTGTCGGTACAAATCGAGCCGCAGGCTGTCGCTCCAACCATTGGGATTGTTGACAAAGCTTCGGCTGCTGAAAAAGATTTCACCCTGCACACCAGGCGTGGCCCGCGCTTCTCTGATTTGGCGCGGAATCAGGGTTTTATCGCGCCAGGGCGCATTTGAATTGGCTTTGTATAAACCGATGCCAATATAACAATGGCGACCATAGCTGTTCTCCGACCACCATTTCAATAGGGTTTCGTAGGCGGCGGCACGGTGGCCGAATTCAAAATAAATCTGCGGTGCCACATAATCGATCCAGCCTTTTTTCAACCAGAGGAGGATATCGGCATAGAGGTCGTCGTAATTGGTTTGTCCGCCTTTGGTTTCACTGCCCAACGAATCTTTATCGCTGTTGCGCCAAATGCCAAACGGCGAAATGCCAAATTTAACCCAGGGTTTTTCTTGTTTAATGGCTCGGCTCAATTGAACAATGATGGAATCGGTATTGCTGCGGCGCCAGTCGTCGCGACGCATGCCGCTGCCGTACTGGGCAAAGGTTTTGTTATCAGGGAACTCTTTGCCGGTGATGCGGTAGGGGTAGAAATAGTCGTCGAAATGCACCCCATCCAGGTCGTAACGTTTTACCACATCACGCACCACTTTCACCACAAATTCCTGGGCAGATTTGTTACCCGGATCGAAATATTTCTTATCGCCATAATTCAGGAACCATTCGGGGTGTTCACGGGTGATATGATCGCGGGTAGTGATGGTTTTGCCTAGGCTGAAAATAGCCCGGTAGGGGTTGAGCCAGGCATGAAATTCCAGCTTTCTCTCGTGCGCAGCAGCGATCATGAATTGGAGGGGATCATAATAAGGCACGGGTGCGCGGCCTTGCCGACCCGTCAGCCATTCGCTCCAGGGTTCGTAGGGCGATGGATAAAAGGCATCGGCCGCCGGCCTGATCTGCACGATCACGGCATTGAGGCCGTTTCGCACGTGCATGTCGAGTATTTTTAGGTACTGCGCTTTTTGGGTTGCCGGATCGGTGGTGCCTTTGTCGGGCCAGTCGATATTGTCGACCGTAGCGATCCATGCCGCGCGGAATTCAACGGGCAGGCTGTCTTTGGTTTGGGCGAAACTTGCCGCCAACGATAATGCGGCCACCAGGGTGAGCCATCCTTTTTTTACTGACATGTTTTCAATCGGTCGAATTGCGCAATTTATCCAGCAGCCGGTTTAATTCGCTGGCTTCTTCTTCGGTTAAGTTAAAAAACAGGGTTTCCCATTCAGGTTCAAGCACATCGATCTCGGCCAGCAAGCTGTGGCCTTTGTCGGAAATGGTAACGTCGACCAGTCGGCGGTCCGACGGACAAACCACTTTTTCCACCAGCTTTTTTTTCACCAGCCGGTCAACGATGCGGGAAGTATCGCTCATTTTATCGAGCATCCGCTGGCGGATTTGCAACGTACTAAGTGGCGAACCAGCCCCGCGCAAAATGCGTAAAATATTGAATTGCTGCGTGGTAAGGTCAAATCGGTCGAGGTGATTTCGGGTCTTTTCCGTCAACCAGTTGTTGGTGAAAAGGATGTTTAACATCGCTTTACTGTATTCGCTCCTGAATTTTGTCTGGTTAATGTCTTTGCTGAGACTCATATGCAAGGTTCGACGCAAACTTACGTAAAACCACTATAGTGAATCTGTTAATCTGTCAGCCCCATACTTTTGTGCCCTCCGAGCAGTTGGCGCAGATATCAATATTCGCGCGACTCTGGAGCAGGTTTGCGCGAAAATCACGATAAGCGGGTTCATTCCACACTTCTTTAAACGACCGTTGTTTCAGGTCGCCCAATCGGTGCTGCGCATCTTTGTCAAAGCAGCAGGGCACCACCAATCCATCCCAGGTAATGACCGGCGCATGCCAGGCCCGCCAGCAGTGGTTATTCAGGCTGTTTTTGGGACGCATCGCCCCTTTTTTGTCGCGCTTGTACCGGCTGAATTTGTCGATAGATGGTATCAACTGGTGCGGATCGTTTTCATAATCATAGACCTGTGCAGTCTTGTACCAGATATCGTCTACGCCAATCTCGGTGGCCAGGGCGCGAGCGGCTTCAATCTGGTGCTCGTTGGGTTTCACCACCAGGAACTGGAATATGATATAAGGTGTGCGACTCTTGCATTCTTTTTTCCATTTCACCATGTTGCGGGCACCGGCCAGTACTTTTTCCAGTTGTCCGCCTACCCGGTATTGCTCATACACGTCTTGCGTGGTGCCATCAATCGAAATAATCAATCGATCGAGTCCGCTTTCTACCGTTCTTTTTGCATTCGCATCGGTCAGGTAATGGGCATTGGTAGAGGTGGCGGTATAGATTTTTTTCTCGCTGGCATATTTTACCATGTCAAGAAATGAAGGGTTCAAATAGGGCTCGCCCTGAAAATAAAAGATGAGGTAAAAGATATCGCGGTACAACTGGTCGACGGTAGACCGAAAAAAATCTTGCTGCAACATGCCCGTTGGTCGGGTGAAGGCCCTTAGGCCGCTGGGGCACTCGGGGCATCGCAGGTTGCAGGAGGTCGTGGGTTCAAAAGCCACCGAAATGGGCAACCCCCACTGTACCGGCTTTTTGCTGAACTTGCTGATATAATAACTGCTCAACACTTTTCCGGCATTCCAGGCTCGCCTGAATGTCAGTTTTCGTAGCAGGTTGATACTGTCGGAAAATTGCGGCATGGAACAAATATAGTTAGTCTAATTTTGGGCCCTGATGGCGAAAAAGAATAGGCGCACCCTGCCTGGCCCCAAATCCCTGTTGGCTGTATTGGTGGTCATCATCCTTGGCGTAGGCGGCTGGTTTTGGTATAAATCCACCCTGCCCGATTTTGAGCGATATGATGCATTTGGCATTGATATTCCAACCGATTTTTCTATTCATGGTATTGATGTTTCGAAGTACCAGCAACGAATCAACTGGGAAGCTGTACAACAAATGGAAGTGGAAGGGGTTCGCATTGGCTTTGTTTTCATCAAGGCCACCGAAGGACTGGGCAATATGGACGCTTATTTCAAACGCAACTGGGAGAAATCGGGCGAAGCGGGATTGCCCCGCGGCGCATATCATTTTTTTCTTGCTCCCAAGAGTGGCGCCGACCAGGCCGAAAACTTTATCAAGCGGGTGGATCTGCAGTCGGGCGACCTGCCACCGGTATTGGATGTGGAGCAGGCCTATGGGGTAAGCGGCGACAAACTGCGTGCAGAAGTGAAATCCTTTCTCGACCGGCTTGAAACCCACTATGGTGTGCGACCGATCATTTATACCAATGTCGATTTCTACAATCGTTACCTGAAAGACTATTTTGATGAATATCCCTTGTGGGTGGCGCATTACCTGCGTAAAGACCGTCCGCGGATTGCCCGCAACTGGGCTTTCTGGCAGCACAGCGAAAGCGGCTCAGTAAACGGCATCAGCACCCGGGTGGATTTCAATGTATTCAACGGCGATTCGTCTGATTTCCGCGACCTGTTGATCAACCATTAGCAACTGATCACCCGTTAGCCGTGCTCAGTTTGCGGCGGCCTCTTTGTTGCAAATATTTTTCGTGGATGACCTGACTCATCGGCTTCTCATACACTTTGCTTTCAACCCACGAGATGATATCGAGATAAGCAAAGGCCCGAGTTTCAAAGCGACTGCTTTCCAGGTGTTTGATCTTCTGTAAAAACTTCTCCAGCTCCGGCTTCATTTGGCGGGTAGACGTGCCGAAAGAATGGCGGATGAATTTGAACATTTCTTCTTCCACCACGGTCAGGTTTTTCATCTTCGCCATAAAGCGGTATACCGACTTGATGAGGGATTCGATGATTTCATCGTTGCCCAGTTCATAGTGGGCCAGCATGTGCATGAGCCGCGCATAACATTGCAGGTCGATGCGCAGATCGGCCGAGGTGTCGTAGATGATCTTTTGCAGGTAGTCGATACAGGTATTGTAATCGCCACTACCAAAATAGAGGGTGGCGAATTTGTAATTGAAGACCACGATGCGGTGCGGATCAACATACACGGCATATTCTTCGAGCTTGGAAGCAATGATGTTCACCAGCCCCAGGCCTTCTTTGAACGTGCCGGTCATCAGGTGCCAGTTTAAGCGGGCACTATTGATATAGATATCGGTGTGGATGCGAAAATTATCGTGCTGTGCGGCGATATCGGTTTCGGCAAAGTCCTGGAAGGTCTTCAGGGTTTTTTCAAACTGCCTGAAATTGCGGAGATCGAAATGCGCATTTAATAAATTGTGCAGGCCCTTGATATAGTGGCCGATCTCCACTTTTTTCATCACTTCGTTGCCGTCGAATATGTCCACCCATTTCTGGGCATAGCGATAATACATCAGGAAATCCTGGCGAATGAATGCGTACCAGGTATAACTCTGGTAGAGGTAGAGGCGTTCGTAGAAATCGGTCAGCTCAAAAGCATCGTGCGGCAGCAGTTCGTAAAAAAACTCTTTGATGCCTTCTTCGTCTTTTTCATTGCGCGCATGGCCGTTTTTCACGTACCAGCCATAGAGCCGGAGGGCCATATTCGACAAACGGGTTACCCGTTCAATATGTTCGCTGATTTCCATGGCTTCCTGGGTAAGCCGTTCGGTCTTTTCCTGGATGGTACGGGTAATGTGCAGGGTTTCTATCTTCTTTTCCAGCGAGATCACCTGGGCCAGGTAATTGAACTTACCGTTCGATTTGGCCAGTTCACGGGCCCTTTCGAGAATTTTCAGTGCCTGGTGCTTCAAGCCTTTGTGGTAAAGAATGCGGGCATTGTCGAGTTGCTCAGAAAGCTGTAATTCAAGGGTATCGGTGCTTTTCAGGTCGCGCAAACTGGCCAGTACCTGCTTGTATAAATGTGTTTTGAGGTTATTGAGCTGCGGCTTTTGAATGGAAGGCAGTTTCTTCAGCACGATCTTCTCGTCGTAATCGTCCAGCTTATCAATGGCATCGAACAAAGCGACCACTTTTAGGTCTTCTTTGGCCGAACTTCTTTTGATATAGAGCTTGAAATGTCGCTTTTCTGACTTCTGTAACGATTTAATTAACTGAAATAAAGCATCCGCAGATCTTTTGGACATCATGTGGTTTTTATCCGGAAACCCTTGCTGGATAAGGGTTTAATGGCAAAGGTATCCGTTTTGGAGTAATTAAAAACGGTCAAATATGATTTGACCGTTTTTTTACCGCGTTATAATTTTACATCAGCGTTCAACGATAAAGCATACAGCAAGCAATCGTTAAGAGGCAAAGAATCGAAGAGGTCTAGAAACTGAACGTAAAACCCGTAAAAGGGTTCGGCAAAGCGTTAAGATTTTTTTTATATGGCAAGCAATCGTTAGAGGTCGACTGTGTCTACAGTGGACCTTCCTTTTTTTGTAGACGGCTGTGAAGATAATTGTTTGTTATTCAATTAGCCAAATTCTTTCATAATTTTTTAACATCTTTTCTTTAGGGGCCTAAAGCGCTGGTCTTTAACAACTTCCCTTTTATTCCCCAACGAATTATAGTTATCTTTCAAAAAAGAGCAGTATGTCCCTCCTGAATAACAACAAGAATAGCAAAGACAAAAAGAAGAATGCGCCCACCAACAAGCCCGGTGCGGCCGGTAACCTGAAAGGCAAGGCCAATACCAAGGCGGCGACAAGACAAACCAAACTTACCGGAGGCTCCCAACGCGGGTCTTGATTTTCCGCATAACACTGGTTTGCCTGATCGCGCTGACCAGCGCACCCACCAGCAGTACCACTGCGCAATAGAGTGCCATATCGCCCACCGCAACTGCGGTTAGTTCCTGCTTTTCATGAATGCCGTAAAATGCCCAAACCAGCACCAGGGCAAAAGCCGATTGCCGGTACGCGGCCAGCATGACCAAGCCCAGTACGGCCGCCGTGATGATCATGGTCTTAGCCCAGGTTTCAGGGGCGAGTGCAGCGCCGGTCCAGTTCACCGACACCAGGTAAGCACTGATATTGGCGATGGTTGCCACGCTGATCCAGCCCAGGTACACAGTGAACGGCATTCTTAATAAAAAAGCATCTGTGCCGGTCAGGTTATTTCGAAACGGCAGTAATCGTTGGAAAATAAGCGACAAACAAACCAGCAAACAAAGCATGATTACCACCGATAAGCCGATCTGCAGATGATGCCAAGCCAGGATCCAACCGGCGTTCAACACACAACTGATGGCAAATAATACCCGCACCCGGCGCAGGGCATCGCTTGGTTTGATCCGCGGCCTCAACTGAAAGGCGTTCACCAGACTGGTGATGCTGAAAAGTGTAAGTAATAGGTAAATCAATCCCCAGATGGCAAAGATGAATCCCGCTGGCACAAACAGGTTCGGATAGCGATCACTTACCTGGGCTGTGGTTAATCCATTGATTGGTAATGCATTAGCCTGCCAATTTACAAAAATAACAAAGCCGAATAACAAGAAGCCAATGATGGCCCAGGTTTTATCGGCGGCGCTATTGGTGGCGGGTGTGGCGATATCGATTTCTGGTTGATTAGGCATATATGTTGGTCAAGTGAAGGATGAATAGGGCAAGTGTAAGCCAAATTTTTTTGGTGCGGGTATACCGCCGTTAAGGCTTACTTAAAAATTTGTACCAGTTGTGGCAGGCGTAAGCCCGAAGAACAGGGCGGCTTAATATTTAGGCGTTTAGATTGTGTATTTTGCGGCTATGGTAGATTATTTACAGGGATTGAATGAACAGCAGAAAGACGCAGTATTGCATAAGGATGGACCGATCATGATCGTAGCCGGAGCCGGCAGTGGAAAAACAAAAGTACTCACCACCCGTATCGCGCACCTAATGGCCAAGCATGAAGTAGATGCGTTCAATATACTCGCACTTACTTTCACCAACAAGGCCGCCCACGAAATGAAGGAGCGAATCGAAAAGATCCTGGGCAATTCGGAAGCGCGCAGTTTATATGTAGGCACTTTTCACAGCGTTTTTGCGCGGATCCTGCGGGGCGAAGCCCATCGCCTGGGCTACCCGAGTTCGTTTACCATTTACGATACCGACGATGCAAAAGGCGTAATCAAAACTGTGATCAACGAACTGCATCTCGACGATAAATTATACAAACCCAATGTGGTGTACAACCGCATTTCCAGCGCTAAAAATGCCCTGGTAACCCCTGCCGAGTACGCACAGGATTATTATATCCAGCAAGAAGATGCGCGCGCCAACCGACCCGCCATCGCACAGGTTTATGATGCGTATGCAAAACGCTGTTTTAAAAATGGTGCAATGGATTTTGATGACCTCCTTATCAAAATGTATGAATTGCTGAAACATTTTCCCGAGGCCCTGCACAAATTCCAGCACAAGTTCAAATACATACTCATCGACGAGTACCAGGATACCAACCCGGCCCAGTACGAAATCATCAAATTGCTGGGAGCGGCCCACGAAAATGTATGTGTGGTAGGCGATGATGCGCAGAGCATTTATTCCTTTCGCGGCGCTACCATTCAAAATATCCTGCAGTTCCAGAAAGACTATGAAGATGTGAAAGTGATCAAGCTGGAACAGAACTACCGCAGCACCCAAAACATCCTGAAGGTAGCCAATGAAGTCATCAGCAATAATAAGAACCAGATACCCAAAGAACTGTGGACGGAAAACAGTGAGGGCGAAAAGATCCGGCTGATTCGCACCCTCTCCGACAACGAGGAGGGAAAATTTGTGGCCGATACCATCCAGGAACAGAAATTGCGAAATCATTTCTCCAATCGTGATTTCGCTATTCTGTATCGCACCAATGCCCAAAGCCGGGCCTTTGAAGAAAGCCTGCGTCGCATGGGCATTGCGTATACCATGTATGGAGGCGTATCCTTTTATGCGCGCAAAGAGATCAAAGATTTTGTTGCCTACCTGCGGGTGATAGTGAATACGCGCGATGAAGAAGCGTTGAAGCGAATCATCAACTATCCCGTTCGTGGCATCGGCAAAACAACCATCGATAAATTATTACTGGTCGCCAATACCCAAAATATCTCGATGTGGGAAGTGCTGGAGCAGGCCGGTCGCGCGGGTATCAAAGCCGGCACCTTGGAAGCGATCGACAATTTCGTGACCTTCATCAAGAGTTGCCAGGCCATGCTGCAGGCGAAGAATGCTTATGAAGTAGCATTTCATGTGGGCAAACAAACCAACCTGGTCAAAGAACTCTTCAACGATAAAACGACCGAAGGATTGCAGCGTTACGAAAACGTGCAGGAATTGTTGAACAGCATCAAAGAGTTTACAGAAACCCCGAGTAACGACGAAGGGGAAGTGGGCGATAAAGGCTTGGGTGCCTACCTGCAACAGATTACGTTGTTAACCGACGCCGATGAAAAAGACCCCCATGCCGATACGGTGAAACTGATGACCATACACGCGGCCAAGGGGCTCGAGTTTCCGGTGGTATTTGCCGCGGGACTCGAAGAAATGCTTTTCCCCAATGCCATGAGCATTAATACCCGCGAAGAATTGGAAGAAGAGCGGCGATTGTTTTATGTGGTGATCACCCGTGCCAAGAAAAAACTGTGGATCAGTTACGCCAATACCCGGTATAAGTTTGGCCAGTTGGTGCAGAATGAACCGAGTCGTTTTATCCAGGAAATTCCGCAGGAATACCTTGATAAAAGTTTCGCCGGTGGCGGATTGCGTAACCAGGGCGCTTCTTTCAGCCAGGGCTCGGCCTTCGATCGGATGCGGGGTTTCGGCGCGGCCGAACAGGCCGAGAAAATGTATGGTGCCCCACCATCGCGCCGCAAAGACGCGGCACCGGCCTATCTTCCGCCAAAAACAGCACCGAAAATAGTGGAGCACAAACCCGCCGCTGATTTTGTGCCCAGCGATACCAGCAACCTGCAGGCAGGTCAAAAAGTGGAGCACCAGAAATTTGGCTTCGGCACGGTGAGCAAAATGGAAGGAAGCAGCCACAATCCGGTGGCAACGGTCTTGTTTGAGCAAAATGGCGAGAAAAAAATTATGTTGAATTATGCAAAGCTCCGTATCGTTGAATAATATGATCAGGGTAGTAGCGGTTGTGGTTGGTCTCTTTGTTTGGCCGGTGTTGAGCCTGGCCCAGTCGAATGCGCGCGAAGCCAACCTGCTACTTGATGCCGAGCAGATGCAGTATAAAAAATTCCTCGAAACAAGTACCATCGATCCCGTTTACAAATCGCAATTAGAGCGATTTGCGTCAACGGTTACCGATAGTTTGCAGGCCGCTTTCAACAACAAGCCCGGCGCTTCAGATTCGTCGATCTTGTATATACTAAATGCCAATCGCTATTTTCTGCAAACCATTCGTGCCTCGCTTGACTTTAACCAGTTTCAATTGTTTGAGTTACCGGTGGTGCTGGCTGATTTTCCGGAGGTAGCCGATGCCGTTTTTGAAAACAAGAACCCGGTGCAAATCGTAGCCGGCTGGGGTGTGAACCGCACCCAGTTGGTGGCCGATGTATTCAGGCAATATCCAGCCGGAAAAACATTTCAGCAATTGGCTGATATCAGGCGCGTGGCAGTGAATGCAAATAATATTCTTCCCTTCCTGGAACGACGAGCTGATTTTCCATTTGTTGATACGGCACTGACCTTTGTTGCCGAACGCAATCCCATGGCCCTGGTTGATTACCTCGGTGTTAAAAACAATCGCATCACCGATTCTTTAAAGGCATCGGAACGACCGGTGTTGAAACAACTCGTATCGCTGGCGGGTGATCGAAATGCGGCTGAAATTGCGCCATTTGCTGCCGAGATAGCGGCCGGCCGGCTCACGCGCGATTCTGTATTGAGTTTACGCATCAATGATGTGCCTGCGTACTACCAGCAGTTGGTGAATACGATCCAGGCCAACCGGCACGATCGACTGGCTGGCGGCCCAACCGGTATGTTGCCTGCCTTGCGTACAGCCCTGCACCAAAAAGGCGTGATCTTTTTTGTCAACCACATCAACGAATTGCACGAAGCCAAAGACGAACTACGGTTCGCCAGCCTGAATCGCCTGCGGCCCATCGATCTCTATTACTTGTTGGTGGCCGATGAAGATGAATTGTATACTTCCAGTTTTTTGGGCATTTATTACCGGTTGAAAGATTCCTTGCCCTATGGTCATTCAGATCAACTGATGACCATGGTACAGTACGACCAGTTCAGGAAATTTCTCCGCGCCTGTTCGCACTACAATGTATTGAGCGATTATTTGGGTAGCATGCCCGATGAATCGCGCTGGAACCTGCTGAAAGATTTTGTGTCGAATATTGATGCCAACCGGGCCAGCGGACTGGAAGATGCGATGGATGTGGCCGATGCATTTATCGGATTGGCGAATGAGCCGATATACCGAAGCATGGTCGGCGGACTCATTGACAAAAACCTCAACCGCTGCCGCGCCGCCAATTCATTTTATGGCGTTCGTTTGTATGGTATTTTGAAAGAAGTGTTCCTGATGGTAACCGATCCCGTGGCGCAACAATCGATCTTCAAAAAATTGGGGAATTATGAATTGTTGTCGGTCGATTCCATTCGCGATAAAGACAATATTGTTAACCAATTGGTATTGTTCTATGGCGATGATGATGGGAAATCATCTTACCAAAGTTTTATGAGCCTGTTTAAAAACAAGACCGACTGGTCGGTGCTGCAGCAACCGCAGTGGACGGAAATCAGTTCACTCACCGCTGTTCAACCGGTTCGCATTTATGCCAACCAGCCCCTGGACCATGGCACGAGGCAGGATGAAATGGCGCAGAAAGCCTTGTTGGCTTATTTGAATGGCGCGCAGATTAAACCAGGCGTGATTGTACATCGCGGGCACAGCTATCACCTGCCTACCACCCTTGAATACCTGCAACCCTATATGAAACTGGCAATTTTGGGTTCTTGCGGCGGGTATAAAAACCTGTTGACCGTTGCGGGTAAGAGTCCGACGGCCCAGATCATCGCCACCAAACAGGTTGGTTCAAAAGCCATCAATGATCCCTTATTGCAGCAGATCATCAGTCGCATCAGTCGCAAGGAAGATATCCGCTGGCCCGATTTCTGGACACAGATGGCAACCGAATTTAGCGCAAATGCAACTACCCAGGGATTGTGGGCAGAATATGTACCGCCCTATCGCAACCTGAGTTTGTTCGTGGCGCGGTTATACAATATGGACGATGCGTCGTTTTAGGGTAGGTGGTTTATGCCTGCGATGTTCAAGCCTCGGCAATACCTCCTAAAGCAGAACTTTTTGCAGGGGCAAACTTTTGGTTATTTTTTAGACAGTGCTTCTTTTAACGCGCCAACGACCGCTTTGCTATTGCCGATGAAGATTTGGTCGCCAACGATGGCAACCGGTCTTTTCAGGAAAGTATATTCATCGAGAATCAATTGGCGATAGTCTTTTTCGGTGAGTTGTTTGTCTTTCAGGCCCATCGATGTATACTTGAGTGCCCGTCGGCTGAACAGCGCTTCGTAGCTGCCCGCCAGTTTCTTCATGGCATCGAGTTGTGCAGGGGTGATCTTTTCCGTTTTGATGTCTTGCAGGTCAGCTTTTTTTTCGACCGCCTTTACTTCTTTCAGGATTTGTTGGGTAGTATCGCAGGTAGACAAGTGATAGATCTTTTTCATAAATTGTTCGTCCACGCAAAAATACAACCATGCGAATACTGCTATTCATTTCTATACTATTCCTTTCGATAGGGGCCGTAGCCCAAACTGATCCACCAACGGCCATCAGAAACCTAATGGCCAACCAGCAGGATGCCTGGAACCGGGGCGACCTCGTCGCTTTCATGAAAGGCTATTGGCAATCGGATTCCCTGATGTTTATTGGCAGCAAGGGCATTGTATATGGGTATGACAATACCCTGAAGCGATACCAAACCAGTTATAGTTCGCTGGAGCAGATGGGCAAACTCAGGTTTGATATTTTGCACATCAATCGCCTCGATGAGAATGCCTACCTGGTGGTGGGAAAATTTTACCTGACAAGAACGGTGGGCGATCTCAGTGGCATATTCACCCTCACCTTCAGGCGCATCAACGGCGAGTGGGTGATTACCAGTGACCATACGGGTTAGTCCCGGTCTCATTTCACCTGCCTGTAAGATCAGGGGGTTGTAAACGTCTAATCAGTAAAGGATACTTGGACGAGAAAGAATTTCTGACCGAATTGCGCGCGCACCAGGGCATTATTTACAAGGTGGTGAGTATGTACGCGACAAACGACGAAGAGAAAAAAGATTTCTACCAGGAAATTGTGCTGCAATGCTGGAAAGGCATTGGCGGGTTCAGGGGCGATGCGAAATTCAGCACCTGGCTGTACCGGATTGCCATCAATACCGTGTTGACCCTGCGTCGTAAAAAAAATATCCTCCAGTTCAACGAACTATTGCCCGATGCGGGTTTCGAACCGCCGGCTGTTTTTGACCAGGAAGATCGCTGGCAATTGCAGGCAGCCATCCGTCTTTTATCGGAAACCGATAAGGCGATGGCGCTTTTATTTCTCGACGGTTATGAGATCAGCGAGATGGCTGCTATCATGGGTATCAGTGCTGCGCACACCAGCGTGCGCATGTACAGAATCAAACAACGGCTGGCTAAAATCATCCATTCCAAACAACATGAGTGAAGTAAAAACCTGGAAGCAATGGCAGCCGGTCGACGATTTGCTGGAGCAGGTGCTCGCCGCCGGTCGCCCGCGCCTGAGCATTCATCCGATAGCGAAATTGCAGTCGGCCCTTTTTCAGCACCTGGTATGGAGCAGCTTTATCACAGTTGGCTACATGCTGTTGTTACTGGGAAGCGACTATTGGCAGGTTTGGCTCGGCTTACTTGCGGCGATTGGCTTCAATTCCGTTGTTATCTGGAAAGGCATCAAACTCTATCGCGGCCTGCAAAAAATCACGCTGGCCGATACTGCCCTCCTGCCGTTGCTGCAACAGTTCCTGGACAATTGCCGGCGTTGGGAACAACTGCAATACCGGCTGGCAGTATGGGTATATCCCCTCGCGATTGCGGCGGGTTACCTCTTTGGCGGCACGATGGCCACCGGGCTTCCCATCCACTACCTCCTGCAACAACCCTTGTTCGCCTGGGGCCTACCCATCATTGTGCTTGGCTTGTCGATCGCCGGTTATTTTCTTGCGCGCCATTTGTTCAAACGAAAGTTTGGACGATACATAAAGCAATTGCAAGCGAACCTTGTTGTTTAAGGTTTAAGGGTTTAAGGTGTAAGGTTGCTGCCGCGTGCGGGGTAGCATTTGTACATGGTCGTGTGTGCCAGCTTGTATACATGACTTTGTGTTTCTGCATGTTCAAGTGCGTGTAATAATGCTCAACTGTAGAAACCAGGAAATAAAATCGATACAACAGATATTTGTTCTTAACCTGAATTTGCAAATGATCAAATGGCCGGCGCACCAAGGCCTTCAACAATACATAAATACTAGGGTGTTCTTAATAAATATAAGTCAACTGTCGACAGTAAGAGATGAATAAAACGCGTCGGCAAATAGAGAAATAGGCTTCGATGAAAAATGAGGTCGTTAAAAACAGGAGTCAAAAAGTGAAGTCGACAAAAAATAGTCTTCAACGAAAAAACGGACGTCGATGAAAACTGGCTTCAAAGAAAAAAAATGACGTAGTTGAAAAACAAAAACAAAAAAAGAGGCTGCATCGATAAACGAAACAGCCTCCATATAAATTCAGTTTAAAACATTTGTACCGCTACACCTGCGGTAGCAACCTTAAACTTTTAAACCTTAAACTAACAGCTCAGTTTTTCTTTTCAAGCAATTTGTAGAACTGGTCCAGTTGCGGCAGAATCACGATGCGGGTGCGGCGGTTGGCGGCGCGACCTTCGGCGGTGCTATTGTCGGCAATGGGTTTGTATTCACCACGACCGGCGGCAGCCATTTTAGCTGGGTCCAGTCCGTAGCTTTTTTGCAGAATTTTTACAACGGCGGTGGCGCGGAAAACGCTGAGGTCCCAATTGTCTTTCATGGGTCCGATATTGCCGCGCAGTTCAGCATTGTCTGTATGACCTTCAACCATGAATTCGATATCAGGTTGGTTCTTCAGTACGGTAGCTACTTTACCCAGCACTTCTTTGGCACGCGGTGTTACAGTATAGCTGCCACTTTTGAAAAGCAGTTTGTCAGAGATGTCAACAAAAACAACCCCTTTGTCAACCTTGATATTGATGTCCTGGTCGTCGAGGTTACCGATGGCGCCTTTCAGGTTCATCACCAGGGCCATGTTGAGCGAATCTTTCTTGGCCATCTGTGTTTGCAGGTCCTGGATATATGCATCTTTCAAACCGAGATTGTCCATCGATTTTTTAATGCTTTCTGCCTGCTGTGAGCTGATCACCGACAGGTCTTGCAACTGCCTGATGGCCGAGGTATTGTTTTCTTTCAGCAGATCGATTTGCTTGTTCAGGTTGGCAACATCGTTTTCGAGATTGGCTCTTTTCCGGGCTTCTTCTGCTTTAGCATCATTGCAGGAACCGAGGTCGGTGGTCAATTGACTGTTCTTGCCGGTCAGGTCAGCCACTTTCGCTTGTTCTGCTTTGAATTTTTTGGAACTCACGCAAGACACCAGCGAAAGACTTGCGAAAGTCACTGCTACTAAGTAAGAAACTTTCATGATTGGTATTTTAGATGGTTGTTTGTGCAAATGTAGCGGTTAACCGTTAACTGAAGAGGCATTTTGTTTGTATTCATACGATTGGGTTCAGTGGTTAATCAACGGGCGAATCCACTATCAAATTGACGCCGGTGCCATTGTAACGACTCCCCTTGTACAAAAGGGTTGTTTGAAACGGATAGATGATATCACTCATGCCATCACCTGTAAATTTTTCAACAATTGTTAGCACGAGTTTTTGTTTGCCCGTTTTTCCTTCATACCGGATGCTCCTGTTTTTTGCTGAAACCAGTTGCAGGGCGATTTTTTTTCCGCTGCTGTCATTAATTGAGTTGAATTGAAGACTATCGCCATCGCTGATTTCGGCCGACCAAGACGGCTCGTTTCCCATCGCAATGAATCGGATGCCGGCATGTACTTTTTGTTCCCAACGACTATTTCGTGCAAGGGTTGCGGGATGAAGCACCATGGGCTGGTTGTGCAGTGCCGTGATGATTTGTTTGTTGCTGTCTACTACCAGCAATCGATCGCCTTGCAGCCGGAAAAACGCTTTTTGATTTCTATTAGCCGTATCTGTTAGCACCAATAAACTATCTGAAAAAGAATAATAGCCTTTTTCGTCAAATACATTCGGCCGGTCGTCGTATTGGCGTTGCAGGGAGTAGCTGCTTTTTCCCAACAGCAGGTAAACGGTAATGCCGGGACAGTCGGCGCAAGGCAGCCGGCCAGTGTAAAAATAAGCGGGTAGCCGGGTTGTTTGGTTATTGGCACCGGTTGCCGCGGAGCCATTGTTGGCATCACTGTTAGGGTGACCAGTCAACGAATGCTGGCTGCTATCGACAGTGTGATCGTTTTCCGGTTTCTTGTCTGGTGTGGGATTTCCACAGGCCGCCAGCAATAGGATAAGACCCAGTATGCCCAATGGTTTATTCATGGTCTAATCTAAAAATGAAATCATTCAACCACGTCGACAAAATCTTTATAACACCAACACCCCGTTGGCGACAAAAACAGTTTCCTTTTTGGGCGATTTGATTTGGGCGATTTCTTTCTTGCTCTTGCCGGCGTCTTTGGCATAATGCTTCAATTGCTTCACCGATGTTTCGGTCACCGTAGCTTCGCCATCCAATACTACTTCCTTACCCACAATATCTTTGGGCATAAAGAAACCGTAGTCTTTGAACTTGACCATCAGGGTTTCACCCTGGCTGTTTTCGAGTTTCATCCAGCAACCCATTTTCTGGCATACATCGGTCACCTTACCCGTAATCTTTCCCGTGTACTGGCCATTGTTCAGGTTGTTGGGCAGTTCAGTTACGGCGATGGCACCGTCGGCCGTTGTGCCCGCGCCATAGGTAACACCCTTGGTGGCTGAAACAGGATCCTGGGCAAGGGCTGAACCGGAAATGGCTGCAACCAATACGAAAGTGGCAAGAAGTCTCATGGTAATACTGTTGAAGGTTTGTTATTTGACCAAAGGTCTTGATTGTTGCCGGTTTTCAATTGGTTTTAACCCGATTCTAACCTAATTGATCGGTTTTTCGGTGGTTGAGAACTGTTTTTGGATTTTCAACCCGTTTTTTAACGGTAAAATATTTAGTGAAAAAATGCTAAAATGTTTAGTGTTGATATCAATTTGCCACCTATCTTTGTTCCGGAAATATATTTGAACCCAATAACGATAAAACAACCAATATGTCGAACGTAGAGAAATTAAAAGCGCTGAAACTGACCATTGACAAAATCGATAAAGACTTTGGCAAAGGGTCTGTGATGATGATGAATGAGCGGTCAACCGAAGCGCAGGAAGTGATTTCCACCGGATCGCTGGGTCTGGACGTAGCCCTCGGTATCGGCGGTTTTCCGAAGGGAAGGATCATCGAGATATATGGACCGGAAGCATCTGGTAAAACAACGGTTGCCATTCATGCCATCGCCGAAGCACAAAAGAAAGGCGGTATCTGCGCCATCATTGACGCTGAACATGCTTTCGATAGCAACTATGCCCAACGCCTGGGCGTGGATGTAGACAGCCTGCTGATTTCGCAGCCGGATTATGGCGAACAGGGCCTGGAGATTGCCGATCGCCTGATTTTATCCGGCGCGGTTGATGTAGTGGTGATCGACTCAGTAGCCGCCCTGGTGCCCAAAGGGGAGTTGGAAGGTGAAATGGGCGACAGCAAAATGGGCTTGCAGGCCCGCCTCATGAGCCAGGCCCTGCGGAAGCTTACCGCTACCATTAATAAAACCAATACGATTTGCATTTTCATCAACCAATTGCGTGAAAAGATTGGCGTGATGTTCGGTAACCCCGAAACCACTACCGGTGGTAATGCCTTGAAATTCTATTCTTCGGTGCGACTGGACATTCGCCGGATGACGCAAATCAAAGACGGCGACGAAGCCGTGGGCAACCGCGTAAAAGTGAAAGTGGTAAAGAACAAAGTAGCGCCGCCTTTCCGTACCGCAGAATTTGACATCATTTTTGGCGAAGGCATTTCCAAAGTAGGCGAGATCATCGACATGGGTGTTGACCTGGGCATTGTACAGAAAAGCGGATCCTGGTTCAGCTATAACAGCGACAAACTTGGCCAGGGTCGTGATGCGGTCAAACAATTGTTGCGCGATAACCCCGAATTGCAGGCCGAGATCGAAACAAAGATCCGGGAGAAGATCAAAGAGATGCAGGCCAGCTAATGTAGCTTTGCGGGATGTTTTTTTGCAGAACCCGGCAGTGGGCAGTGATGGTGTTTTTTTGCAGCCTGGCCAATAAGGCATTGGCGATAAACGATACCCTCATTGTCCCCTTACCTGATACCCTTATTTCGCTTTCGTGTGATACCGTTACTCCGCCTTCGCGTGACACACTTATTTCGCCTTCGGCGGATAGCATCCCGGCCTATCGCAGTTCCGAATGGTACCAAACAAAAGGGTATCGGATCAACAAAGCCTACCTGGCTTCTTATGTCAGTGATTTTCCCAAAGTGGTGACTGCGCCCGCCAGGTATGACCGGCGCGATTGGATAACAGTGGGTGTTAGTGCGGCCGGTGCCGGCTTATTGTTGTTGGCCGACAAGCCCATTCACCGCTTTATGGACCAGCACCATACCGCCTTTCTCAATTCGGCGGCCAACGTGGTTCAGCCCTTCGGAAATAGCTATCCACCCATGATCATTGCCGGCATGTATGCAGCCGGCCTCATTGCCAAAGACCGGCGCCTGGAACATGCTTCATTAATGGCTGCTAAGTCGATGCTGTTTTCAACGGTGATCTATGCAACTACCAAGAAACTGATTCGCCGGCAGCGGCCTACCTATACCGATAATAACCTCGACTTCCGCGCGCCTTTCTACGGTGGTAAACCGTTCACGTCTTTTCCTTCCGGACATACCAACACGGTGTTTGCCCTGGCAACAGCCCTGGCCATGGAGTACAAAAACAAAAAATGGGTGCCGATAGTGGCCTATTCGATCGCCAGCCTTACCGCAGTTTCCCGTTTATACCAAGACCGGCATTGGGCGAGTGATGTATGGGTGGGTGCGGCCTTCGGCCATTTTATTACCCGGGGTTTGTACAAAGTGGAAGAATGGAAAAACAGGCCCGCTCAAAAACGTGAACTGAAATTTTAGAACTTCAATATTTTCAGCCGCACCGTTTCAATGCGGGTATCCGACACGGCCATCACTTCAAACTCATAATCGCCGATGATGATGCGCTCCCTGATTTTCGGAATGGTTTCGTAATGCTGAATAATATAGCCCGACAATGTTTCGCGTTCATCCTGCTCAAAATGCAGGTCGTATTTGTTGCGCAGGTAATCGAGTTCAAGTCGCCCGGAAAAAACATACTCCGTACTGCTGATCTTCTTTTCCTCCAGGTCGGCCGTATCGTGTTCGTCTTCAATTTCACCAAAGATTTCTTCCAGCAGGTCCTCCATCGTAATAATGCCCGAAGTGCCGCCAAATTCATCTACCACCCAGGCCATGCTCTTGCGTTCGCGGCTGAATTTATTGATCAGGTCGGTGGCATTCATGCTTTCCGGTACAGCAGGAATGGGCAGCATCACCGAACGAATATCCGAAGGCTGCTTGAACATATCCAATTGGTGAACATAGCCGAGAATATGATCGATATTGCCTTCGTATACCACCAATCGGCTGAGTTTGGTTTCGGCAAATTTGGCGAGCAGGGTGGCAACGGGTGTATCGATGTCCACGCCCTCAATTTCTTTGCGGGGTATCAGGCACTGACGCACTTTTACGGCCGACAGCGAGAGCGCATTTTCAAAAAGATTGGGATTGTTATCAGTACCCTCCGAGTCTTTATCGCTGCCATTTTGCTGGTGAAACGCTTCGAGATCGGCACGAACAAAGGCTTCGCGGCGTTCGTTCAGTCGAATATTAAACAGGTACTTCAAGATCCATTCGGCAATCGAAACAAAAGCCAATGCGATCGGCAGAAATAACTGGTAGAAAAAATTCATGGTGCCCGCCACAAAACCACTGAGCAACCATTCATTTCGCGCGCGGAAAATGGCTTTGGGAACAAACTCGCCAAACACCAGAAAAATAATCGACGCCAGCCCAATCTCCACAATCAGGTGAATCAGGTTGGCATAAGCCTGGGGTACCCCCTGGCGTTCTACCCACAACCACACCGGCTCCAGAAAACTGCCGATCATCAACCCATACACCACCAGAAAAATATTGAAACCAATCAGTACCACCCCGATGAAATTCGAGGGCTTGTCGAGAAATTGACTAACGAGTAATCCGCCGGTTTTTCCCTGCTTCTTACGCAACTCGACCGACAATCGATTGATGGTAGAAAATGCCGCCTGTATGCCCGCAAAAAAGCCGGTGAGCAACAGAAAAATAATGATCAACCCAAAGGAATTGAGGTTTTGCGACATAGGTACGAATATAACTGATTTTAGGTAGCTGACGGGTTAAGCCGGACGGGAAAGAAACTCGAAAACCAGCTTCTCTGCCTCGGTACACGCCTTGTTCAGGTCGTCGTTTACAATCACATGATCAAAGTGATCTTTAAATGAAATTTCATAACTCGCCTTGCTCACACGCGCTGCCAGGCTTTGGTCGGTTTCCGTGCCCCGACCTGCCAGCCGTCGTTTCAATTCATCCACACTGGGTGGTTGAATAAAGATCGACATCGTATTGTGCGGATACTGTTTCTGCACGTGGATGGCGCCCTTCACATCTATATCAAGAATAGGCACTTGTTTGTGCGACCAGATGCGCTCCATTTCCGATTTCAGGGTGCCATAATACTTGCCCTCATACACCATCTCCCATTCCATAAAGTCGTTGTTGCGAATATGCTCGCGAAACTCTGCCTCCGAAATGAAATAATAATCCGTTCCGTTTTTTTCTGCGCCCCGCGGCGCACGCGTGGCTGCTGAAATAGAAAAAGACAACTGCGGATATTTCTCTATCAGGTAGCGGGTAATAGACGTTTTACCGGCACCGGATGGCGCGGTAATAATGATGATCTTTTTGTGGGTATAAAACATCAGATGCGTTTAATATCGGCACCCAGGGCCAGCAATCGCTCGTCGATATACTGGTAGCCACGGTCGATCTGTTCGATATTCTGGATCGTACTTTTTCCTTCTGCACTCAAGGCCGCAATCAGTAGTGACACCCCCGCCCGGATATCGGGGCTCGACATGGTAATGCCGCGCAATCGCTGGTCGCGCGCCAGTCCAATAACAGCCGCACGGTGCGGATCGCACAAAATGATCTGGGCACCCATATCGATCAGTTTGTCTACAAAAAACAACCGGCTCTCAAACATTTTTTGGTGAATCAATACCGAACCCCGCGCCTGCGTAGCCGTGACCAACACAATGCTCAGCAAGTCGGGTGTAAAACCCGGCCAGGGATGATCGGAAATGGTTAACACCGATCCATCGAGAAAGGTCTGGATCTCGTATACTTCCTGCTCAGGTATCACAATGTCATCGCCTTCAAAAACCATCGCGATGCCGAGTTGTTTGAATTTGTCGGGGATAATACCCAGGTGGTCTATGCCGGCACCCTTGATCCGGATATTACTTTGGGTCATGGCGGCCAGGCCAATGAACGACCCTACTTCAATCATATCGGGCAACATCTCATGACGCGTACCACCCAGGCTGTCCACCCCTTCAATAACCAGCATATTACTGCCCACACCGCTGATCTTCGCACCCATCCGATTCAGCATTTTACAGAGCTGTTGCAGGTAGGGTTCGCAGGCGGCATTGTAAAGGGTGGTTGTGCCTTTGGCCATCACCGCAGCCATCACGATATTGGCGGTGCCGGTCACCGAAGGTTCATCCAACAACATATATGCACCGCGCAGGTTGCTGGCATCGAGCCGGAAAAATCCGTCTTCGGGATTGTAGTCGAAGCGTGCGCCCAGTTTTTCAAAACCGATGATATGCGTATCAAGCCGTCGGCGTCCAATCTTGTCGCCACCGGGTTTGGGAATATAGGCCATTTTGAACCGGGCCAGCAAGGGACCGGCCAGCATCACCGATCCGCGCAAACGGCCACTTTTTTTCCTGAATTCGGCCGAGTGCAGGTAATCGATATTCACGTGGTCGGCCTTGAAAATGGCCGTATGCCGGTCGACCCTTGTTACCGAAACACCGATATCGGCCAGTAATTCGATCAGTAGGTTTACATCAACGATATCGGGAATATTGCCGATCGTCACTTCTTCGGGGGTCAATAGTACAGCGCTGAGAATCTGCAGCGCCTCGTTTTTGGCGCCCTGCGGAACAATGGTGCCCGACAGTTTCTTGCCGCCCCTTACTTCGAAACTATTCACTTGAAACGTTTCTTGTTGAACTTGTTGTTGCGGTTACCGCCGTTGTTGTTCCGGTTGTCGTTGTTGCGGTTATCATTGTTGCGGTTACCGCCGTTGTTATTGTTGTTCCGCTGCTGGAATTTCTGCTGGCGTTTGCCATTGTTGTTGCCACCACCGCGGTAATCGCGCTGGTTGTCGTTCTGGCGGAAAGCCTTCACGTATGGCGTATTGGTAAATTCCAGTTGTCCGCGGGTCATATTACTCAACTCACCCTGGATCGCATCATCGTGCACAATCTCCTTGTGCCAGTTGCTATAAGCGAGTTTCATATAATAAGCCACCGCATTGGCGAGGCCTTGTTTTTTCTCGGGATTTTCTTCTTTCAACGCTTTGTTGATCACCGATTCCAGGTTGCGGCCCAGGTGCGAAAACCGCGGATAACCCTTGGGATAGGGCAGGGGCGCCGGTTTGGCTTTCAGTGTTTCGGCGGTGGGAATGGGATAGGGCGAATCGACTTCCAATTGAAAATCAGAAATCAAAAACAGGTGATCCCACAACATATGCCTGAAATCTTCTACATTCTTGAGGTGCGGGTTCAAAAAACCCATCAGTTCAATAACGGTCCTTGCATTCTTCTGGCGTTTGTCTTTATCGTCGACCGTCAGGGTATGTTCAATCATCCGCTGGATATGGCGGCCATACTCCCGCATGATGAGGTGGTTTCTCGATGTATTATATTCCATTCGTAGGCTTTGCGTCTTTGCAAATGTACAGCAGGCATTCAGGAAAAAGAAGCAATTTGCAACCTGTCTTGAATACTATGCCCGCTATTGTTTACTATATCGATCCATTTCTGGCCGATCACCTTACCCATGAGCAGGAAAGGTTGTCCAATGCCCTGGGCGACCTGGCGGCCAGCCTTCCCGGTTATGAACACTACATATTAAGCTTTTTTCCGCAATTGGAAATAACAGCCGATGAACACCTGCAATTGCTGCGGCTCACCGTGCCCAAATTCTCGATCCGCAACCCGGCCCGCAACAAAGCCCGTGCCTTTGCCGAATGGCTGGGGAGCCGGCGGGATGTATTGCTGGTGCAGTTTTCGGCGGCCGACTGGCTGGAGACTGCAGGGATCCGAACCTTGCTGATCAGTTCGGCCGATGAAATTCTGTCGGCCGCTGCGCGGAAAACAGGCTGGACCGCCGCCAGCGCCCTCATTGTACCCTATGAGCAAGACCGCCTCGTCCTGCTCGAAAAAATGCCGGCACTGGTGAACCAGGTAACGGTTGTTTTTCCGGCCCTGGAAGAAAAAGTGGAATCACTGGGTTGGGCGGGCCAGGAGCAGGTTAAACTCAAGTATTCCGGCGGCCGCGATTACCTCTTATATGTAGGCCCACTGAGCGAAGAGGCGGGTATTGTTCACCTGATGAAGGCCTATTCGCTGTTCAAGAGCTGGCTGCTGACCGGAATGCCCCTGGTGTTGACGGGTTATCCCACCGAAGACAGCCCCCACCTGGAAAAACTGATCGCCACGTATAAATATAAAAACGATGTATTGCTTTATCCCGAAGCCGATACGATCGACCAGCAAGACCTGGTAGCAGGCGCTTACATGCTGGTATATCCCAAGGCCACGGGATACCAGCACCCCATCGAATGGGCTTTCAGTGCCGGAACGGCCGTGGTAGCGGTGAACGACCTGCGTGTACGTGAATGGACGGGTTCGGCGGTGGAAGGTGTGGATGCGGCCGATATCAACCTGCTGGCCAATAGCATGATGGTGCTGTACAAAGACGAAGAAACCCGGAGCCGCCTGGTAGAAAAAGGGCGCGAACAAGCCGAAAAACTGTCGCGTTACAACACACTGGCAGCCTATGCGGCTGTTATTCAGCAGCTTCTGCCCGAGAATGGTTAATTTTGCCGCACAATAACCCTATATGCAGGAATCGCGCATCACGATCGACGTTCAACTTGATCCCGATAAAGTACCCGCCCAGATCAGTTGGCAAGCCAGTAGCAGCACAGCCGAGGAGGCCCAAAAAGCCAAGGCGATGTTGTTGGCTTTCTGGGACAATGCAGAAAAAACGGCGCTTCGCATCGACCTGTGGACCAAAGACATGATGGTAGACGAGATGGCCGATTTCTATTACCAGACCCTGATGACCATGGCCGATACTTTTTTACGCGCCACCCGCAACGAAGAACTGGTGAAAGAAATGAAAGATTTTGCAAAAGGATTTTACGCCAAATTCAGGGAGCAGCAACGCAAAGAGAACGCTGCCAAATAAAACGAAAACTATGTCACTCGAAGAAAAAGTAATGGCGGAGATGAAAGACGCCATGAAGGCCAAGAACGAACCGCTATTAAGAGGCCTTCGCGCTATCAAAGCAGAAATCATCAAAGCGAAAACAGAACCAGGCGCCAATGGCCAGGTAACGGCTGAAACCGAAGGCAAGTTGCTCCAGAAAATGGTGAAGCAGCGCCGTGATTCGCTCGATATTTTCAAACAGCAAAACCGCGCCGACCTCGCTGCGAAAGAAGAAGAAGAGATTGCGGTGATAGAAAAATTTCTACCCAAACAGCTTGATGAAGCCAGCCTGAAAACAGCCCTGGAAGCCATCATTGCAGAACTCGGTGCCAAAGGCCCGGCCGACCTGGGTAAGGTAATGGGCGCGGCCAGTAAAAAACTCGCCGGCCAGGCCGATGGCAAAGCCATCAGCGCCCAGGTGAAAACTTTATTAGGCAACTGATGCTGATAGACATTATTACCGTTGTGTTGTTAATCATGGCCTTGTACAAAGGCTGGCGTCGCGGACTGATCGTCGCTATTTTGTCATTCCTGGCCCTGGTGTTGGGGGTGATAGCTGCGTTAAAGTTCAGTGCGGTTACCGCCAAGTGGTTGGAAGGATCGGTAAATGTGTCGGCCAAGTGGATGCCGGTACTGGCTTTTTTGCTGGTGTTTATCGTGGTAGTGGTGGTCGTGAATTTGATTGCAAAAATGTTGGAGCACACAGCCGAGATGTTGATGCTCGGCGGATTGAACAAACTGGGCGGCATTTTATTATATAGTTTGGGCTATATGATCTGCTGGAGCATACTCTTGTTTTATATCGGCAAGACAAACCTGGTGAAAGCAGAAACCCTGCACAATTCATTCAGTTATGCGATCATATCACCCTGGGGGCCACGCGTCGTTGAAACAATAGGGAACTGGATACCGGCGTTGAAAGACATGTTTGCCGATCTCAGTCGATTTTTTGGACTATTTTAGCTTATAATTGGCCTTTATTTTTTTGAAAACAGATGCAGTACGAGATCAAACAGTTTGATAAATTCAGGTACATCGAAGAAGGGGAAGGTGAGCCGTTGGTATTATTACATGGCCTGTTTGGTGCCCTGAGTAATTTTAGTGACCTGATTGAATACTTTCGGAAGCACTATAAAGTAGTGGTGCCGATGCTGCCGCTGTTTGACCTGGATATTCTACACACTTCGGTGAGCGGGCTGGAGAAATATGTTCACAAATTCATTGAGGCCAAAGACCTGCGCAATGTTCACCTGTTGGGTAATTCGCTGGGTGGTCATGTGGCCCTGGTACACGTACTCAAACACCCCGAACGCATTCGCAGCCTGATCCTGACCGGTAGTTCCGGCCTTTTTGAAAACGGCATGGGCGATACCTATCCCAAAAGAGGCGATTACGAGTATATCAAGAATAAAACGGAACTGACCTTTTACGACCCGAAGATGGCTACCAAAGAGCTGGTCGACGAAGTGTATGAGATCACCACCAGCCGTTTGAAAGTGATTAAAATCATCGCCCTCGCCAAAAGTGCGATCCGGAATAATTTGGGGGAAGAACTGAACCAGATCAAACAGCCCACCCTGTTGGTTTGGGGCAATAATGACACCGTTACCCCGCCTTTTGTGGGCAGGGAATTCAATAAGCTGATCCCGAACAGTGAATTGCATTTTATCGACCATTGCGGCCATGCACCCATGATGGAAGTACCCGATGAGTTCAACCGGATACTTCATAAATTTCTGACAAAACTGAGCGAGCCCGCAGCGGTCGCTTGATTTTGAACGTCTATATACCAAATGCTTCGTTTTGATCAACAAGGAACTCATATCTGCGTCCCTGCCTGTCCTGTCGCCGAAAGACCCTGTTTACAGAGCCCTTCAATTGATGGATGATACCCATAAAAGCCAGTTGCCGGTGGTCGACGAAGACAAATACCTGGGCCTGGTGGCGGAGAACGACCTTCTTAATGCGGCCGACGACAACCAATTGATCGAAACCCTGGCCGAACACAGCAGTAAAATTCGCGTAGCACCCAATAGC